>LXNJ01000619.1_pt1 | contig 24116 bp, 19 predicted proteins | sample 809081 | NCBI WGS metagenome assembly LXNJ01 (sample SAMN04870510, study PRJNA318959) | sponge metagenome | biome: sponge; feature: marine sponge reef; material: water | host: Petrosia ficiformis | place: Greece: Milos, Mediterranean Sea | collected 2013-05-29 | depth 5-7 m | reverse complement strand
GTCCACCTCCTGGGCCCGCCGGAGCAACTCATCCACCTCCCCCTGCAACTGGGCTTCCTTCTCCTTCATCCGCCGGTAGCTCATGGCCTTGTGTTTGGAGGCGTTGGCCCGGACCTTGGTCCCGTCCAGGGCCACGTGCCCCAGCTTCACCAGTCCCGCCTGCTGGCATAGGGCCAGCACCTGCAGGAACAGCCCGGACAAAGCCCCCAGGTGGTCCTTGCGGAAATCGGAGATGGTCCGGAAGTCCGGGGTGTTGTTGGCCGCCAGCACCCGGAAGGCGATGTCCTCGTCCAGCCTCTGGGCCATGCGCCGCGACGACGCCACCCCGACGATGCCACCCCGACGATGCCACCCCGACGCAGTAGCCATACAGCAGCACCTTCACCATCATCCGGGGATGGTAGGGTGGGCCGCCACGGCTTTCCCGCTCATAGCGCTCCGTGATCTCCGACAGGTCCAACTGGTCCACCACGTCGGAGATGAAGTAGGCCAGGTGGTCCTGGGGAAGCCACTCCTGCAACGCCGCTGGCAGCAGCAACTGCTGGTCAGGGTCATAAGGCAGGTAGGTCTTGTTCATTGGGCGACCTCCGCGTGCGGGTGCCCCTCATCATACACCCGCTCCTTCGCTAAACCTGTTGCTCGGACAGACTGCTAGAGACGAGTAAGGTCCCCGTCGTCACCCGACAGAAGGATAAGCCTCAATCAAGGAAATTGGTTCCAATTAATCGGGAGTGCATCAGTTCAGCCTCGACTTGGCAATTGGGACTGGTCATGTGGGCTTGGATCGATTGAAAAGGAGTTGGCAGGCCAGTCCTTAAGACACTAACTCGAAGCCAATCACGAAGGTTTGTAATATATTAGCCGTGTTCCCTATCCCAAGAGGCCCGGGCGCAACCTTAGGGTCACGGTGCAACGGTCACAATGTCCCCAACCACATCCCAAAGACGGTTCGGCCCATCGTCGAGATAGGCCCCATTCGCCCAGCTCAGGATTGCTGGCGAAGCGGCCCGAGGGGAGATGGTTAGTCCCACGCCGTACTTCAGGTCCCGGATGGCATTCCCGATCTCGGCGTGGCGGCGGTGGTCGGCCTCCAGTTCCAGCACATCCCCCTCCCGGTCGGTGATGAAGCCGTGATAGCTGTAGGAGGTGAAGATGGCCAGTTGGGAGCCGGGCGTAAGCTTGACCCTACGGACGATGAGCCGCACCGGCGCGGCATGGGGCTTGCTACGGAAAGGTGTGTATTCAGCCTCGGCCACATCGGCGGCGCCCTCCATCCAGTAGGGGATGGGCGTCCAAGCAACCTCGGGGATGGCCTTGATGAGGTTGCACAGGCTGGCACGCTGACGGACGGTGATGGAGAAGCGGACATACGTCCTGCGGCAGAGGACGCCGATGGCATGGGTGTAGAAGCTGCTGTCGGCCCGCACCGTGAGTTGCCCCTGGCCCCTCCGTAGAGCACCCTCCCGCAGGAAGTGGGCGGCGCCCCAGGCGGTGCTGGCCCGGCCTTCCCTGAGCCGGGCCATGAGCACGTCGCCGGTTCCGGCGGCCACGGCGACGAGCGGGTGATAGCCCCGCTGGCCGATGTAGCCATGGTGGCGGGCCGCCTCCTTGGCTAGGCCGTACGTCTCGCAGATGGTGGAATCCAGGTCGATAATGAATGGTGCGTCGTCGGGTCCCGCCCCAGCGGCCCAGGCCCGTGCCAGCAGTTCCCGGCTCACCCGGTCCAGCTGGCGGACGTGGCCCTACCGGAAGCTACGCAGGAAGGTACCGAGAGTGGAGGGCGCTTTGACCTTGCACCCCAGCACCCGCCCAGTGCTGCCGGGACGCAGCGCATCGGCGGCGTCAATGCAGTCGCCCCCAGCCAGGGCTGAGGCCACCAGGGTCATCAGCTTGTCTCCGGTGTTGGCCCGGCCCGGGGCATCGCCCAGGTCCAGGTGATGGTCAACCAGTTCCCGTAACCCCAGGCGCAGGGCCAGGGTGGCGGGCAAAAGCAACCCGGCGTTGGACACCAGGTGGTGATCGTCGAAGGCAACGTGGATGCGGTCGGGGTGCTCAAGTGGTAGCATCTAAAAGGTGCTCCTTCTTTCCGGTCGGTTTTCTGCTCAAAAACCATTATCCCAGATTCAGGGGAGCACCCGTTCACCCCCTCCGAACACCTTTACTTTTCACTCTTTCGGTGGACTTGGGCTAACGTAAGACGAGAAAAGGTAATCGACCGTAGAGTGTGTGCACTACAATGCTAGGCGTAAGGGAATGTAACTGCGGAGTGAGATGAGTCCTCAGAACCGGAAGGAGTGTATAGCCATGTCAGAGGAGCAAGAAATCCTGAAAAACATACGGGGCTGTGAACCGATAGCCCTCTCCAAGAACCACGTGGTTCAGCCCGAGTACGTCAACGCTATTCAGAACTCGGTGCTGGCCCGTTGGTGCTTGTCGCATGGGGAGACCATCCCCATCCCGAAAGTCAGCGAGGCGGAGCAGCGCTCGTTGGTGGGACTGGTAGAGAAAATCCTGGCCGCCAAAGACGCCGACTCCCAGGCAGACACGGAAGCCATGGAGCGGGAAATAGACCGGCAGGTGTACAAGTTGTACGGCCTGACGGAGGAAGAGGAAACCGCCATAGAACGCAGCCTGGGCCTAATCCACCAAACCGACGATGAAGAAGACGCGGCACTGCTACAGGCAATGGAAGAGGCCGACATCGACGATCCCGACAACTTTGCCAGCGAAGCGGAGGTAATGGCGACGCTGCGAAGTCTTCGGGACTCGCATGGAAATTAGGTATCACAACCAGTTCAACCGCGACTTGCGACGGCTGAGCAACCCTTCCCTGGCTGCCCGGGTAGAACAGGTCATTGAAGAGTTGAAAGCGGCATCCACCATCAGGGATGTGCGCGGCGTGAGCAGAATGACTGGCGCCGGGGAGCACTACAGGATACGCATCAGAGAATACCGCCTGGGCATAACGATGGACAGCGAAACGGCCATCCTGCGCCGTTTCCTTCCCCGGCGCGAAATCTACCGCTACTTTCCGTGATGGACCCGGGCAGCTCAACGCGCTGAGCCTTGCTGCCAGAGAGTGAGTGCACAGTGAAGTTACGGAGTTGATGGAGAACCGCCGAAAGCGGGCGTGGAGCGTCGGATAAAGTAGTGCTAGCACAATAACAGCTCCGTGAGCTGGTCCCGAGGAGGAGCCTTGGTATGCGAGAAGCCCCGTCGACAGAACACTAGGTGAGGAAAGCTGGTTGGAAGAGATCAACATATCGGCTTTGGCAAAAGCTTTCCAATCCGTGGTCAGGGATGTGTTTATCACAGACGACCATAGGTTCGGTTTCTGGGTGAATAACCGGGACCGGATTGAGAGGCCCATATTCGTTAAGGCTATGGTGGAAGGGATGCGGGAGTCTCTTGTTGCAAAGAACTTCTCCCGCTTGGGGCAATTTCTAGAATTCTGCCACTGGGTGCTTGAGCATCCGGACCAAGATTCAGGAGCGGGTCGGTGGGATAGCGACCAGGACAAGGACGCACCCGGTTGGCATTCGTCGCGGCGGGCTGTTGGCGATGTTGCGGGTTCTTGCCTCAGTGAAAACGTGGAGGCCCCAGTATCGTTCCAAAAGGAGTTAGCGTACATTCTGAAGCTGTTATCTGAGCAACCGGACTGGCGTTTGGATGACAAAGATGGGGTTACGTCAGGCCATGAGGATTACTTATCGGTAGCGATCAACAACACTCGGAGCCGTGCGCTGGAAGTTGCGGTTGACCTCGGCTTCCGGTTGCGCAGATCCAACCAAGAGGCCGACATTACCGAGGTTACTGACATTTTTTGAGGCACGTTTCGCATCGGCCGACGATGTCCCTTTGACCTTGCCGGAGAGCGCGCTTTTGGTATTCAATTATTCTCGCATTTTGAGGTTGAATGACAAATGGGCTGCCCAGCATAGGTCCGATTTCTTTCCTCAGGGAGAGGCGTTACCGTGGGTGGTAGCCTTCAGAACGTATTTGCGTTCCACTCGTCCAAACCTTGCTGTTTACTCAGTCCTCAAAAGCGATTATGAATTCGCTGTCGACAGCTTGGGAACTCCTTCGGCGTTATCCTGTGGGGGTACAGATTTCGCGGACTTACTGGGACAACACCTGTTTTCATTTTATGTATGGGGAGCATACCAACTCAGGGGGGACGACAGCCTCATTGAGCGATTCTATGAGGCCGTTGGCAGTAATTCAGCTCATCGTGGCTCCTTGTTTGATCATGTTGGCCGGATTTTGTGGAACACGCCGAAGCCACTGCCCCAGGACCTGGCGGAAAGAATACTTGCATTTTTCGACTGGCGCTTGGACGTAGCCCTGCCGGACGAGTTGCATAACTTCTCCTTGTGGCTGGAGGCGGAGTGCTTAGAGGAAGAATGGCGCTTGACACCTCTTACTCCAAAATCCTGGATCTGGAGTTCCCTCCAGGGACGCTAATTTATGGGGAGATGCAGTCTCTGGCAAGACTCCTTTCGAGCCAGCCGGCACTGGTTGTTGAGTGTTTTGCAAAGTTGACGGAAAAGATGGGCCCACAAACCTCTCAGATCTCGACCGAATCAGCAAGTTCCATTATTGTTGCAGGTCTGGCCAGTGGTAGTTCTCAGGTGCGTGAGGCTGCACAACGGGCACGCGAGAGTCTGCTACGCAAGGGGCGGTTCGAATTCCTGCAATTGGAGGTCTAGAGTTCCTCTGGATATGGCCTGCCCCCACGGCTTTCTGCTGCTGCTGCATCGCCCACTCTTAGGCGTCAAGGAAGAGGCTCTGGGCCATACCGACGCAGCGGCCGTGGCCGGTGTAGCCATCCCGAAGATTCTTGCGTTGAGACCAGCAGGGCCTGGGCACCCTCTTTACCGATGTAGACTACCATTCCCCCGGCCTCCTGTTCTGTTTTGGACTGGCGCAGGGTGCTCACCGCAGCCAGGGCATCGGCGGCGAGCGGCCGAGCCTGCTTCTGTGGTTTCCTAAGGGCCCGGGGATGCCCTTGAGGATCTGTCGGATCCCTTTTGCTATCGGTGGGAGCAGGGTGGCCAACGGACTGATGGAGCGGTTCGACCAGTCCATGCTCGCAGCTTTACTGACGTCTGCCGCTTGCCAGGCGCTCGCTTCGTTCGGTACACTTCCGATTATTTACAGAAGGCAGGTTTATGGCTTCAAATCGAGATGTTTCATCTCAGTCACACAGGCCGCGGCGCGAGTTCACCTGTGATGAGTATCAGAAGATGGTCGAGGCGGGAATAGTTGATCCCCAGGGCCGGCATGTGTTCACCTCGGCCGAATATCGGAAGATGATCGACGAGGGAATCCTTGGCCCCAAGGATAGGGTCGAGCTTATCGGCGGCGAGATTCTTGTCAAACCGCCCCGGACTCTGAATGAATTGTTGGTGATCGGCCAGATGAACCAGCTCTTCCTCGGCGCCGACGATGACCGGTTTAGTCTTGTTCGGTTGCTCCCCCTCCAGCTGACCCCAGATTTCACGGCGGAGCCTGACCTGGTCATGTTGCGGGGAGTGGTGAGAGGTTATTTTGGCTTGGAGGCTATACCCCTGGATTCTGTCCTGCTGGCCATTGAGGTCACCGATTCCTCCAAGAACGCCAACATGGACGTTGATACCAACCTCTTTGCCGGTGCAGGCATTCCCGAGTTGTGGCTGGTCCATCTTCACGAGCAGCAGATCGAGCGCTTTCTGGACGTTGGGCCGGAAGGATACCGGGACCACAGCGTTTTGCACTGGGGCGACCGGCTGGCGCCAGCTGCTTTTCCTGACCGGGAGTTTCCGGTAGGTGACGTTGTGTCCCCTCGTCTCCAAGGGCAGGAGTGATGGTCTGGCTGCTCACCGGCAAGCTATCTTTGGTTTAAGGCGCTGGGCCACAGGGTTTACTTCCAATAGTGCCTTCCCCAGCTCGATGTAGGCCTTTTCCTTGCTGACTTGAAGAGCTCTGCCACGGCCCTGTTCCCTGCGGTCAATGAGCGCTATCCAGTAACCTGTGTCGGCGAAGTTCTCGCTCATTCCTGGTCCGCCTTTGGGTGGCCGTACAGGTAATGCCTGTAGTTTCTTGCCCCGTCCGTCGGAACCCCGTCCCATTCGTCTTCGTCTGCGTCTTTGCGCAGCCTGTCAATGGTTTCTACGACGCTGTGCTGCCTTGCTCCCGCAGGTTCCTCCTGCTCGATGGCCCGGGTGACGACCGTCCCTTCCTCCAATTCCAGCGGTTCCAGGGGGATAAGTGTGCCGTTGAGGTACTCCGCCTTGATTCTTAGAGCTATTCCGGTTCTCCTATGGGGAAGTTTCCTGACTTGGCACGGCCTTGGTGAACCCCTGGGTCGTGTGTCGCCGTTCCTGCAGAGCGGATTGGTGGACAGGTGACGAGTCCTCGGCCATTCTGCTCTTATGGCTGGAGTTTCGCAATTATCCCTACTCATACACCACGCCGTCGCCGTCGGCGTCCCTCATGTATTCATAGGCAGGGTGTCCCCGGTGGACCGGCGCTATGCCGTGCGCCCGGGCTTCTGCGCAGGTGATCCTTCCGTTTCCATTGTCGTCATACAGGGCCAGGGCGTCCCCGTCGCTGGCCGGAGGCGGGGTGGGGCTGGCGGCGACTGCCCCTCCGGGAGCCACTATCACCAGCTCGGTTGAAGTACATGCGGCCAACACCTGGTCTATGGCCTGGGCCTCGGCGAGGTCTATGGTGAGGCCGTACTGCCGGCGCACCTGGACAATGCGGTCCACGTACCAGCACTGGTTCAGGGCTGGCAGCCACTCGGCGGCGTCATAGTCGGACTTCTGGTGCCGGTTGACACTGGGAGATGCCAGGGTGAGGTTCAGCAGGTCTGATGCGAACTGGGAGCGGACGGCCGCGGAGGCGGCGCATAGCCCGCTGTCGTGGGCCTCGGAGCGGGCCACGATGTGCTCGATCTCGGTCTCTCCGATGGTTTCGAACCAGGTGCCGGTGTAGGGTCCATAGATGCCGCCTATGTGGGCCACTATTCGGGGTTCCACCGAGGGCGAGTAGGGGTAGTCTCCGGAGTTGTATGGAGAGCACCGATGTTCCTCGGCGATAGTGATCCCGCGCCAGGTGTTGGTGGGCGCTTCCACCGTGGGCGTAGGGGTTGAGGTAGCCCGTGGCTTGGCTGTGGGAGGCGGCACAGGCTCGGGTGTGGGGACGGCTGTGGCCGTGGGCGCCAGGGTGGGTATTGGCGGCTCGGTCGGCGTGGGGACCGGGGTGGAAGTTGGCGTCGGCGTCGGAGCGAGAGTCGGCGTGGGAGTCGGCGAAAGGGTTGCGGTTGCCGTCGGTTCCGAAGTGGGAGCCGTGGTTAGCGCCCTGGTAATTGTGGGCTCCGGCTGCGCGGTGGGCGCACTCGGTGTTGGTGGAATTGCTGTGGGTGGCTCTTAAGCAGGCTTGGCTGGCTCTGTTACAACCGGCTGCGAGGCAGCGGTGGGGAGTGGAATCTCTGTTGGCACCGGTGCCGAGCAGGCGGTAAGGACCAGAATGGCGAATACGATGGCTGTTAATCTTGATAAGTGCAAAGGTGTTTCGCCTCCGTATTTGAGATGCTGGGACGGTGGAGTTTAGCAGGTGTCGTAAATGGTGTCTTGGGGTTACTGGGCACTAAGGTGTGTTTAGGCCATTGTGTAGATGTGGAAATGGGCCTATGGCCTCATCAAGGTTCGATACTCTCTGGACAATACTGGCTAGGGATCTGGCAGAAGCGGCACTCGCTGGCACTGGGGACTTTCCTGGGGGGAACCTTCTCGGTCAGGCGGCCGATGAGGCCAGTTGCCAGGTCCCTGAGCTCCTGGTCTGCGGCGCTGTCCGCGACGGCCACCGTTTCTTCTTCGCCGTAATAGACCTTTCCGGTTACTTTCTTGTCCTTGGTACGGGTGTCCAGCAGTTGCAGGAGCATCACTTAGAGCATTACCTGGATCTCATGGGCCTGGCTGCGCTGGGCGGCCTTGGCGTCGATGATTACCAGTTCATCGTCCCGAGTGGGCAGGATGTCCGGTCGGCCGGAGATGGTGGCGGCATTGATTTCTATCCCGAACTCGTTCTGGCTCTCCAGGGTTACGGAGTAGCCCCGTTGCTCGTACTCCCGGGCGCAGCGCTTCATCAGGTCCGTGTGCCAGAGGTTGTACCTAGCCTGGTCGAAGTCGCTGGCAACCTTGGTCCAAGTGCGGCCGTCGTGGTGGGCCTGGAACCAGATCTTCCACTCACACATATCGATGCCGACCAGGAGTTTGGGGAGCCAGGAAGGGTGGATGTAGGGGCCATGTTCTTTGAGTACGGGCATTGCGACACCTCTCTTCTGTGAAGAATGGAGGGCCTCCAGGGTTGGTGTTTGGAGACTCTATAAATCACTTTAGAGATGGGTCATCGGAGGTGACAAGAAGCAACTTTCAGTGGGACTGGAAATAAGAGATGACTGGGGAGTTCAGGGATGGGCGGTTTACGCCTAGGAGTCCTGGGTATGGACAGTGGCCAGGGATGGTGCCGGAATTCTGGCCATGCAGAATTTTCAAGCAGAATGTCTCGACTTTGGTTGGCGGTGCCTAGGGGCTTCGTCGGCCCCTTCCTCCTGGCCGGGGTGGTGGTCGGGCGGGATCGAGGTGATTTCACCTGCAGGGGTGGCCACCGCTGAGGGGGAGTTGCGGGCACCTTGATATGAACCTATATTCCTATCATACTAGTATTACAACGACAGAGGATACTGGCCCCCAGTCTCCAGAAGGGCCGCACGACGTCTAGCTCTTGCCAGAACGGCTACCCCCAACCCCGGTCACTGCCGTCGGTGGGACACTTCCCATGAAGAATTATTGTGGACATTTTGGCCAAGTGTTACAGTTTTACTCCGCCCCATTGGCCCAACTTCCCACCGCCCTTGACATCGTCGGTCTCCTTCTGGAAACACCTTCAGATAACCGGGGTGAGGTGCTTCCATAGACACTGGCATGTCCTCCGCTCACCTTCTGGGTGGCGGGGCACCTGAAGCAGCAAAGACTATGACGACTTCGCAGGTTGTTCTTCAGCCGATTATGAAACTTGTAGAACGAGCGAAGGCCGATTTGACCATGCAAATCGGAGACCTCGATTACTACCACCGAGAGGGTTGGCGTTCCGACAGTAGGGGGTTACGCTCATGGACATGGCGATCTGGTGGCAATCCTCCAACTCTCCAAGAGTACTCAACCAACGCTGGCGTGGCCAGTTGATCAGAATTGACGACGATTTGGAATGGCTCGCTGGCTTGGAAAGCGGGTACATGCGCTTGTAGCCTTCTCCATTCCCGTATCATAGCTGCCGGTCAACCCAGGTGACAGACCATTACCAAATGCGCAGAGGGGATTCCTGCTACTCAGTCCACCAATCCCTGGCGGCGCCACGCCTCCACGACGTGTGCGATCAGGAGATGCGCCTTCAGGGGGTTCCTGGCCGTGCTGGTCTTGCAAAATCCCCTCATCACCCACTCGTGGGGAGGTTCGAAATCCTTGGTCCAGCCAAAACTGATCGGTTCACAGCCCACGCATTCGCCGGTCAGATGAAGGTCGACCAGGTAACGGTCTGATGTGACGATGACATCCCTGGTTATGGCTTCCTGGACCGCTGAACATATCCGTCTGGCAGCACTGAGAGCTCGTTCAACGGTCTGGTCACACATGAGACGACCGTCCTGTGTATCGGGACAGTGCTGCGATCCTGCCGCGTTCATGGCGTAATGAATTGTCGTCATGTTGTATGCTCCTGAGCGGATATTTTGGTCAGGGCCAGCCGACTGTTTTCGGCCGGTGTGCGGGGCTGTCCGAGGCAATCAGGACAGCCCCGGTGGGTATTACAGGCCTTGTCCGGCAACCCATTTTACAGGTTCATATGAGGGGGGTTGGACGCTTGGCACCCGTGTCGCAGTGGGGGCGAACGGGGCAGACGTCACATTTTGGCGTACGGGCGGTGCAGACCAGGGCTCCCAGGTCCAGGAGAGCCTGGTTAAACCTGACATCAGCACCCTCGGTTCCAGCAAGCTCACGGAGCGCCAGCCGCAATTTCCACTTCGAGTGTTTCTGACCCTCACCCAGAACGCGCCGGGCGATTCTCAGGGTGTTTGTATCCATGAGTACGCTCGCGCGGTTGAATGCGAAGCATAATACGGCGGACGCTATGTAGTCCCCAACCCCGGTGATCGATCGCAGTTCCTGCCAGTTATCCGGCACCCTATTGCCGAGATCGTCTCTGATGAACCGGGCGGCCGCTGACAGATTATTCGAGCGTTGATTCAGGCCCAGTGAGGCAAGGGCCTCCTCGAGGTTGGCGGCATTCTTCAGGAATTCGTCCGGCGTCTTACCAAGGTCAAGGAGAGTGTCAGAAATTTGGGCGACCTGCTCGGCCTTCGTGCGTCGGAGGCACATCTCCAGCATCAGCACCTGCCACGGACTGGTGCTGTCCCGTCTCCATCGAAAGTCTCGCCCATTCTCGTTGAACCAACCCAGGAGATCCGAGCGAAATAGGGAACCATACCTGACAGGTGGTGTATGACGCGCACTGCCGACCACCTGCCCATCAATCGTATTCCTGATGGATGATGCAATGGCCTGTGCCAGTAGCGGCGGGACTGCGTTGCCTATTTGGCGGTATCTGCTTGATGGGTGGCCCGCGAAGAGGAACCTGTCGGGGAACGTCTGAATTCTCGCCGCCTCACGCACAGATAGGGTGCGATCCTCTGAGGGATGGATATACCAGTAGCCGTCCTTTGCTATATGGGCAGTGATGGTTCTGGAGAGTTCGTCAAACGATAATCTCACGTACTTGTCATTGAAAATGTCGGACCGGTATCTCCGCAGGGATTCGTCCACATCCAGGTAGGTCTGACCCGGCTTCAGCTCCCCATAAATCTCAGCGTCATCGGCCCTGACGTCTCTTGTTATGTGGTCACGGATAAGCCGTGCCTCCCTTCCCCGAAGTCCCCTTCTCATCAGCCTGGCCAGCTTCGAGGCCGGAGGGCCCTGATAGACCTGAACCTCAGACCTTGTGCCTGCAGGTACCACTGGCAGATCCGCTATGGCCTGACCGACGGTCGGACGCCCGCCCCTGGGACTTGGCCACTCGAATGCCCCCCCACCCCGGACTGCGGCCACGAAGAGGCGGGAGCGGTGCTGAGGAACACGGTATCTCCATGCACTCAGCACCTCCGTATGCACCCTATATCCACGGCTCCTGAGCTCATCCGTCAGGGCGATCAGCAGTGCCCCACCCTGCGCCTCAGCAAAGTCCGGAACATTCTCAAAGAGTATGGCCCTTGGGCGCAGCCGATCGGCGATGGAGAAAAAGCTCTGCCAGAGATCAGCCCTTCTGTCGACTGCGTCCCTCATTCCCGTTCTGACCAGATTGCCTATCTTGGATGTGCCGGCTCGTGAGAACGGCTGGCACGGTGGCCCACCTGCGAGAAGGTCCACGGTGTCGATTCCCCACCTGTCCAGCTGACTGATGAAACCCTCGGGGCCTGCGAGACCGCCCGTCCAGGTGAGGCAGGGGATGTTGTGTGCATGGGTCTCGGTCGAATCTGGATCGGAGTCCGCTGCTGCGACTACGGAGAAGCCAGCCGCCTCTATACCCATACTCAATCCGCCGGCCCCACAGAACAGGTCCACAGCCCACGGCCGGGGGCGACTCCCCAGCCATGCTCTCACCGAATCCTCATCATGCGAGTTCGGTGAACCGGGGTGGGGCAGAAGCCGTATTCGCTCCCCCCTGACCTTGGGCAGGTTGGGCGAGGGTCCTGTCCTGTCTGTTGATGCGAAGTCGTTCATTGAGGGAGCCACCTGAGCCCTGCTCTCCACGGATTTATCCCCATGGGTCCCCCTGTCCAATATCAAATCCCAGGGCGTTGGCCTGTTCCAGGATCGCAACCGCCCGCTCCGCATCAGTTGGGCTGATCTCTCTCCCCCTATCAAGCGCCCTGGCAATTCTCAGCGCCAGCTGCCTCTGATGGGGATCAATGGATTCTGTTTCTCCGGCCCAGTCAGCAAGCATCCTCCAGAGCTCGGGTCCCACACTTACCACCCGCTTAAGGTTCTCCATAAAGTCGGAGGGGAGATCGCTGAGCGCTCTCCTCTGCTCCTCACGGACGGAGGAAGCCCCAATCAGCTCGTTGGCAATACGTGCCATGGCCTCACGGGATGCCTGATTGCGAACCTGCTCCCAGCAGCGCTCCGACTTGCACCACTCGGTGATGTTCCGGCCCCCCGGTGGGTTGGAAATAATCCTAAAAACCTCGTGCGAGAGATCTGCTATTACGCCCCGCAGGTTCTCTGATAGATCCTGTTCCCGCCAGATTCGCTGGAGGTCCAAGCGCTGGCTACTGGCATGGGAGAGAAGGGCGAGGGTGTACGTGACTATATTGGCCCGGTAGCCACCATAATTCTGCTGCTGTACAATGCGCTCCGCCATTCGGAATAGGATAGCCTTGGCGACCAGCCGTTCGAAGAGGGATGTGTCAACGACCATCTGATCCCTTTCGCCCATGCGGATCATGTAATTCGAAAAGTTCTTCTGCGCTCCCAAGCTGACCATATGGGGCAACTGGTCCCAGGTATTCTCGAACTTCGCCAGATCGGTCTTGTTGAATTTTTGCTTCGTGGGATTCTCAGCCAGGAACATCCTCCTTCTGACCGGGGTTGCCTGCGAGGCCCTTTCGTCCTGGTACTGCCCCCTTGCCCTTTCATAGAACCACTTTGTCTGCCGCTGAACCCCCACCGCGGCCGGCGCCCACTTGGTACGGGAGATCCTCTCGATCTCAACGTGAAAGGGGTCGTTGGCTGAGAAGTCTGCCGCCGATATGCTGTTCTGTGAATTTGCGTATCGGGAGACGTTCCTAACCAGCCCCTCGTGATCGGTGCCTGACTCTATCTCTATAAGCTTTGCGGCCACATGCACCTGCGAAAGATCCGCTCTGCCCCTATCTGTCGCCAGCATTGAGGCGGTGGTCTGCCCGCCATTGACAATCTGCAGACCCTCCAGGCAGCTGATTGCATTGCCGCCGGGCGTTTGGGAGAGTTCAACGGCCTCGGCGGTCATGGTTATACCGTTGTTGTACGCCAGAAACCTCTCGGGTTCCCTGGAGATCGTATCCCTGATGCCCCGGTTCACCTTACCCTTGGCCTGGAGAAACGATCTGACATTTCTCTCCAGCAGACGGGGACCGAAGTCGGCGTAGATTTCTCTCAGCATGTGTCCAGGGATGAGCATGAGGAATGCCCTGTAGCCGTCCCCCGGGGAGTCGGCCACCAGGCACGGAAGGGGCTGACCAAACCGCTCCCTGAAATCTATTGAGATGGCCTCACGCTGACGCCCTGACAGGCTGCTCCGGTGCAACCTGACAATATCCCACAGGGAGCTTGTTAATGAGATATCACCCACCACGTCCTGGGGAAGGGTCTCAACCGTGGTTCGTCCGTCGGTTAACACACACAATCTTACCTGGCTGAGGCTCCCCCTCATGCCATGTATGTGTGCCGCCATGTCAAAGACAGGAGAGGATTCCTCCAGTTCAATGTACCCCCCGGCCAGGCACCAGTCCAGGAATTGGCGGAGCCGTCGAAATGCGACATTCACCTGCTGGCGGGTGATCGTAACCGGCGGGACGGCATTGGTATTAATGCTGAGGAATAGGTCCAGCCGGCCCTCCTCATCATCAATCCCGTAACCACTCACCTCCATCCCCCGGGCTCGGTGGTAGCAGACCAGGGGGTCCTCGGCATCGCCCGCCTCGGACAGCATGTCGAATATGGTCTGGGTGAAGGAGTCCGCCAGCATCAGCCCCTCGTCCTCGGATTCAGCGAGGGACAGCACATCCTGCCGGAGGTTCTCCGCAAACGATTCAAGTGTGTGCTGCGTGGTCAAACAAGTCCTCCTAGGATTGCTCCCGGCATATCCGTACTCAACTCGAACTGGGAGCACTTTGCTAGGGATATGGAGTACCTGACGTTGGCAAGGCCCTGGGAAAGGTCCCCTGACACTATGCGGGGGAAGCCTTGCCCAACCAGGAATGCTCGAAGAAGACGGAGGCTGTAGCCAACCTCGGAGTACATAGCCTCGTCTCCCTCATCGTATCCGGCGGATCCAAGCCGATCATCCAGCAGATGGAGACAGCCTGCCTCGGAGGCCCTGGCCCTGGATGCTCTGACCATATCAGGCAGGGTTTCCCCGAAACCCACCCTTGCATCAAGCGATAGTCCGAGGAGCATGATTGAGACCCCTTCAGGGGCCTCGAGCTGGCGCTCGCTGGTAATGTGCAGCGCATCCATCTGGTTCGCGGTGCTGGTCTTAACCTCGATGCATGCCCCACCCAGATGAAAATCCTGGTCCGCACCCAGCGGTCCCTGCCAGGCACCAACTGAGTCCGATGTACCCAGGACTGGGGTGACGACCTCCCGCAGGGTCCAGAGCTCTCCCCAAAGACCCTGCTGGGCCTCACGCGTGAGACCACCGGGTGCCAGCCTGCGGAGAAGCTGCTGCCAGTCGGTGAGCCTGGCCAGAAATCGGAACAGTCCCGTCCTCTCGTCCTCCGGCTCCTCGGCAGCCTCGACTAGGTCCGTTACCAGAAGGTCAAATATGTCCCTGTGCTGGTTGTCCCTCAGGATCAACTCGATCTCAACCCATCCCACACCGGTGTCCAGAACTCTGGTCCGTACCACAACCCCCCTGGAGTCGGGGACCTCCGGCTGCCCCTCTGCCGAGGCCGCCGCGACCCTGAGAATGAGCATCCTGCTCCGCGTAGGCGCCTCAATCCCAAGGAGGAAATTCCGCCGGCCCGTCGGCAGTATCCGGCGCTGTATGCGCCCGAGTGCACTGGAGACTCGGGTGTCATCCTCAAGGTGGGCCCAGATCTCAGCAGGGATCAAGTGCCCATCTCCTGCTGCCAGAATATAGTGTTGACAACATACTGAACCGGGGTATCGCGCACGGCGCGGGGAAAGCTCACAGCAAAGCCGATGATTGGCATTTCTCCATAGTCCCGTTTTTGGAGAGGGTACAGCAGGAGCAATCCGGTGCTGAAGCCCCGGGCCCGACGGATGTTCTGACCGCTTGGCCTGGTGGGCCTGGACTGGTGACGGCTGGCGGTTCGTCGGTCATTATATTGCCTCACAGTCTCCTCAAGTGCCCATTTCTCCTGCTCAGCGCTCAGGTCAATCATCTCGTCTGTCGGGCTGACCAGACGGCGGATGCGATACACGCTTGCAGAATCCTCACTATTCGGCGGGTGCTGGGTCCTACTGAGTGGGTTAACAATCCACCCGCCCACCTCAATCGGCTCGTCGCCGCTGGTATTCGATATGAGTGCAACGGTCCAGTCTACAAGCCCCCCCTCACTGTTCTGCCTGCGTATGTACCTAGCCATATTGTTACCACGGGCCTTGTGGGACGATTGGTGAACATTCATCTCCGCCAGGAGGTCGGCGACAGTCTCCCCTTGCACCCCTCTCCACACACGGTTGCCAGAGTCAGTCTTCTCGATCGACGTTCCGAGCGACCGGATGAATCTATCAATCCGGTTGTGGTTAACTCGATTCACCGCGTTGGATCTGTCGAACGTGATGGTCTCGCTGATATCCCCCGAGTAGGAGACAGTCATCCGGGTCCCATTGCGCATCTTGTTCGTGGCCGTGATTGCCAGGCCAGCCGGGTGGGTTCTGACACTGAGTCCAAATTCTTGGGGAGTCAGGCCCCTATCCGCCATCAGATCAAATTCCTGACGCAGCTCCTGCGTGGCCATGGTGATGTGGGTGTAGAATTCCCGCAGCTCATCGGTGGTGTAGAGTCGGCAGAGGTCAACGTAGCCGGGTCTGTATCCAAACCAGCGTCCCATCTGCAGGAGTGTGTCGTACATTCGGGAGGCCCGGAGATAATAGCTGACGGACAACCCCTCTAGGGTGAGTCCCCGGGATAACTTGTCGCCGCCTATGGCTATTGCGCTGAGCCCATCTGGGTGATCCCAATAATCCAGTGCATCCATGGCCGCGCCGTTGATGACCTTTACCTGGATTCTCTGGGACTGGTCAACCACATGGGGCTGCACCTCCGCCCAGGATAGCTCATCGCAGCCCGCTGACAGTTCCGGGTAAAGGTGTCTAACCTCCTGCGTTGTGGGAACGAAGTCATCAAGCCACATCGAGCGCAGCTCGTCCATGATGGGATTCAGGGAGGCACCATCACCATATCTGATCCTATCCTGGAGGGCGCGGAGTTCCAGCCTGACCAGGTCGGCCACGCGGTCCTGCACGTCAACGAATCTGGTCACATGAATGAGCATCGAGTTATGCTGCCCTTGCTGCCCTCGGGCAGCGCGGGCAGAACATACCAGAATGAACGCCCTTATTGATCCTGCCAGAGAATCCGGAAGGCGGTCCACCAGCCAACTGCTCCTGTGCACACTGGGGATGTGTGGCTCGTGGTCAGCGACCGCACGCACCACGGGCAGGGGGACAGAGATCTCTGTATCGTCGTCAGGATCCTCCGGTAGTCCGAATACCTTTGTGGGGCCCACGTGATTACTGGGAACCGGCAGGTTTATCAGAAAGTCCCGTGGGAAGAGGTCCTGCCCGTAGCCGGAGGACTCATGATCGGGATGGATGAAGATGTTCGCAAACGGCGTTGCAGTGTAGCCAACATATACACTCTTGTCGAATGCGTTCAGAAGATCTCTGATTCGGCCGTTGATGACTGTGGGGTTCTCGTCATCGCCGCTGCTCACAGGGCGGGTGTTCACCGAGGCAAAGTCGGCCTCGTCGTCTATGACAAGAAGGGGTAGGCCCGGTATGGGCTCATCCCCATCCGGTGAGTGCAGTGACTTGGCCCAGTTGGTGAGGTTCCGGAGTACGGAACCGTTCTTCTTGACCACCATTATGACCGGATCACCGCCCAATCTCACATTGAACTGGTTGGCGATCCTGAGGTTGAAGTCCCCATTCTCCGTGGCATTGGTCGATGGGATCGCCCTGCGTAGCCGTTCTCCGAGAAGGGTCCCCACGCCGACCCTCTTGTTGCTGGCGTTAAGTGCAAGATTCAGCCGAGTATCCCATCCCAGAAACCCCTCGTCAAAGCGGAGCTGGGTCTGCGCCCTCAGGCTGTTGGTGGTACCGGTGAGAATTACTATAAACTTGTACCCGGCATCAGCCACCTTGCAGATCAGCTCTATGTAGTTCGATGTTTTTCCTGACTGCACCTCTCCAACCACCATGCCCCGGCGGTCCCAGGTGCCACTCCGTTCAGGATCCTCCAGAAGCTCTAGGATCCGATCCGTGAGGTCGTCCGATCTCCTGAGCGCAGCCAGCGGCCATCCCTTCTGCTCCATTAGGTACCGCCGGTAACGACGGGTAAACCCCCACTCAATTGACGCCCTCCTCTGTGGCAGCCAGGGCACATGCATGCTCTCGTCGCCCTTTAGAATTGAGCCGTCGTCTACGATAACATTCAGGTTCGCCTCCAGTTCCCTAGTGAGGGCGTCAACATCCACTGTGGACCCAGGCGACTGGGCCATCAGCAGATTGGCGGCACTCTCGGCCAACTGCCTGACACCCTCCTCATTGGGAATGTCCTGTCCACCAAATAGGGTCAGGGCAATCACCCTGGCCCTTTCCAGATCACTCAATTCGGCTCTCCTCTGCCAGACCCTCCAGCACTGCCTCAAGTACCTCAAACCTGTTGCCTATGATCTCGGCCGCTCCAAGTCGCTCCACGGCCTGCCCGTGGGTCAAGCCGGAGCTAGTGAGAACCCGATAGAGGCATCGGGTCATCTCCTGAATCTCCATATCCGGCGCGGATTCGAATGGTTGCATCTGGGACTCGTCCCCCTCGGCCATGTCCACCCATATCTGCTGCACGGGAACGTACTCCTCAATCAGACGGAGAAGACGTCTGAGCTGCGGCGGCTCAATTGACTCGGATCCAAGGGCATCCCGCACCAGGGGGTGATCACGATTTATTTCATAATGCACCTTACCGCTGGTCACCCTCTTGTTCCAGACGAAGGTCGGGTTGCCCCTGATGCTTCTGGAAATGGCCTTGCCCCTGTGCCTGTACACCTCGACCGCGCGATTACGGGTGACCCGGGCAATCCGCCTCAGGTGGACCTGCAGCGGGAGAGGCGGGCTGGCGCGGGACTTCCGGACATCTATATCCCACTCGTGGTCGAAGGAGTTGGGCAGGTCCACCTGAATGCGGGCTAGCTTGTAGTGCTCCTCCTTCTGGAAACCAAGGCCCAGCCAGTCACCAGCCACGAGCAGCCTCCGATTACGGTACACGTAGAAGCCCTGGTGGGCATTCCAGCCCAGGGGCCCGCCGGCGTCGCGGTGTGCCTCTGTTGAGAGGCGAGAGTGGTGGGGGAGCACGTAGGAAGTGACTGTGATTGAGTCCCCCGGATCTCCCAGCGTTTCGGTCCCCAGGTTCTGAGTGGCATCATTATCAGTCAGAAACGGATCCCACCGTTCCACCTGACGCCCATTCAGCCAGATCGCTATTCGGTTCCTCTGCACCATATAGCGATGAAACACCATGGCCAGATGCTTCTCAAGTATGCGGAGGGAGCCGAGGAACTCCCCCCTTGCCGGCTCGTCATCGACATCGACATCGCCAACCAGCCTGTCCAGCTTTTCCCATACCACCAGGGTGCCTTGGTTCAGCTTCTGGAGTTCCCCTAGCCCATGAATTCCAGGGTGGTCAGGTGAGAGCCTTAGAAGCTGCCAATCCCCTGTGGCCACCAGATGATCCAGATCCCACCTCCTCACGCTGACACCACCCCCATCACCGCAGCTGGTGGCCACTGTGAGTGACCTGGCCTGGGAGATTGAGGCTGTCTTCAACCCGAGGCCAAACCTTCCCAGGTCCGAGGGAGCCCTGCTCTCGATGGGGCTCTGTGACCCCACCCTCATTGCAGACCGCAGGTTTGACTCCGACATTCCAGAACCATCGTCCAGAATGGTGACCCAGGAGGCCGCGCCATCCCAGTGAAAATTTAGCCAGATGTTCCTTGCCCCCGCGTAGATGCTGTTGTCTATCAGATCCGATACTGCATCCGGTAGGGAGTAGCCGGTCGCTCTCAGGGATTCCATTAACGTGTCGGCACGCGGCGCGACTATATCGAAGGCGTTTGACAATATCTTTGCCCCTGTAGGGTAAAAGCCCTGTTTGATGAGGTGGTAATCACCCAACCTCAGATCCCAATTCGACTTGGATTCTATCAGAGTCATATGCTACCTGGCATTCTCACCCGGCTTATTGTTATCAGGCCCAGCCATACATACAAATTTGAGGCCGCTTCCAGAGAGCCTTCCGGCAATTGGGGAACCTCTGACTTCGCGAGTGTCAACTACCAGCAATACCAACGGCAACAACCAAGCTGGTCTGATGCGGCCGAGATTAGGGTCGCTGCATTTAGCCCAGCTGCTCCATCTCAAGGTTGCCGTTCAACCAGGACGTGAAGTGAAAGGCGACTAGCCGGCACTCCTAGTCTTCGCCGGTGGCCATATGGTCCAGCATCTTGACCAGGACCTTGCCGAAGGCGGTGCAACCCTGGCATTCGCATTCCCTGGCGTGCTGGGTCCAGTCGAAGTTGTTCGTTTCGAAGTAGGCTTAGTCCTTGCCCTGGGCGTAGCCCTCGGCGTAGCAGGCGCACGGCTCCGGGCAGTCGCAGACTGGCGGGGTCATGGCGGCCTCCCATGATCGTAGGCCCTCTGGCTTCTCTATTGTGGAGTTGATTTTGGCTTTTCGCCTACTATACCGCCCTGGGTTCTGGCTTGCATCTGTCGACAGCTTGTTGCTGTACTCACCTTGCACTGCGAGGCGCGGTTGCGAACGAAATGCCGGAGCATAAGCTATACTTGGGACAGGTTTTGGCCCTTGAGCCTTCTTCGTGTCTCGAATATCTAATGCGTGGAGCGAGATATTTTGGCAACTCTTTCTCCCTCTCAACCCGAGCAATCGGATCGTGTGGGCGCCCTCCGGCGCGCCGCCGGCCAATGGAAGCAGCAGCTCCTTGATACTACTCGCAGCCCGCTTCTCTACTACCGGGACCTGAAAACCGGCACCCTGGAATTAACCCCGGGGGACGTGGGCGGCCATATCAACTCCATTGCCGTTGATTCCCTGCTAGCAGGCCGAAGGGTCCGCCTGTCGAACCTCATTCCCGAGGCCTCGGTGAATGGGTCCTCTTTACTTACGGATGCTCGCAATCGTGTGAAACGCATTGGCCAGGTGGCCCAGGCCTATCTTGAGGAGAAGGGCGCCGGCATCCTCTTCCTGGGGGTAGGGCTGGCCACGTGGGACGTCGTAAGCGGCGCCCGTCCCAACGCTCCGGTGGTCATGCTGCCGTTGACGGTTGAGCCCGCGGACGCGGCCCACCGCGAGTTCCTTCTGCAGGTGGCGGGGGACGCTCACTTCAATCCCATAATGGCCCACACGCTCCGGACGGAGTACGGTGTGGAGCTGGACGACGATGAGTTCGACCTAGAGGACCCGCCGGACAGTTACGCCGACGTGGTGGCCCTGCTGGGCCAGGTGGCCAGCAGCCTGCCCCAGGTGCAGGGGATAGCGATCACTCCCAGGCTGGTGGTGGGCAACTTCCGTTATAACAACCTGCCCCTGGTGGCGGACCTGGAGCAGAACCTGGAGGCCTTTGCCGCCAATGATCTGGTGGCGGCCATTGCCGGGGTGCGGGAGGCGCGGGAGGCCCTGGGGGAGCATCTGGACGACCCGCCGCCGGACCTGCCGGATACTGAACCTCCGGACAGCGAGTATTTGGTCCTAGACGCTGACGCCAGCCAGCATCAGGCCATCAACCGGGCCCTGGCCGGCCAGTCGGAGGTCATCTGGGGCCCGCCGGGCACCGGCAAGTCGCAGACCATTGCCAACCTGATAGCGGCGCTGATCGCCAACTCCAAGCGGGTTCTGTTCGTTGCCCAGAAGCAGGCTGCCGTTGAGGTGGTGATCAACCGGCTGGAGCGGGCCGGTCTTTCCGATCTGGTCATGGACTGTCACGGTGGTTTCAAGTCCCGCAGGGAGTTCTCCCGCGGTCTTGCCGATGCCATGCAGCGGATTGGCTCCACCCCGGAGCGGGACTATTCGGACGTCCACCGCGACCTTGCGGAGCGCAAGCGAGAACTGGTGGGCCATGCCGAGGCCCTCCACCGGCAGCGCGAGCCCTGGAAGGTCAGCGCCTTTGAGGTGCAGGCCCAGCTGCTGGAGATTCCTGAAGAGGTCCGGAACGTTCCTCGTCTTCCCTCGGAGAAGGTGAACGCCCTGGACCGGGAGGGCTTGCGGGCGCTGCAGCGGGATGTGCAGCAGTGGATTGACCTGGAGGGGCCGTGGATGGCGGAGCGTTATCCTGGCTGGGCCCAGGTTCGGCCGGACTCCACCGACCAAGTGCGGCGTATCCTGGATCTGATTCATGCTGTCCTGCAGCAGCAACTAGCCCGGTGCCAATCGGAATTGCCGACCGGCGCGGGGCGATTGGGACTGGCCCTGCCCCAGTGCGTTGGTGAATGGGTGAATTTGACGCAACTGCTGGTTGAAATTGATCAGTATGGCCGGAGGTTCCGACCTGAAATTTATGGCCTGGACCATGCTCAGCTCATGGGGGTATTGAAGCCGAGGTCCGGCCTGGTCGGCCGGTTTACGGCTGGACTGTCGGGCCCGTACCGGGCTGCCAGGAGGGCTGTGCAGGCACAGGTGGTTGATGGTTCCAGGCTCTCCGGCTATGACGCTTACGGAGCCGTACAGATGGCGGAGCGGCTGGTGGAAGCGTGGCGGATTTATTCCCTTGGGCCCAATTCTCTTCCCCGGGTGCCGGAAGGTGGTGGTGTTTCGCAGCTGCACGCTCTGGTTAGTGAACTGGTGGCGTCCTTGAGGGAGATTGGCGAGTTTCTTGCCTCGGGCTCACTTCTGATCCTGTCCGAGGCGGAGTTGCGGGCCGCTCTACAATGGTTGGTGCACCAGGAGCAGGTGGCTGGCCGATTGCCCAGGTTACGGGATTTGGAACGACGGTTTGAGGCGGCCGGCATCGGCCAGATTGTCTCGGCGGTCGGAAGGGACTTGCCGGTGGAGCTGGCCACCAACGCGATTGCGTCGTCCTGGCTGGAGGGAGTCTGGTCCGAGCTGAGCCTGCAGGAGCCCCGGCTGGCCAGCTTTGTCGGCCTGGCCCATAACCGGTCCCGCGACGAGTTTGCCCGCCTGGACGCCCAGCACCTGCAGCTCAATCCTGCCCGGATAAGGCGTGAGGCCGCGCAGCAGGCCATTGCGGCCATGAACGAGTATCCGGAGCAGCGGGACCTGGTGCGACGGGAGGCGGTGAAGCGCAGCCGGCACCTTTCGGTGCGGCAGCTGGTCCACCAGGCGCCGGAGGTGCTGTGCGGGCTCAGGCCCTGCTGGATGATGTCGCCGCTTCAGGTGGCGGAGATGATTCCCGCGGACACGGAGCTCTTCGACGTGGTCATCTTCGACGAGGCTTCGCAGATCCCGCCGGCGGAGGCCATCGGCACCCTGGCCCGGGCCAAACAGGCAATCGTGGCCGGGGACGACCGGCAATTGCCACCCACCAGCTTCTTCCGCAGCCAGGAGCCGGAGGACCTCGACGATGAGGACCCTGACGACGCTGCTGAGGGCCTGGCGCTGATCGCTAACATAGAGTCCATCCTAGACGTGGTGAAGGGCCTGCCCATCAAGGAACAGATGCTCCGGTGGCATTACCGCAGCCGGGACGGCCGGCTGATTGCCTTCTCCAATAACCACATCTACGGCGAGGCCCTGACGGCGTTTCCGGGCACGGTTCTGGAATCTCCGTTGACCTTTCACCAGTTGGACCTCCCACCGACCTCCGGGCGTTCCACCAGGTCCCATCCTGATGAGGTGGAGAGGGTGGTTGACCTGATTGTGGAGCATGCACGGCAGCGTCCCGAGGAGACCCTGGGGGTGATCGCCTTCGGGTCCCACCATGCGGAGAATATTGAGGAGGCCCTGCGCCGGCGTCTCGGCGCTGAGAACGACCGCGGGCTGGATCCCTTCTTTGCCATGGAGCGGGACGAGCGGTTCTTCGTCAAGAACATCGAGCGGGTGCAGGGCGACGAACGGGACGTGATTATTCTGAGCGTGGGCTACCACAAGGCGGCCAACGGCACTCTGCCCTACCGGTTTGGACCCCTGAACCAGGAGGGCGGGGAGCGGCGGCTGAACGTGGCCATAACCCGGGCCCGTTCCAGGATTCACTTGGTGGCCGGCTTTTCCCACCATGACATGGACCCGGGCCGGTCCTCGGCCGAGGGTGTGGAGCTGCTGCGGCAGTACCTGGAGTTTGCCGCCACCGGCGGAAGCGCGATGGGCGGGAGCCTGAGCGAAGAGCCACTGAACGCCTTTGAGCTGAACATCCAGCGCCAGCTGGAGCGACGGGGCATACCGGTCACCCCGCAGTACGGTGTCGCCGGTTACCGGCTGGACTTCGCCTGCGCTTATCCAGAGCAGCCCGGGCGGATGGTTCTGGCCGTGGAGGCCGACGGCGCCAGTTATCATTCAGCGCCCACGGCGCGGGACCGGGACCGGCTGCGGCAGCAGGTGCTGGAGAGCAAGGGCTGGCGGTTTCACCGGATCTGGTCCACCGAGTGGTTCCGGGACCCTGAGGGCCAGGCGGACCTGGCGTTGGAGGCGTGGCGGAAGGCGGTAACAGCGGCGGACGACGCGGACGTGGCCGTCGAGATAGCCAGTAACGTTGTTCCCGCTGTGGTAATTGTGCCTGAAGCTCCGGTGGACTCAGAGCGAGAGCCCAGGCCTGCTGTGAGGGCCGGACTGCCAATTTCAGAATACTCGAAGCGTGACCTAGTGGCCCTAGTCAAGTGGTTGAACTCGGATACTTTGCTTCGTACCGATGATGAGCTGCTACGCGAGATGCGGCGGGAGCTGGGTTTCAAGCGGGGCGGGTCACGGATTAACGCTGCGATTCTTTCGGCGATAGATGCCGCGCGGGTTGCGTAAAACGGGAGCCTTCACTTGCCTATCCGGAGTGTGGCAGTGTTCTGCTGCCACTACCTGAGCAGCTGGGCGGGTATCGACTGTTTTGCGACCGGATC
>LXNJ01000618.1_pt1 | contig 24116 bp, 16 predicted proteins | sample 809081 | NCBI WGS metagenome assembly LXNJ01 (sample SAMN04870510, study PRJNA318959) | sponge metagenome | biome: sponge; feature: marine sponge reef; material: water | host: Petrosia ficiformis | place: Greece: Milos, Mediterranean Sea | collected 2013-05-29 | depth 5-7 m | reverse complement strand
GAGCAGGCGCTCCGGTTCGTGATGGAGCGGGCCGGACGGATCGAGAACGAGGGAATCGACCGCTGCATCGAGATCGTGGCCGAATGGGACAGCCAACTCCCAATAGCGCGGCATCCCGCCCCACAGAGCGTAGATTTCTACCAAATCGCTAGGCTGGCCAAACTTGAAAACGCGCGAGAGAAACCCGGCGGTCAGTAGGCGCAAGGCAAACGATTCGACGGCACGACCGAAGAGCGGCGCGCTGGCATCCAAGACGGCGCGATGCATCATGCTCTGGCTCGACCCGCTGACCACGACCCGCAGCTTCCTTCCCGGTTGGTCGAGCCAGTTCTGGAACTCGCCGGGAAAGCCCCGGTCCGCCGCAATGATGTACGGCAGCTCATCCACCACGAATGGCCCCGGCCACCCGATCTGATCGGCCTCCGCTGAGACCCGCTCGAAGAGCGCGCGCCAAGAGGGATACTCGACATCGGCGAAGCCCGGAAACCGCTCCGCAACAGCGGAAGCCAAGTACCGGCGCTGAACCTCAGGTGCGGAGTATTCCGCAACGGTGTAAAGTCCATTGCATCGCCTGCACCATTCAATCAGGAGGCGCGACTTTCCAACTCGGCGTCGCCCCCAGATCACACAGAATGAGCCCACTTGGGCCAGCCCCCTGTTCAAACGTTCGAGCTCGCTCTCCCGATCGATGAATTCCATATCTTAATTATGCATACTAGCATTATGCTTTAAAAAATAATGATAGATTCCATAATCATGTGTCGTACGAAACCGATGGCCGTCCTTGCCGGCGCGGCAAACGAACGGCGACAGACCAATCGCGGCGATTAACCGGATCACAGTCTTCCAAGTTTTCGGGAGCAACGCTTTGAATGTCGAGAACCTCCGACACATCGCCACGGGGAGTCCTACTCGCGCCTCTTGAGTTCTATCGCCGCACTCGGTAACTGCCCGCAACATCAGACAGACGGGAGTTCGCCGCGCTGGGAGTAGTTCAGGTCGGCAAAGGCCCGGTACTCTCCCGAGCGCACACGCGCAAACCATTCCGGGTTGTCGCGGAACCATCGCACCGTCTCCTGCAATCCAGAATCGAAGGTTACGCTAGGCTCCCAGCCCGTGTCGCGATTGATCTTTGTCCAATCGAGCGCGTATCGGCGGTCATGGCCAGGGCGGTCCGGAACGTAGTCGATCAAGGAGGCTGGCTTGTGGCAGCAACCCAGCACGCGCCGGACTACCTCGATGTTCTCCAGCGTGCAGTCGCCACCGATGTTGTAAATCTCGCCGACACGGCCCACAGAAAGCGCCGCTTGAAGGGCTCGGCAATGGTCATCGACATGCAACCAGTCCCTCACCTGCCGCCCATCGCCGTAGACGGGTAGCGGCTTGTCCGCGAGGGCGTTGGCAATCATCAGCGGTATGAGCTTTTCAGGGAACTGGTACGGCCCATAGTTGTTCGACGCTCGCGTGATGACCACTGGAAGCGCGTAGGTCTTCGCGTACGCCGACACCAGCAGGTCGGCACTAGCCTTGGATGCTGAGTAAGGATTCGACGGACTTAGCGGCCATTCCTCATCAGCGGAAAGTTGTGCGGGAATGCTCCCGTAAACCTCATCCGTCGAAACGTGCAGAAATCGCTCGACCGGCCACTCGCGCGCTGCCTCGAGGAGCACGCCCGTGCCGCTGACGTTCGTCGAGACGAACTCTGCCGGCGAGTGAATGCTGCGGTCCACGTGGGACTCAGCAGCAAAATGCACGACCGCCTCCGGACGAAAGCTCTTGAAGGCGTCGCGGACCGCCCCCGCATCGCGGATGTCACCCCAGCTGAACTGAAAAGAGGGCAGATCGGCGACCGGCGCTAGATTCTCCAAGTTGCCAGCATAGGTGAGCAGGTCCAAAACGAGAATCTCTGCGCGCTGGCCATCTTGCAAGGCCTGGCGGACGAAGGCCGAGCCGATGAAGCCGGCTCCACCGGTAACCAGCAACCTCACTTGTGCTGTGTCTCCCAGTCGTACGCGATTTCCGGGCCGTCGTAGGGCAGACGGCCCTCGTCGGAGGGATCGTGGTGTCGGTCGGTGAGGTAGACCAGCATCGCCTCCGAGTCGCCGATCACCTTGTAACCGTGCGCCACCCCTGGGGGGATCAGCAGCTGCCAGGGACGCATTTGCCCGACATAGAACGTATTGCGCGCTCCGTAGGTGGGAGACTCCTCGCGTAAGTCGCACAGCGCGACCTGCAGCATCCCCCGGCATGGTACCCAAAGGTCGCTTTGCCGGAGGTGATAGTGAAACGCCTTGATGGTACCTGGGTAGCTGAGCGCCGCCGACACCTGCGTGGAGGCGCTGGCAAACCCGGCGGGAAGTCCCTGCCCGAGCCGCGCCACTTCAAGGAAGTATCCGCGGTCGTCCGGCCAGAGCGGGAAAGGCGCCACGCCGACTCCGTCAATCAACTGTGGCGAATCCGGGTGCAGAATCAGATCGCCGATCCCATGCCGACACTGCGGCAGGGCTAGCTTGGCCGAGCCGAACTCGCCGACTATCCGGCTACTGGGACTCGGCACGGGCCCGGCGCCTTCATGCGGGCACGCAAGCCGCCTGCAGCCGCGTGGCCTTCCAGAGCTCGAGGTAAGGCTCGATTTCGCGCATCATATCGTTAAACGAGCCCAACGTCATCGATTGTGCCCCGTCGCTCCATGCCCGCTCGGGGTCGGGATGGATCTCGACCATAGCACCATCAGCACCAACGGCGACGGCAGCCCGCATCAGAGGCGGAATCAGGGCACGCTTGCCCGTCGCGTGGGCGGGATCAAGGATCACCGGCAAGTGCGTTAGCTGGTTGAGCACCGGCACGGCATTGATATCGAGCGTGTTGCGGGTGGCCGATTCGAACGTGCGAATGCCGCGCTCGCACAGAATCACGTTCGGGTTGCCGTTGGTGACGATGTACTCGGCCGAGAGCAAGAACTCTTCGATTGTGGCGCTCTGTCCGCGCTTGAGCATCACCGGACAGCTTGTGGTGGCCCCGATTTCCTTGAGCAGCGGGAAGTTCTGCACGTTGCGCGCGCCGATCTGAAGCACGTCCGCATAGTCGGCGACGAGTTGGACGTTCGTCACCGTCATGACTTCGGTGACCACCTTCAGCCCATAGTTGTCGCCTGCCCTGCGCAGGAGACGGAGTCCCTCCTCCTCCAATCCTTGGAAGCTGTAGGGACTTGTGCGGGGCTTGTAGGCACCACCGCGCAGGAAGTGGCCGCCAGCACCGGCGACGGTTTCCGCGCAGGCCATGATCTGCCGCTCGGTCTCGACCGAGCAGGGACCGGCGATGATCGCAAACTCGTCGCCGCCAATCGAGGCGTCCCCAGCCCGCACGACTGTGCGATCACTCTTTACCTGCTTGCTGACCAGCTTGTACGGCGCGCTGATAGGCACCCCGTTTTCGACACCTTCCACGGATCGCAGCACTTCAATGGCGTGGGTGACGTCCCCCAAGCCAACGGCGGCGATCACGACGCGCTCGTCGCCTTGAATGGAGCGGACGGCAAAGTCCATCTCCTGGATTCGGTTACAGACGCGGTCAACCTGTTCGCGGGTCGCGCCCGGCTTCATCGAAATGATCATGAACCTTCCCTTGGATAAGAAATCCTAGCAGAACCTCGTCACGAACAGCGGGACTAAACGGAACGGGCTAGTCGATCACCGAAGGTTCCTGCGGGACACACTGCGGACTGGAACACAGCTGCCCAACAACTGACCCGAACGTGGTGGGCGGCCCGGGCCAGATCTAGGCGGTATTTCAATTTAGCACGCTCGCCGCGAATCGTCCACCGGCGAGCGGCACCAACTTGCCATGTCTCCGGAAAACTTCCCGAGTGGCTCTCCTCGCATCGCAACGGTGAATCCAGATCTACCCCACAACACGGCAAGAAACCACGAAAAAGACCCCCGCAGCCATACGTGAGTGCCGCCCACATCCCGGCTTGCACGACAGGCTCGTCCTACTACTCGTCCTACTATAAGAAACGTCCAACGCGGTCGAACAGATCGGCACGGATGCAATGCGGGCCGGCGAGAGAATCCGGTGAGCGCTGTCACAGTGGAAACGAAAACAATCGAGCTTGCCGGCATGACCTGCGGCCACTGCGTCGCAACTGTCGAGAAGGCTCTTCTAGACGTTGAGGGGGTGCGTTCCGCAACTGCCGTTTTGGATTCTCAGTCAGCCGTAGTCACCTTCGACCCCTTGGTTGCCGATCTGCCCGCGATCCGGCAAGCCGTTCGGGAGGCGGGGTACCTCCCGCAGTTGACCGACGATCTGGTCTCGATCGGCACTCAACCCAACAGTCAGGCACCGCCTCCGCCAACACCGCCGGCACCGCCCCAACCAGGGCCCAGACGCTTGCAGTCCGTGCGGCTCGGCATCGAAGGCATGACGTGTGCCAGCTGCGTGCGGTCCGTCGAGCAAGCCGTGCTGCAGGCGCCGGGGGTCGGCGCGTGCGAGGTTAGCCTTACCGAGGCAAGCGCCCGCGTAACGTTCGATCCAGATCTTGCTAGCCCCGCAGACCTGCTCCGTAACATTCGCAGCAACGGATACGGTGCGACTGTCGACCAAGACGACGGCGACACAGCCCTCGGCGAGCCGTCTGTGCCTACGCTGCGACGCCGGCTGGTCGTTTCGGCAGTTTTCACCGCACCGCTACTGGTGCTCGCCATGTCCCACGGAAGGCTTTGGGGCGGCGACTCGGCCTGGGTGCAACTCGCCCTTGCACTGCCAGTAGTCGTCTATGGCGGCGCACCGTTCTTCTCCGCTGCGTGGAATGCCGCAAAACACCTTCGCAGCGACATGAACACCCTGATTGCAGTGGGGGCCGGCACCGCCTTCGCATACAGTTTGGTCGCCACCGTCCTGCCGGCATGGGTCGAGCGAAGTAGCTCCGCGCCGGTCTACTTCGAGACAGCTGCGGCGATCCTGACATTGGTCTTGCTGGGGCGGATGCTTGAAGCGCGAGCGCGACGCAGGACATCAACGGCCATCCGCAAGCTGCTGGAGTTGCAGCCGGACACTGTTCGCGTGTTGCGAGGCGGCAAGGAGGTCCAAATCCCCGCAAGCGAACTTGCGATCGGCGAAGCGGTAGCAATCCGCGCAGGCGAGCGAGTGCCGATTGACGGCACGGTGATCGAAGGCACCGGCGCTATCGACGAGTCCCCGCTAACGGGAGAGAGCTTGCCGGTCGACAAGTCGGCTGGCACCAGAATCCTTAGCGGCTCTCTGGCCAAGGAGGGTTACCTCGTGGTCCGGGCCGAGAGCGTCGGAAACGAAACGTCACTGGCCAGAATGATCGAGTTCGTACGCCGGGCACAGAACTCAAAGTCCCCGGCCGCACGTCTCGCTGATCGCATCGCAGCCGTCTTCGTCCCGGCGATCCTAGGCCTAGCCATACTGACGTTCGCGGTGTGGCTGCTCCTGATGCCGCCCGAGGATCGCGTGCGTATGGCAGTGAACAGTGCCGTCAGCGTGCTTATCATCGCGTGTCCGTGCGCGTTGGGCCTGGCTACCCCCGCGGCCCTAGCGGTGGGTATCGGCAAAGCGGCACAGGGCGGGATCTTGGTGCGTGATGGCGAGGCTCTGGAAGCCGCACGGCACATCGATACCGTCGTGTTCGACAAGACCGGGACGCTCACGCTCGGCAAGTTCGACGTAACCGACGTCGAGACCTTCGGAATTGTCGAAAGGGACGAATTGCTGCAAGTGACGTGCGCCATCGAGCGTCGCAGCGAGCACCCGGTCGCGCAGGCCATCGCCGCCCTCCGCCCGAGTGCCGACGCAGCCGTCAGCAACTTCAAGACCCTCCCTGGAGCGGGAGCCTCTGCAAGGTCGGCCGGGGAGGACTGGCTCGTTGGCAAGCCGGGACTACTAGCAGAAAAGGGGATCTCGATTACAGAGGCCCAGACAAGTCTGGATCGCTTTGGCGAGGAGGGCAAGACTGCCGTGCTAGTGGCTCGCGGCCAAGTCTTGGCAGGAGCATTCGCGCTGCGTGACACGCTCCACCAAAATGCTGTCGGCGCGACGACCGCACTTCGGCGGCGTGGGCTGAAGACCATGATGATCAGCGGCGATAGTGCAAGGGTCGCGGAGGCCACGGCAACTCTGGCGGGCATCGAGAACGTGCTGGCACCCGTGCTGCCGATCGACAAGGCATCCGCCATCAAGCGGCTTCAGTCCGATGGCGAGAGCGTCGCTATGGTGGGGGACGGCATCAACGATGCCCCAGCGCTAACCCAAGCAAACCTAGGCATCGCGATAGGTGCTGGCAGCGACATCGCGGTAGAGTCGGCGGACATCATCCTCGTGCACAACGACCCAGCCGACGTGGACCGGGCGATTGAACTGGCCAGACGCACGCAGCGAACGATTATCCAAAACTACGCCTGGGCCTTTGTTTACAACCTGCTGGGCGTTCCTATCGCAGCCGGCCTCCTGTGTCCGTGGACGGGGCTGCTGCTCTCCCCCGTGCTCGCTTCGGCAGCTATGGCTCTTTCGAGCCTGTCTGTGTTAGCAAACAGCCTTCGCCTTGGACGGGCACTGGCGACGCCTCGTTGATGAAGGACACTACAAACCTGTGCGGCCCAAGTGACGGCCGCTGCCGAAGGCGGCCAGCATCTGGTTGGGTTGGGAGGCAAGACCAGCGGAGGAATCGGGCACGGGCAGGTTCTTGCGTAGGCCGCCCGCAGGGACCTGCCGAACACGCGAGTGCAACCGCGCTTTGCGACGGTTGGGCCCTTGCAAGTTAGAATATTGCATGGTCTTGGAATCGCCGCCGCTAGCGCTCACTTTCGACGACGTCCTCCTGCTTCCGGCTTATAGCGAGATTCTGCCGTCGGAGGTGTCAACAGATACGCGCGTGACACGCGGCATCTCGATCAACATCCCGCTTCTCAGCGCCGCGATGGACACGGTGACTGAGTCTAGACTGGCGATTGCGCTCGCCCGCCACGGTGGGATGGGCATCATCCACCGCAACATGTCCATCGAGCGGCAGGCCGAAGAGGTAGACCGAGTCAAGCGCAGCGAATCCGGCATGATCGTCGACCCGATTACGATCTCTCCGGACGACCTGATCAGCGATGCCTTGGAGCTGATGTCGCGCTATCGAATTTCGGGCGTGCCGGTGACTAAGGACTCCAAACTGGTCGGCATTCTGACCAATCGGGATCTGCGGTTTGAGAAGCGTCTTGACTTGCCGGTCAGGGAGGTGATGACCAAGGAGCAACTCGTCACAGTCCCCGTGGGCACCACGCTGGAGGATGCCGAGCGCCTATTGCACAAGCATCGGATTGAGAAATTGCTGGTGGTCGATGAGAACGGCGTTCTCAAAGGGCTCATCACGGTCAAGGACATCCAAAAAAAGCGCAAGTTCCCCAATGCGTCCAAGGACGACAAGGGCCGTCTGCGGGTCGGGGCGGCAGTGGGCGCGAAGGGAGACTACCTTGAGCGCGCACAGCAGCTCTTCGCCAAGAAAGTCGACGTAATCGTTGTCGACACCGCCCATGGCCACACCAATAGCGTCTTCGACGCGGTAAAGACCCTGCGTCGCACGCTGCCCGATGTCCAACTGGTGGCGGGCAATGTCGCCACCGGCGACGCTACCCGCGACCTGATCAAGCTGGACGTGGATGCCGTCAAAGTCGGCATCGGGCCCGGCTCCATTTGCACCACGCGCATCGTCTCGGGGGCGGGGGTCCCGCAGATCACGGCAGTCTCGGAGTGCGTCAACGCCGCTAGTGCGAGCGACGTCCCGATCATCTCCGACGGTGGGATCAAGTATTCGGGCGATATCTCAAAAGCCATCGCCGCCGGTGCGCACAGCGTCATGCTCGGAAGCCTGTTGGCGGGCACTGAAGAGAGCCCCGGCCAAACCGTGCTGTATCAGGGCCGCACTTACAAGACCTATCGGGGGATGGGATCGCTGGGCGCGATGAACCAAGGCAGCGACCGCTACGATCCAGCCTCCAAGGACGGCAAGCTGGTCCCAGAAGGGGTGGAGGGCCGAGTTCCGCACAAGGGGCTGCTGGGCGATCTCGTCCACCAGCTCGTCGGTGGTTTGCGGGCGGGCATGGGCTATTGCGGATGCCCCACGGTCGAGGCTATGCGCAGCCAGACTAGGTTTGTGCGGATTTCGCCCGCCGGGCTGCGCGAGGCACATGTGCATGACGTGCTGATTACGACTGAGGCACCCAACTACCAAGTCGAGACTTAACTTCAGCGCTGCGGCTCGTGGGTCCGCGCCTGCGTAGGCCTCTCAACCTGGGGATGCGAGGCCTGCAGCCGGAACTGGCGCACAACTCCCTTGTCTGTCTCAACCGTCTTCTACCCCCGGGCGGCCTGTGGCAGCGACGCGTTTTTTGGGGTGGAGTCCTTGTCGCAAACAAGCGGCTCCTGCACGGTTGCACTGCAGGGCGCTATGTTGGACTTAGTACAAGCCGAGGCACTGCTATGGAAGTCGCACTTCACTACAAACTCCCGCTGCTTCAGATCCTGGGGTTCGCCTGCTTGGCAGGCGCGCTGGCCATGCCGCTCAGGGCCGAGGTCGATATCCCCTATACAAAGTATGTCTTGGACAACGGGCTGACGCTGCTTGTCCATGAGGATCGCAAGGCCCCGATCGTCTCGGTCAACGTCTGGTACCACGTGGGCTCGAAGAACGAAAGGCCCGGCAAGACAGGATTCGCCCATCTGTTCGAACACTTGATGTTCAATGGCTCGGAGAATTTCAACGACGACTACTTCCAAGCCATGGAGCGAGTTGGCGCGACAAATCTGAACGGCACGACCAACGAAGACCGCACCAACTACTTCCAAGACGTGCCACGGCCGGCGCTGGAAGTAGCCCTGTGGATGGAGTCCGACCGCATGGGAAACATGCTCGGCGCAGTGGACCAGGCCAAGCTAGACGAGCAGCGCGGCGTGGTCCAGAACGAGAAGCGCCAAGGCGAGAACCAGCCCTACGCCGTCGCCTATGAACTGATCACCAAGAACACCTTCCCGCAGGGGCACCCGTATTCGTGGACCGTGATTGGCGAGATGGAAGACCTCGACGCCGCTTCGTTGGAGGATGTCCACGAGTGGTTCCGCACCTACTACGGCGCTGCGAACGCGGTGATTTCAATCGCCGGCGACATCGCCCCGGAAGAGGCGCGGGAACTGGTGGAGCAATACTTCGGCAGCATCCCCGGGGGCCCGCCAGTGGCTCGGCAGCAGTCGTGGATCGCCCGGCGCACTGGCGAGCACAGGCAGACGGTCGAAGATCGCGTGCCGCAAGCGCGCATCATGAAAGTCTGGAACGTGCCAGAGTGGGGTACCCGCCAAGCCGTGCTGCTCGATCTGGCCACAGATGTGCTCGCCGCCGGCAAGAGTTCCCGCCTGTACAAACGCTTGGTCTACGAGGACCAGATCGCCACCAACGCCAGGGCCTATATCAGTGCGCAAGAAATCACCGGGCAGGTGGTAGTCCAAGCCACTGCTCACCCAGACGGAAGCCTAACCGAGGTCGAGGCCGCGCTCGACGAGGAACTCCAGAAATTCCTGCGATCGGGTCCCACGGCCGACGAGTTGGTGCGGGCCAAGATGGACCACAAGGCGCGCTTCATTCGCGGTGCCGAGCGCATCGGCGGGTTCGGCGGCAAGTCCGACATCCTTGCCCGGAACGAGGTGTACATGGGCGATCCCGCCCATTACAAGCGAATGCTGGCGTGGGCCGAAGAGGCTACTGCAGAAGACATCCGCGAGACCGCTGCGGAATACCTTTCCGACGGTGTCTATGTCCTCGAGATTCACCCTGCCGCGGAACGTAGCGTTTCCGAAAGCACGGTCGATCGCTCCAAGCTTCCGTCGGCCTCCGGCTATCCGGAATTCACGTTCCCCGACACCAGCGAAACCGAGCTTTCCAATGGCTTGAAGGTGGTACATGCCTACGTGCGATCCATCCCAACAGTCGAGATGTCCCTAGTCGTCAACGCCGGCTTTGCGGCGGACCACCTCGGCACGCCGGGTCTCGCCAAAATGACTGCGGAGATGCTCGACGAGGGCACCGAGAGCATGTCATCGCTGGAGATCGGCGACGAAGCAACCCGCCTTGGCGCGCGGATTTCCACGTCCGCCTCGTTGGACTCGGCGAGGGTCTCCCTGTCCGCCCTTTCGGAGAGCTTGCAAGAATCGCTCGATCTGCTGGCCGAGGTTGTGCTGCGCCCGTCATTTCCGCAGCAAGAGTTGGATCGGTTGAAGCGCTTGCGGGTTGCTGGCATCCAACAGGAACTCGCGCAGCCGTTCACGGTCGGCTTGCGGCTCCTGCCCGGCCTGATCTTTGGTGATGGCCATGCCTATGCCGCTCCCATGACCGGTAGCGGCACTGTCGAATCCGTCACATCCCTGAGCCGGGACGATGTGGTGGCATTCCACCAAGAGTGGTACCGGCCCCAAAACGCCACCCTCGTCGTTGTCGGCGATGTGCCGCTGGAAACGCTCAGGCCCATGCTGGAGGAGCGTTTCAGCGGCTGGACCGGCGAGGGAGAGTTGCCCGAATTGGAGATCGGCGAGGTGGCAGCTGCCGACGCTCGCAGCGTGTATGTGGTCGACAAGCCCGGCGCGCTGCAATCGGTGATTCTGGCCGGCCTGCCCGCGCCACCGACCAACAATCCCGACGAGATCGCCATCGAGGCCATGAACTCCATTCTGGGAGGCAGTTTTACATCGCGGATCAACATGAACCTCCGCGAGGACAAGCACTGGGCCTACGGTGCCAGGAGCACGCTCATCGACGCGGTGGGCCCGAGGCTGTTCATGGCGTACGCTCCGGTTCAAACTGACAAGACCAAGGAATCAATGGTCGAAATGGACCGGGAACTGCGCGACATTTTGGGGGCCCGACCGCCCGACGCCGAGGAACTGAGCAAGGCGCAGCAAAACCGGACCCTGCGATTGCCAGGGCAATATGAGACAAAGCGGGCCGTGTTGGGTGCCTTGGTCAAGATCCTGCAGCACAAGCTGCCCGAGGACTACTTTGAAACCTATGCCGATCACATGCGGGCGGTGAGCCTGGATGATGTCAAGGCTGCGGCCCGCCAAATCGTGCAGCCTGACAGCGTCGTTTGGGTGGTCGTAGGGGACCTGTCGGAAATCGAAGCCGGCGTGCGAGAACTGGGCTTCGCCGACGTCCGGCGGCTCAGCCCGGAAGGGAACGTCTTGGACTGAGGTTCACTCTCCCGCGGTCTCGCTCGACAGCTTTCGAATCTCGGACGTTGCTACGTTCATCACGGGCAGGCCAAGGCCGCTGCCAATTTCCGACAGGGCCTCGAAGTCGACCGGGCCGATAATTTTTAGAACCGTCACCTCATCGGGATCGCTTGACACCACGGTCATGCCGGCAACTTGTTCGTTGTCGTAGAAGGAGTAGACGGAGAGCGATTCCGGCCTTTCGCGATCAGCGGTCTCGATGAGCGGCACCCAGCCGTCGGAGGCCAGTTGCTGGTGCACCGGCCTGACATCGTCGTCGCTAGCTCGTCGCTGGCGAAAGCGGTACGTGCGCCGGTAGACGGCGGTCAGCCCGTTCATGAAGCTGCGCACCGATCCGGTGACGTTCTTGCGCAAACCGAGCAGTTTCTTCGCTTGCTCGAGCGGGCGCCCCCAGAGATTGACCTTGACGACTTCGTCAGCTCTTGCCTCCAGGTCGGAGAATTCCAAGGCCGCATCATCGGATTCGCCTTGCGCTCGCGATTGGGCCGGGCTGCCGAGCACCAGCAGCACGGCAACGATGCCGACAGCAATTTGCAGCAGGGATGTCTTAGTCATGTTCATTGTCTTGTCCTAAAGGGAACGCTGATGCTTGCGCACGGTTCCACTGGCTGCCGACCAAGTGGAGCACCTCGGCCAGTTCTCGTTCGCCCCCCGCCATTTCCATGGCTTGGGACTGAATCTCATCTCTTTCACGGGGCAGGGCGAAGACGATCACCAGCAGGGCTGCGCAAGCGACCGCGGCCAGCGCCCACCCGCTGCGGAACCAGAGCTTGCCAGGCCGGGCCGCCTGCCGCGGGTCCTCCGCTCGGCGCTGGGCTTCGGCGCGGATGTTCGCCATGACCCGCAGGCCGAGCTGCGGCGGCGCGGGCCGCCGTGCCATGACGCGGCGGAGTTCTGCCTCGAGATGGCTGCTATCGTCCCGTGGGGACATAGGAGACCTCCTGTCGTAGGTGGGCGACCTTGGGCTTGAGCCGTATCAGCGCGCGCCGTAGCTGTGTCTTGACGGTATTAACCGGGATGTCCAGCACCTCCGCGATCTCGTGGAGCTTCAAGTCCTCTTGGAAGCGCAGAACAATCACAATGCGCATCTTGGCCGGAAGTTCGGCGACTTTGCTGCAAAGTTCGGCGGACAGCCGAGGGTCGCGCTCGACCGGGTCGACCGAGCGTTCCGGGATGGAATCCAGACTCGCATGCGGACGATGCTTCTTGCGTCGCGAGTAGTCGATACACTTGCGCGCCGTGGTCTGTCGCAACCAGTTGACTAGGTGCATGTCCGAGTGCAGCCTGCCGAGGTTGCGGAACAGTTCCAAGTATGCTTCTTGAGCCAAGTCTTCCGCGATCGCACGGTTGGAGAAAAACCCGTAGGCCACCCCGTACACCATCGCCTGCGTATGGTTGACGATGTCAGCGAACGCCTCCGAATCGGCGAGCGCCGCATCGAGCATCTTGCGCGGAGCAATGTCCATGCGAGCAGCAGGCGAGGAGAGGTAACCAACCGAGCGGCCGCCCTTCCTTACTTCACTTACGCCTGCCTAAGTGTAAAGGGTTCAATCTGCTCCGCTTGGAACATCGCCTGGCATCCCCTATCCCTGAGACGGCGGTCGCTTGGCCCGCAGTCAAGACACTGCGGTATTGAGCGAGTCGGCAGTTCGATGAAGCGACTCGCCCAAGCTCACAATCCGATCCTTGTTCTTAAAGTAGAATAGGTCCTCCTCGGTCAATCCGGTGATGCTGAGTCCTAGATCCAGCATGTGAGGCTGTAAGTGCCTGTTCAGGTATGGACCGGCCAGCGCTGGCGCTACCAAGGCCCCGGATACGGCGCCAATCAGAGTGCCTGGGCCCGGAAGAACTGTCCCTGCGGCCGATCCGGCTGTGCCGCCAACTGCCGACAAGACAGAGTTAATCCCGAAGCGGGAAATCACGACCAGCGCCTGCACGACGTGCAACTTATTCTTGGTCGTGCGATCAACCTCCTTGAACCTACGCTCAGCCTTCAAGGCGCGGTAGATCAATGAGACGCCAAGCAAGATCGCGCCGGCATAGGGCAAAATGTCACCAATCTCGTCGGGAACGTCGGCGCCCTCGTTATCGCTCAATGTCTCGAGACCATCTTCCACGTTTTCAATCCGTACGTAGTCAGGTCCGATGTCGGTGAGCCTAGCTGCCAAGTCTGGGGCATTGGACTCGATTTGCTGGGCAAGCTCCGCGCCGACGAGATAATCGACACCCTCGGAGCTTCCGATCTCGGCAGCTAGCCTCTGCCCATAGTCTGCCGTTCCTGTCTTGACTTGGAAGAAAACTTCCGCGCCATCCGGGTTGATTGCGGAGATATCCCAGCCTTGCTGAATCGCGCTGTCGGCAATCTTGACATTCGTGAATTGATTCTGCGCGAGCAGTTCGACCGCTCTGACTTCAGCGAGTTTGCCCTTCAGTCCACTAACGAAGCCAGCCATCGCCTCGGGCCCGCGCTCCTGAAGCACCTCCCAGTGTTCGTGCAAGGCACGTTCGGCGGCTAGGTTCGGATACTGAGCAGCGTACGACTCAACGAGTTGGTCGGATGCATTGATCCGGTCCCAGAGGCCCCAAACACCGATCGAAACGGCCGCGGCGAACTCACTGGCGACAATATCGGGCTCGGTTGCGATTAGATCCTCAATCGCTGGGCGCGCATTCTTGTGTCGCTGCCCCCTCGCTGGGAGTTGGGAGAGCGCCGGAAGCAGGTTCGCGGAATCCATCTCGGACGGCTACCACGCCAACACGGTGGCAAGAACTGCGACCAGCAAGGCGACCGCTGCGATGGATATGCATATGCGGCTAAATTTCTCAGATTCTTCGCGCATGCCCGCTACAACCGCCTCGAAACGTTCCACCAGATCCGAGTTGAACTTCTGCTGGTTCTGGTCGAGCCGTGCGAATGCCGCGTCTAACTCTTGACGGATCTGCCTGGCCTGCTCCGCCGTCGCTTGCTCCAATGTATTGGCGAAGGCTTCCTGGAGGGCTTGCTTGGTTCTTGCCACCTCGGCCTCAAACTGGCTGGATTGATTCGACAAGGCATCAGCGATCGCCGTGTTGAATAGCCTCGACAGGTCGTCGTGCTCGGCAATGTGCTTGCTGAGCAATTCGCTCTGGCGGATGACCCGCGGGATCAGGACCTTGTTGATCCGATCTTGCTCTTCCCAGAACCGAACCTTTTCGGCAATGTGCACCGAACCCTCGGTCGAGCCATTCTTCTTCCGGTCTGCACTCATGGTCGTCGCTCTGGCTTCAGATCGAGGCACCCATCAGGCGTCCTTGGGGCCGCAATTATATCAGATTGCTGAGTTCACGGACTTGTATGTGACGCCGAGGGAGCTAGTTCTAGTGGGTATGGATCGAGGATCTGCCACGCTCGATCTGGACAAACTAGTGCTACGAACCGGGAATGGCGGTTCGCACCGGTCCCGGAAGATTGGCGGTAGCTGGCGGAGGCAACGGGAGCGGCGAAGTACCAACCGAGTGCGCTCACGAGGGCAACTGGAAGGGATCGAGTTAGCGCTTGGTGGGCCGCAGCCTACAGCCTCGGAAGTTTGGCCTGGCGAACTGGCGTTGACCCGAATTCAGTCGGACCTCAGGCATGGGCGCACACCCCAAGCGATGGTGCAGCCAAGCTCGTCTGGCTCAGTCCGTGGGCCAGACCACGCCCTGCTGCTTCTCGGTGACCGGGGCCAGCCCCTTGTACACAAACCTCTGAACGCGCTGCCCGCGGTAGGTCTCGGTGGTGTAGAGATTGCCCATGGAGTCGGTCGCCACGCTGTGGACGGCGTAGAACTGGCCGGGCTGCCGCCCCCCGTCTCCGAAGCTGGTTAGCAATTCCAGTGACTCGCGGTCGAGGATGTGAATGCGCTGGTTCGCGCCATCGGCGACATACAGGTACTTCTGCTCCGGATCTCGCGAAATAGCGACATCGAAGGTCGATCCGTCGCCCAGCGTGGCGGGTTCAATCCACGTCTCTCTTACGAACTCGCCTTCTGTGGTGAAGACTTGGATGCGGTCGTTGGTGCGGTCGCACACGTAGACCATGCCGTCATCGGACAGCGTAACCGCATGCACCGGCGTGCGGAACTGATCCGGTTTGTCGCCCGGCTTGTATGGGGGCAGTTGCGTATCGTCCGGTTCGTTGCCATAGGCGCCCCAGTGCCGCTTGTACTCGCCGGTGTCGGCGTCAAGCACGATCACCCGCCGATTGCCGTAGCCGTCGGCGATGTAGAGTTCGTTTGATTTCGGGTCGACGAGTGTCTTGGCAGGCATCTTGAAGTTCTTCAAGTCGTGGCTGCCCTCGCCCATGAACGGCTTTCCGACCTGCATCAGGAATTCGCCGGTACGCGTGAACTTCAGCACCATGCTGTCGTGGACGCGGCCCTTGCCCATGGCGTCTTCGTGGTGAGGCAGAGCCGCGGCCGCCTTGGACGCGCCGCGGCCGTTGCCGCCGATCCAGACATTGCCCTTGTGGTCGACATCAACGCCGTGATTAGAGGCGGGCCAGTCATAGCCCTCGCCGGGACCGCCCCAGTGCTCGATCAACTCGCCCGCTTGGTTGAAGGCGAGCACCGGCGGCGCGGCATAGCAGCAATACGACGCCGGCGGGTCCCAAGTCGCGTACAGCTCCTTCTGTTCCAGCGAACTGCCGCGATGTACGATCCAGACGTTGTCTTGATCGTCGACGTCTACGCCAATGACGGTTCCCAGCAGCCAATGGTTGGGCAGCGGCTTGGGCCACAGGGGGTCGACCTCGAAGACGGGGGCCATCGGGCCGTCCGCCGTGGCCATCGGCGGTTCAGGTGAAGTGCTGCAGGCCGCCAGGACGGCGAGCAGCGCCACGATGGCAAGTGTCGAGCGAAGTGCAGATGTCATTGGTCTTGTCCGGCCCGTTTCGGCCAACGCCATCATACTTGCTTAAGTAGAGGTACGGCAAGCGACTCTCCATGATTAGTCCGAAATCTGCTCTTTGGAGTCTGGGCCTGCTGCTCGCGGGCTCTGCCCCGGCCCACGAAATTCCCAGCCAAGTTGTTGCTCGGATGCTGGCCAAGGCGGAAGCCGACCGCTTTCAGCTCGTGTTGCGCGTTCCGCTGAATTCGATGCGGGACGTTGAGGTGCCCGAATTCGGGCCCGGCTACTTGGATGTCGCGGCTCTGGAATCGCAGCTGGCCGGCCTGGCCACCCAGTGGATCGTGCCGTTCGTGGCGGTCTACGAGAACGGCGAGCGCCTGCCAGCGCCAGCTGTCGCGGCCACCCAGATTTCCCTGCCATCGGACAAGTCCTTCACGGACATCGACCGCGCCCTTGCGCATCTCGAGGAGGCCAAGCCTGCGAACTCAGAGAGGCTGGTCTGGGATCAGGTGATGTTCGATGTCTACCTGCGCTACCCCATCGGTTCAGACCGGTCGGAGTTCTCGATCCGGGCTGGGTTGGGGCACCTCGCGGAGCGAGTCATGCTCACACTGCAGTTCTATCTGGCCGACGGCACAACCCGTGCGTATCAGTTCTCGGAGGATCCCGGGCGCGTGCTCCTAGATCCAAGCTGGTTCCAAGCCGCCTGGCATTTCGTGAGACTGGGGTTTGTCCACATCCTCGACGGCCGTGACCACCTACTGTTCCTGTTCTGCCTAGTAATCCCGCTGCGCCGCTTCATGCCTCTGGCCTTGATCGTCACTGCCTTCACGGTGGCGCACTCGATCACGCTGATCGGCAGCGCATTGGACTTCGCGCCCGACGCGCTGTGGTTTCCGCCTCTTGTTGAAACCTTGATTGCCGTCTCGATCGTGTATATGGCCTTGGAGAACATCGTCGGCACTGCGCGACATCGCTGGCTCGTCGCGCTTGGGTTCGGGTTGGTTCATGGATTCGGCTTCTCCTTCGCGCTGCGGGAGACACTGCAATTCGCCGGAGGGCACTTGCTCACATCCTTGGTCGCCTTCAACGTCGGAGTCGAATTGGGGCAATTGTTCGCGCTTGCCTTGCTGGTGCCCGCCCTAGCCCTGCTGTTTCGGTTTGTCGTTGCCGAGCGGCTGGGCAGCATTATCCTATCGGCGTTCGCGGCACACGAAGCATGGCACTGGACGATGGAGAGAGGCGCCGTCCTAGGGCAGTACAACGTCGCCTGGGGAGAGTGGCTGCCGCTGGTGCTGGCGTGGGCGGGGCTGATCGCGGCCGTGCTCGTAGGAGTCCATGTGTATCGGCGCCAGCGGCTCGCACGGGCAGATACCGAGTCAGGATCTAAGGATCTGGACTAGACCATCGAGGATCACAACTGTTCCGGCGGCGTCTCATATCATGAGTGAGCTTTGGCATGGCCTTGTAGCAGCGGTGCCTTGACCCGAGTTGCCGGGCTGTTCGCCGCGTTCTGCGTGATTGTAGGGGCACAAGTGCGCGAAGGCACTCCGCGCGCTCCCGAGCCGCGAGCCTTGCAGGCGGTTCCCCACCCCACCCCGGCAGACCCGGCCCTGCAAGAATCCGCGATTGCGAATTTTCGCGGGATGGCGCTTCCCTATGTCGTAGTTGAGGGGATGGCCGTCCATGCCGGCGACATGGTGCTTGGACGAGCCGCTGACCTTGAGATTGCTCCCGCCGAGTTGGGCGCATCACCGCTCCTAGGCCCTCCGACGCCGCGGCACCTTGCCCACATAGGCGACGCGTTCTTGTGGCCAGGCGGAATCGTGCCGTATGTAATCGATGCGGAAGTCTCGCCTGAGCAGGCCGACACGATCCGGGCGGCGATCCAGGAATGGAACGAGAAGACCGTAATCTCGCTCCAAGCTAGGGCCGCGCAGGCCGACTACGCACGGTTTACGCCTACCAACAGCGGAAGCTGCCGGGCCAAGGTCGGCATGGTTGGCGGTGAACAGGGAATCTATATCCCACCAGGAGGCTGCTCGATTTCGATGCTGATCCACGAGATCGGTCATACGGTCGGCTTGTACCACGAGCACCAGCGCCAAGACCGAGACAGTCACATTTCGGTGCTTGACGAGAACATCAATCAGAGCAGGCGACACTCGTATTCCGCCCGTCATCCCGGTGTCGGGCCCTATGACTATGCTTCGGCCATGCACTACTCAACAAGGTCGACAGATTCAAAGAACGGCCGCCCCATCATGGAGACCATCCCGCCCGGCCTGCACATCCCTTCCTCGGGCCTCTCGCAGGGTGACATCGTCAGCGTCGCCCGGCTCTACCAGACGAACCCGACCACGACCACCATTAGCACCAACCCAGACGGGCTAGAGATTTTGGTCGATGGACAACGCATGACTGCGCCCGCAAGGCTGAACTGGGTCTCGGGCAGCACTCATAGCATTGAAGCGCCCGTTGTCCAAGGGGAGGATGGCAGCCGCTACTTGTTCGGCAAGTGGAGTGATGGCGGGCACCGCCGACATGAGGTAGTCGCAAGCGCCGACACCACGTGGGTCGAGGCAAACTTCATCGTCCAGCACAGGGTCTACACGAGCGTGGCGCCCTTAGAGTCTGGCAGCGTCTCCATCATCCCCCACTCGCTAGACGGCTACTACACGGTGCGCAGCGCCGTACAGGCTGTCGCGACTCCGACCAGCAACAGCGGGTACTCCTTCCTCTGGTGGGCCGGGGTGAACCGGGCGAGACACGGCCGGAACTCAAATCCAGCGACCTTGGTGCTGGACTTTCCCGACAAGCAATTTGACGCGGTCTTCACGGACCGACCGCAGTTCCGAATCGAGACCGGCGGGGCCGTCGTCCGAGTCGATATTGACGACAGTTGGGACTATGCACCGACCGTTCGCTTTGCCGATAGAGGAAGCGCTGAGCTCCGCATTGGGGTTGCAGAAATTCTGGACTCCTATTACCAAGGCCAGCTCCGCTACCGGTTCGACGGCTGGAGCGATGGCGGCGCGCGTTTCCACGCGGTCGAATTGCCACCGCAAGGGGGGTCGATTCGAGCGACGTTGGCGCCGGAATTCCCACTTTCTACATCTGTTGCGGATCCGAGTTCGGGCACAATCTCGGTAGATCCGCCATCCTCCGATGGCTACTACAGGAAGGGCGCGACGGTCACGCTGGCGGCAACGCCTGGCCCGGGTTGGGAGTTTGTCGGCTGGGCGGCCGATGTGTCGGCACTTGAACCGTCTGTCGCAGTCGAGATGGATAGCCCGCGGCATGTCGAAGCGGTGTTTTCGCGCACGCGCCAGATTGCGCTGGGAACACCGGAACCAGTGGTTCTGCCATCGACGAGCTACAGGTTCAAAGTGCACGATCGCGAGAGCGGATTTCGCGTCTCCGTGCCACCGGGGGCAGCCGAACTCAGCATCGCCTTCGAATCCACAACCCCAGGAGCAGAAGTGGACCTATTCGTGGGCGCTGGATCTGATGTGCTGGGGTGGAGCTACGAAGCGGACGGAGAAACACCTCGCTTTAGAGCAGACGCTCAGTCCACCCTGCCCGGAAGTTCCGAGCAGGTCGTCCTTGCGCTGGATTCCGAACCGCCGTTCGAGTCTCCGCAAGTCTACTACATCGGCCTGGTGGTGCATTCCCCACACACGAGAATCGAGGGTACTCTCAGAGCCGATGTCACCAAGCAGGCAATGCCAAGGCCGATTCCTGTGGCGAGCCTACGCGCACTGACGTTTGTGGCTCCGCTTGGCTCCGACCCCGTCGCGCAGGTAATTCAGCTAACGAATGTCGGCGATGCCACATGGCGCTACCGGATCGATTCCGACCAGGCTTGGTTGGCAGCCACCCCCGGCCTAGGCGCTATCCCTGCTGGCGCGAGCGCCGCAGCTTCGGTCCGCGTGGGAGGCTCGGGCCTGACGCCTGACACCCACAACGCAACCTTACGGTTGGTCCCCCTAGATCAAGCGGACACTGTGGCACTCGCAACCATTGAGATCCCAGTCACGTTCGTCGCTGTCCCGGCTCTGTCCGGTGACACCTCGGCGCTTGCGTCGGCGTCGGCAGGTCAGTCGGTCAAGTAAGTCGCAGCGTTTCGGAGCGCTTGGTGCTCCCAGTCTGCGGCATGCCGAATGACACAGTGAGGCCCAACGAGGACGAGCCTCCGCTGCAACGGGTGCTGAAGCACCGGTGGGAGCCTGGCCTGTCCGGCATTCGCGGGACGCCCAGCCAATGGCGGCGGCAATGACGGTCGGTTCATAATGGGTGCTTGACGGCGGTGGCTCCGGAGCTGCACTCGCACCGGACACATTGCCAGGCAGCGCTGGCCGAGACGCCAAGGCTGTAAGCCCACGAGGAACGCCTCCAAGCGGCTGCAAGCGTTCTTCAGAGGGGCATAGGTGCAGAGCGAACCGGAATCCGACGGAAGCGCAGATGAGTGACGCAGTACCAGACCCACCACTTCTCGATTTCCGCAACATCACCGTCTATCGAGGCGAGACCTTGGCCTTGGACGGCGTGTCACTCTCGATCCCTTGCGGCCAACACCTGGCCATCATCGGCCCGAACGGCTCGGGCAAATCTACGCTGATCCGCACGATGATGCGCTACGACCATCCAGTGCGGCGCTATGGCCCGGTGATGAAGCTGTTCGGGCGCTCAGACTGGCACGTCCACGATATGCGCAAGCTGATCGCGGTCGTCTCCAACGAAATGGTCCAAGCCTGTTCCAAGAGGGCCACCGGCCGCAGCGTCGTCTTGTCGGGCTACTACTCGAGCTTCGAACTGTGGCCGCAGCATCCCGTAACCAACGAGATGGAAGCCCGCGGAGAAGAGGTGCTGCGGTTGATGCATGCCGAGCATCTGCGCGACAAACCGGTCAACGCCATGTCCACCGGCGAGGCCAAGCGCGTCGTCATCGGCCGGGCGCTGGTCAACGAGCCCCGCGCCCTGTTGCTCGATGAGCCCTCCAACGGACTCGACCTCCGCGCGGCCATCGAACTGCGCGACACGCTGCGCCGAATCGCAGCCTTGGGCACCAGCCTCATTTATGTGACCCACCATCTTCCCGACATCATTCCAGAGGTGTCGCGGGTCATTTTGCTCAAGAATGGGCGTCTCCACGCTGACGGCCCGAAAGAGCGATTGCTGGCGAATGATGTCCTGTCACAGGTCTACGGCACGGCAATTGAGGTAGAAACCAAGGGCGGCTACTACAACTGCTGGGCCTGACCCTCCGCTGCCCCAGCGAAGTGGGCGCGGATGGCAGCGGCGCGCTGCCTGCCAACCGCGGCCGACAAGTCTTCAAAGCCGCTGTCGCGCACGCCGGCGACACTGCCGAATTTTCTGAGCAACTTGTGGGCGGTGGATTCGCCCACTCCCGGGATGTCCAGCAGTTCGGAGTGCAGCACTCGCTTTGAGCGGCGCTGCCTATGGAAGGTGATCGCGAAGCGATGGGCTTCGTCGCGGATCTGTTGGACGGCGTGCAGTATGGGGCTGAACCGGTCGAGTATGAGCGGCTCGTCTTCTTGGCCGAATACGTAGAGAACTTCCTCGCGCTTGGCGATCGCAGCCAATGGCAGCGCAGCAGCGCCGAGCTCTTCCAGTGCTTGCGCCGCTGCGTGTAGTTGGCCGATTCCGCCATCGACCAACACAAACAGGGGAAACCCCTGCTTCTCGGACTGGAGCCGCGAGTAGCGTCGCCCGATAACCTCGCGCATGGCGGCAAAGTCGTCGTTGGCCTGCTTGCTGACGATGAACTTTCGATAGGCGCTCTTCTTCATGCGGCCGTTCTCCCAGACCACCATCGAGGCGACCACTTCGGTGCCTTGAGTGTGGGAGATGTCGAAGCATTCGATGCGGTTGTTGGACTTCTCGCCCTCATCGGCCAGCGGCAGGTTCAAAGCATCGCGCCAAGCCTCGGCCATTTGCACCGCTGTCGGCTTGCGCACCCGGAAGCGTTGCTCGAAACAGTTGCGGGCGTTCGTGACAACGAGGTCCAGCAAGGCTCTGTTGGAGCCTCTCTGCGGCACGGCGATCTCCACCTTGGCCCCGCGGTTCTCCGTGAGCAGCTCGGCCAACGCCGCCATCCCGTCGAATTCGCGCGGCACGCGCACCAAGGCAGGCACGTACCGCTGGCCTAGATAGACCTGGGGGAGCAGGCTCGCAAGGAACTCGGACTCGTCATAGTCGGCCGCATCCTCCCAATAGAACTCGCGTCGATCGACGACCCGACCGTTACGCACATGGAAGATGTTGGCCGCGACCAGCGGCGGCTCGGCGTGGACCCCGAAGAGATCGATGTCTCGTCCCTCGGCAGCTGCCATGCGCTGGCGCTCGGTGATCTCTTCCACGGTAGTGATCAGGTTGCGCAGGCCGGCAGCCTTCTCGAATTCCAGATCCTCGGATGCCTGCAGCATTCTTTCTTTCAAGCCGTGCACCAATTGGTGCCGTCGTCCGCCAAGGAATGCCTTCACGTCCTCGGCGGCCCGCTGGTAGGTCTCGTCCGAGACCAGGCCGCTCACACACGGCCCCCAGCAGCGCTGAATGTGGTACTCGAGGCATGGCCGCGGATGGGTCCGCGTCAAGTCGATGCTGCACGACGGCAGTTTGAAGTGCCGGTGGATGAAGCGCACTAAGCGGTGGGCGAGATTGCCAGGGAAGTACGGCCCGAAGTAGGTCGCGCCGTCCTTCTTCAGCCGCCGCGTGACATACACCCGGGGGTACTTTTCTTTGGTCAGCTTGATATAGGGATACGTCTTGTCATCTCGCAGCAGGATGTTGTACTTCGGCTTGTGCTGCTTGATGAGGTTGTTCTCGAGTGCAAGCGCTTCTTTCTCGTTGCTGACAAGGATGTTGCCTATGGAGCGGGATTCGGACAGCAGGCCGCCGCGCTTGGCGTCGGCCAGAGCTTCGCTCGAAAAATAGTTGCGGACCCGGTCGCGCAGGCTCTTGGCCTTGCCGATGTACAAGACCTTGCCATCATCGCCGACAAATTGGTAGATGCCGGGGGAAGGCGGCAGCTCCCAAGCTGCCTCCCTGAGTTCATCCCAATGTGGCGGGAGCGGCATGGAGCGTTCGCGACGGGACCTCGCCGCGCAGAGTCCAGTATAGAAACCACTATCAGCGGGCTGCTGGCCATAGTGGCTTGGCGCGGCTGAGTTGGCAAGAGCACCCGCCCGGCACAACGCCGCCCCGGGTCGAACGAACTACACCGGGGGTACGCCGCTCCTAGCCGGAGGCGCTGCGCTTGGGCGTGTGGGAAACCTCGCCCAGGCCTTGTCTAGCATCCGTCGCGGCCCCAGCGCTGCGCAGACAAGAGCGCCAAGAGTTCACACACAGGCCTAGCGACAATTCGTCCGCAGTTGTGAATCGCCGCGTGGGCAAAGCGGGGGCGGCGCGGTCCAATGGGCCGGCCGCGCCCGCTTGCGACGCACGACCTAGAAGTCGTGATCGGGAGGTCCTGCGGGAGCAGCCGACTGCTCCTCGGGGATCTCATGCACGGTGGCTTCCGTAGTCAGCATCAAGCCGGCGATGGAAGCTGCGTTCTGCAGCGCGTTGCGGGTGACCTTGGCGGGATCGATGATGCCCGCCTCGACCAGATCGCAGTAGCGATCGGCGTTGGCGTCGTAGCCCGTGTTGCCTTCCGCGGTGCGCACGCGCTCGATCACGATTGCGCCTTCTTGGCCCGCGTTCTGGGCGATCCAGCGCAGCGGGGCCTCGAGCGAGCGTCGCACGATGTTGACACCGGTCTGCTCGTCAGCATCCTCCAATTCGACGCCGTCGAGCGCGGACGCGCCTCGCACCAGGGCGACGCCGCCGCCCGGCACGATGCCTTCCTCGACGGCCGCCCGGGTGGCGTGCATGGCGTCTTCCACGCGCGCCTTCTTCTCCTTCATCTCCGTCTCGGTCGCCGCGCCGACCTTGATCACCGCCACGCC
>LXNJ01000617.1_pt1 | contig 24125 bp, 23 predicted proteins | sample 809081 | NCBI WGS metagenome assembly LXNJ01 (sample SAMN04870510, study PRJNA318959) | sponge metagenome | biome: sponge; feature: marine sponge reef; material: water | host: Petrosia ficiformis | place: Greece: Milos, Mediterranean Sea | collected 2013-05-29 | depth 5-7 m | reverse complement strand
AGTACGCGAATGCGATCGTCATCGGGTGAATGGAAAATGCAAAGTAGGGGAACCCCTGGCCGATCCGGATGACCTTGCGGCTGAGGACGGTCATGGGCACGTCAAGGACGGGAATGGCCCTGACGAACCAGGTCGCGATGTTCCAGCAGAAGATGGCGACGATCAGCCAGAAACCGAACCGGAACAGACGCGACCGGACCAGTGTGGACAGGCTGCGTTCCGAGCCTGAGACCCCCGTGAGTTCCAGCACGGCGGTGGCGATCGGGAAGTTGAGGCGTTCGTTGTCCATCCACTGTTTGCGCAGGATAACGACCAGGCAGAAACTCACGGTGAGCACCGATCCGAGAAATCCGGCCCACCAGAAAAACGGCGCCGCCCAGGCGCTCCAGGGAAATTTCTGGCCCTTGAACAGACTTTCGTAAAAGCCGGTGGTGGCCGCCGGATCCGCAACGACGGTCCACGTCGGGATCCTGGCGAGAAGGTGGTCGGCCCATTGATTCTCGGGCGTGGCGAAATAGGTGGGCGCCGTAACCACACCGAGCAGATATCCCGAGAGCCATTCTCCCTGCATCGTCGCGGCAACCATTCCAATACAGCAGATGGCCAGCAATTCAGAGGCAGAAAGTCCGCGGCCGCGTCGATGGAAAGGGAGATTCAGGCCGAGAAGGCAGATGAAGGGAATCAGCAGGGCTACCGACAGGTGCGCGTAGTCGGCGCGGGAAGAATGCGCAATGAGGCTGGAGTAGGTGGGCCAGAGGTTGACCCAGACGGCCATGGCCAGGCCAACGAGGAGCGCGCGCAGCGTCATGGCGTCCGCCGTAGGATATCGGAACGGGTTGCGCCCGTGTCTTGCCGGAGACGGGCTTACAGGCTACAGGATACCGCGATTTTGATGGCGTCCTTGCCGTCCAGACGGTAGCTGCCCGCGAGGGCATTGAAGCCTTCGGGCACGCGTTCCAGCGGGATGGTGTGGCTGACCATATCGGCGAAGGGGAATTCGTTTTTTTCCAGGATGGGAAGGCCCCGCACGAAGTGATCGGGTGAACTCGCCCAGACCGCTTCGAAGCGCAGGTTCTTGCGCATGAACATCCGGTTCGGGTTGCATTCGAAAGACCCGACGTCTACGAAGTGGCCCATTTCGACGTAGGTGCCGTCCTGGCGAAGGTAGTCCAGACCCTCGGGCAGGGCCTGCAGAAAGCCGGCGCATTCAAAGACCACGTCTGCTCCGGCCCCACGGGGCGTGCTGTCTCTAACCACTCGTTTTCGTTCTTCCGGGTCCGGGACTTCGGCGATGTCAACGGTGACGTCCGCGCCGATTTCGCGGGCGAGATCCAGGCGTCCGGGCGGTCCACCGACCATGATCAGCCGGCCGGCGCCGCTGACTTTGGCGCAGATGAGGGTTACGAGCCCGATAGCGCCCGATCCCTGAACGACGACCGTGTCTCCAAATTGAATGCCGGCCCGCATCACGCCGTGTACGCCGATTGTGAAGGGCTCCAGCAGGACGGCGACCTCGGCCGGAAGGTCTGTCTTGAAGAAAACGGTCTCCGGGTTCCAGAGATAGATGTATTCGCCGAAGCCGCCCCGAAGATAGGGCGGTTCTCCGGCGGGGATGAATCCGTATGCGCCCCGGGACGTACCCGGTACCAGGGCAATCCGGTCCCCGGTTCTGACGGGACGTCCCAGGTGGTCGTGGGTCACGCCTTCACCGAGTGTGTCCACGATTCCGACGTTTTCGTGTCCCAGGATGATCTCGTCTTCCAGTCTCTGGTATTCCCAGTTATGCAGGTCGGTGCCGCAGATGCCGGCCAGTTCCTGCCTCAACAGGACCGTGCCGGGCGCGGGTTCCGGGACGGGGTACTCCCTGATTTCAAAGCGTTCGCCAACGACAACCGAAGCACGACCGGTTCTGGGCATGGGTATGTCCCTCCCTTCGACTCTTGGTCCGATATGTCAGGATTGCGGGTAAAAACGCAATTTCGGGATGTTTCCAATACTGCCCATTTCGTGAGCGTATCTGAAAAAGAGGTTCAGGCCCTCCAGATCGGCCCGGCCAAAGTCGTAACGGATCTTTCTGCCCATGAAGTCGGCATAGAATTCAGCCGAACCCGATTGGGTCGACGCACAGGTCGCCGCAATATGGGGGATCTCACGGACCCCCAGCGCCTTTGCCCGGATCAGCTGCCGGGTCTGCCCGGGATTCAGCGCGTCGGACCGACCCGCCCAGCAGGCATAGACAAACGGAAGCCCCGTAAGCTCGTCCCAGGCTTTTCCCAGGTCGATCACGCAACAGGACGTGGTTTCCACGGCCAGCGCCGCGTCTCCGATGATGACGGCGGCATCGGCGTCATCCAGCATGCGTCCGGGGTCGGGAGGCGCGTGAAGAATGTCGGGCGTGCACCGGTATCGCTTCTGCAATACAATGCGGCTGAGCACGTTTGACGTACGCGAGTTGACGTCCAGGGCGAGCGTCCGGATATCGGGCGGTTCTGTCCGGTGCAGGAGCAGTACGCTTCTGACCGCGCCCCGGGAGGAGATACCGACTTCGGGCACGATGCTGTATGGAACGGTCCCGCGGGCGACTTCGATGGAGGGGATGAGGGCCGCGTCGGCTTTGCCGCTGTGAAGGCGTTCCGCGCAGCGGGAGGGCACGTGGTACGAAAGTTCGAATCGGTGTTCGATGCGGCCCGTCTCCAGGGCGTGCACCAGTGGACGGGTGTTCAGGAACGAGACCACAGCGAGGCGGGTTGCCATTCGCACGGCTTTCAATTCACCATTTCGTACCGGGTGTTGCGTCTCGCCGGCCGGTAGCCGGCGTCCCGGATGAGGCGTAACATCGTGGGAAGGCTCATGTCGTCTGTGTGGCTGGTGCCTGCGGCGGAGACGACGTTTTCCTCCATCATGGTGCTGCCGAAGTCATTGACGCCGTATTTGAGTCCGACCTGAGCGATCTTCGGACCCTGAGTCACCCACGAAGCCTGAAAACTTGGGATATTGTCCAAAAACAGGCGGGAGACCGCAATGGTGCGCAGGTAATCGTATCCAGTGGCCGTCTCGCCGTTCCAGCGGGCGTTGTCGGCGGCCAGATCGGTATTGTCAGGTTGGAAATTCCACGCAATGAACGCGGTCAGACCGCCGGTGTCGTCCTGAAGGTCCCGGATGTATTTCAGGTGTTCGAGGCGCTGGTCCATGGACTCGACGTGGCCGTACATCATGGTGGCGGTGGTGTGCATGCCCAGTTCATGCGCGGCGCGATGCACCGCCAGCCATTCATGCACGCGGTCCTTGCGGTAGCCGATGATGTCACGGACGTCGTCCGACAGAATCTCGGCCCCGGCCCCGGGAATGGAATCCAGGCCGGCGTCCCGGAGCCGCCGAATACAGTCCGGGATGGACAGCCGCGAGATGTGCGCGACATAGATGATCTCGGTGGCCGACAGGCAGTGCTGGTGGACGGACGGATAGCGCTCCCGTATGCAGGAGAAGAGGTCCTCGTAGTAATCGATGCGCAGTTTTGGATTCAGGCCGCCCTGCATGAGTATTTCGTTGGATTTGGGAATCTGCCCGCCCGCGGCCACCAGTTCGTCGATTTTCTGGAAGATCTGTTCCCGGGGCAGGACGTATCCTTCGCCGGACCCGGGCGGACGGTAGAAGGCGCAGAAATCGCATCGCACCCAGCAGACGTTGGTATAATTGATGTTTCGCCCGATGTTGTAGGTGACCACGTCTTCCGGCCATTTTCGCCGGCGTGCGGCGTCCGCCAGCATGCCCAGTTCGGTTACGTTGGGATGCGCCATCAGCCGCCGGGCGTCATCTACCGTGATCCGCTCGTCCGCGTCGATTCTTTCGGCAATATCGTCGATCATCGATCGGTTCTCCATGACGACTGTCTCTTCATCCCCGTTCGCGATGACGAGCCTGCCGAGCGGTCGCAGTGGCGATCCGGCGGCCGTCAACGTGCTTCACGACAATACTGGCAATTCGCCGTGAACGGACACCGTGTCCCCGTTGTCCGGGACGTCCGGTTCCGTGCTGAGTTCGTTGTAGAGATTGTCCCGTTCCGCGGGCCTCCGACCGGCCTCGATAATGCGTTCCACCAGTTGTTTCCGGGTGAGCACCTGGCGGGTCTCCTCGTACGTACGCCTCGTGATTTCGTATTCCTGGATGGTACCGTCGATGTCGTCAGCGCCGTACCACAGGGCGACCTGTGAGATTTCGATGGTGTTCATGATCCAGAACGATTTGATATGCGGGAAGTTGTCCAGCATGAGTCGGGCGACGGCGATTTCGCGCAGGTCGGCTTCGCCGGTGGGCGCGGGCAGGTGTTCCAGTTCGGTGCGTTCGGGGTGAAACGACAGCGGGATGTAGGCCAGAAAACCGCGGGTCTCGTCCTGGAGTTCCCTCAGGCTGACCAGATGCCCGACCCGTTCGTCCGGATTCTCGATATGGCCGTAAAGCATCGTGGCGTTCGTGTGCAGGCCAACCTCGTGCGCGGTCCGTGCAACCCGCATCCACTCGTCGGAGTCGGCCTTGGTCCAGAACATCTCCGCCTGAACGCGATCGCTGAAGACTTCGGCGCCACCGCCCGGGATTGACGAAACGCCTGCCGCCTTGAGTTCCAGCATGACTTCCCGGAGCGGTTTTTTTGCGGCTCTGGCGATCTGCACCCACTCAATCGCCGTATAGGCTTTTACAGCGACTTCGGGACGGACTTCCTTGACGGCGTGGACGATATCAATATAGTAGGAATAGGGCAGCCTGGGGTTGATTCCCGCGACCATGTGGATTTCGGTGATGGGTATGTGCAGATATTGTCTCACGCGTTCCTGTATGTCTTCCGGAGAGAGCACATATCCCCGACGGTCTTTCGGCGGCACGTAGAAGGAGCAGAATCTGCAGAGCTTGTTGCAGATGTTGGTGTAGTTGATGTGCTGGTTTCGCACGAACCAGGCCACGTTTCCGCAAAGACGCTCGCGGACGATATTTGCCATGTACCCCAACGCGTTCAGATTCGCCGTATCGTAAAGGCGCATACCGTCGCCGGCCGAGAGGCGTTCGCCTGCGATGACTTTCTCGTAGATGTCGGAGAGTTCGCGTGGAATCTTCGATTTCACCGGGTACTCCTTCCAGCTGCGGCAATCGGGACGACCCGACAGGTACGGGTCCGCCGGCGGGCGTTCAGTTCTGGCTCAGCAGTTCGCGGGCGTGTTCCATGGTTACGGCCGATATCTTTTCTCCGCCCAGCAGCTTTGCAAGTTCCCGGGCGCGGTCTTCGTCGCCCAGGTGGATCACCCGCGTGACGGCGCGGCCGTTCGATACGCCCTTGTGTACGGCCAGATGGGTGTCCGCCATTCTGGCGATCTGCGGCAGATGGGTAATACAGATGGTCTGACGCGCACGTGACAGGCTCTTGAGTTTCCTTCCCACCACGTCGGCGATACGGCCGGATATGCCGATATCGATCTCGTCAAAGATGAGTACCTGAACCGGATCGGATAGGGAGAGCACGGACTTCAGGGCAAGCATGATGCGTGACACTTCGCCGCCGGAAGCCACCTTGACCAGCGGCCTGAGGGCCTCGCCCGGGTTCGTGGAGATGTGGAATTCCACGCGCTCGATGCCCTTAGGGCCCGCCCGATACCGCCGCCCGTCCATGCTTACCCAACCCTCGGACGACGCTTCCCGGACCAGCTCAACGTGAAATTCGGCTCTCGGAATCCCCAGGTCGCCCAGCGCCTCCGTCGTTTCGCGGGACAGGTCTCGGGCGGCGGCTTCACGCGCTTTTGAAAGCCCGGCGCACAGGTGTGCCAGGCTCGCGCGGGCATCGTCGATTTCGCCTTCAATCTCCGCAAGCGAACGGTCCAGACGTTCCGATTGCGCCAGTTCTTCTTCCGCGTTCTTCCGGTACTCGAGCATCGCCTGAAGGGTGCCTCCGTATTTCTTCTTCAGGTGCGCCAGAAGGTCCAGGCGACCGGTGACCTCGGCCAGGCGTTCCGGGTTATGCTCGACGCCGCGCGCGTAGTCCGCGAAAAAGCGGGCAAGTTCTTCAATCGCGTAGCGCTGGCCGGTCAATTCATCGGCATGAATGCCTAGCGATTCATCCATCTGGACGGCGTCTTTCAGGAGCTGTTCGGCCGCGCCCAGACGATCCACGATGGAGTCGTCCCCCTGGTAGAGCAGGGCTTCAAGGTGCATGGCGGTTTCGATCAGGCGTTCGGCATGAGTAAGCAGCGATTGTTCCTGCAGGAGGCGTTCGTCCTCGTCCGGTTCCGGGTCTGCCGCGGCGATTTCCTCAACCTGGAACTCCAGAAGCTCCCTCCGGTCGCGTGAACGCTGGGCTTCGGCTTCGGCGTTTTCCCGTCTGTCCAGAAGGTCCGACAGACGTCGGTGGGCGGCGCCGACCGACTCCCGGAGTTCTCCCAGGCCGGCGAAGCCGTCCAGGAAGTCGATATGCCGTTCGGTATAAAGAAGAGACTGGTGATCGTGTTGTCCATGCAGGTCGACCAGCGCTCTGGCCAGATCGAGCAGGCTGCGGAGGGGCACGGCCAGGCCGTTGATGAAACTGCGGCTCCGGCCATTCGCCACGACCTCCCTGCGAATGATCAGCTCACCCTGATCGGCGTCGATGCCCATGGCGTCCAGAAGCGCCAGACTCCGGTGATCGGGTTGCAACTGGATGATGGCCTCCACGAGGCACCGTTTCTCGTGGCTCCGGATCACTTCCGGGCTCGCACGCATTCCGAGAACCAGGCCCAGCGCGCCCACCAGGATGGATTTGCCCGCGCCGGTCTCGCCCGTGATAATGTTCAGCCCGGGTCCGAATTCGATTTCAACCCTGTCGATCAACGCGTAGTTGACCACGAGCAGTCGGCAAAGCACGGTCAGGACTCCTGCGGTTCCCGCCGGTCCAGGCTCCAGTCCAGCTTGCGCCTGAGCAACTGGTAGAAGGAAAGCCCCTGGAGGTTGATCAGGCGGGTGGTATGGTCGGCCTGTCGGATGTGAACGCGTTCTTCGGGCTGTATGGGTGAGACGATCTGACCGTCGGCAGTGACCATGAAATCGCTGTGTTCTGCGATCACCTGGACGGTGATCGACTGATTGCCCGGAATTACCGCGGGACGCAACGAAAGCGAATGCGCGCAAATGGGCGTGACAATAAATGCCCGCAGATCCGGATGGAGGATGGGACCTCCCGCGGAGAGGCTGTAGCTGGTTGATCCGGTTGGGGTGGATACGATGATGCCGTTCCCGAAAAAGGAACTGAACGGCGTGTCGGAAATCCAGGACTTCACCTGCACGAGGCGGGCAAGCACCCTTTTTTCAATGACGAATTCATTGAGCGCGAAGAAGGTCCTGTTTCCAATTTCCGCTTCCAGGGCCATGCGCTCTTCAAGCTGATAGTCACCCCGCTTCAACCGGCCCAGACTCTCGCGCAACTCTTCAGGCGCGGCCCCCGCCAGAAATCCCAGGCGGCCGAGATTGACGCCCAGAATGGGTTTTTGCGTGGTTTCGACCAGTCTGGCCGCCCTGAGAATGGTGCCGTCCCCACCCAGCGCGACCACTATATCCGAAAAGCGGGCGAGCTCGGCGGTCGGGCGAAAGGTGACGCGATTGAACGCGCAGATCTTCCTTAACGGTTCCTCCAGAATGAGTTCGATGCCCTGATCCTGCGCGAGACGCACGAAATTCTGGATGATGGGACCGATACCGTCCCGTTCGACGTATGCAAGAATGCCAATGCGTTTCATAGCAGTCCGTTGAAAAAGTCGCTCTGCAGGCGAGGCCGAGACATTGTGACCGAAGACGAGGCGCGCGACCGCGTCGAATCGGGGATTCGGCGAGGGAGCGCAACGCAGTATTTCGGCCACAAGGGCCGGACGCCAGTCTGCGTGCACCGCACAGGCAGGCAGCCCGGATGGGCTTTTTCAACGGGCTGATAGGGTCCGGATGCCAGTGGGGGATGTATTCTGATTCAATTGTATAAATGTACCCTGAAATCCCGGATCTCGCAACCGTCGTTACTCTGCCGGCTGTTCCTCACCGGCATCCAGATCGGTGAGCCTGAAGTCGTTCCCGCTCTCGGCGGCGAGTACTTCGACGCGCTGCTTCGCCTCTTCCAGCCGGGCGCGACAAAGGTTTGACGCTCTCAGTCCCTCTTCGAATAGACGGAGCGCTTCCGCCAGGGGCAGGTTTCCGGATTCCAGGGTTTCAACCGCGGACTCCAGTTGCTTGAGTGCATCTTCGAACGTGGGTTCGCCTTCAGCCATTTGACTCCTCAGGGGGTGAACGGACAAAGAACGCCTCTTCAACGATCTGCCGGGCTCCTGTCCGGAAAACCGTCGACCGTACAGGTTATTTCGCCTTCCGACAGGCGCACGCGGACCCGATCGTCTTCGGCAAGGGACCCGGCGCGGGTGACCAGTTCGTTGTTGTCCAACCGGTGCGTGAGGCTGTACCCGCGGCTCAGAACCGAGAACGGGCTAAGGGCTCCCAGTTCGCCGGTATGCCGGCGGTACGACGCCAGGCGCCTGTCGAATATGCGTCGCACGCCGTTCTGAAGGCCTTTCTCAAGGTCGTCGACTGCCTGAATACTCTGGAGGATGTTGTCTTCAACCTTCCGCAGTCCGTATCGGCCCAGGTAACTTTCGAGCAAGTCCTGGTTTTCCTTCAGATAACGATTGAGGGCGCCGCAGGACCGTTGTTCGAGGTTCCGAATCCGGGCACGCAACTCGGCGGCGTCGCGAACGGCCAGTTCGGCCGCCGCGGATGGCGTGGGCGCCCTGCAATCCGCGGCGAGATCCGCAAGGGTGACGTCGATTTCATGGCCTACGGCGGAAATTACCGGGATTCCGGAGTTTCGGATGGCACGGACGACGATTTCGGTATTGAACGCGGCCAGGTCTTCCGCGGAACCCCCGCCGCGCCCCACAATCAGCACGTCGACCTTGCCGTAGGCGTTCAGCTCGTCGATGGCCAGCGCGATGTCCTCGGGGGCCCCGTCGCCCTGAACCAGAGCGGGCCTGAGCACGATGCCAACCCCGCGGAACCGCCTTTCCAGTACGTGCAGAATGTCCCGGATCGCCGCTCCGGTGCGTGAGGTGACCACGCCGACGGAAAGCGGAAACGCCGGCAGCGGGCGTTTTCGCGCCTGGTCGAACAGACCCTCCTCGCGAAGTTTGAGTTTCAACGCTTCCAGGGCGAGTTGCTGCTGTCCGCTGCCCGCCGGGAAGAGCTGGTTGACGTTCAACTGGTACTCACCGCTGCGTTCGTAGACCGTAATCCGTCCCCGCGCGAGCACCTTCACGCCGGTTTCGGGTCTGAAGGCAGGCGTGGCGGACCGCCACATCACACAGCGAAGCTGACAGTTCTGATCTATAAGGGTGAAATAACGATGGCCAGAAGCCGCCTGGTTGTATTGCGAGATTTCACCGACGATCCAGAGAACGGGGAATTCCGCCTCCAGGTTCTGTCGAATTGCCCGCGTTATCTCGGTAACGGTGAATGGTCGTTCCGCCACGTTCAAGCCTCCAGCCAGTCGACGCGCAGTCTCTCGATTTGAGTCGCTTTTCCGGTTTCGTCATTGACTTCCACGACGACGCCGCAAAGCTTGATGTCGTCTTCAGCAGGTTCAAATCGTACAGGCATCCGGTCCAGAAACCGTTTGATCACGGCTTCCTTCCGGGCGCCGATTACGGAGTCGTGGGGGCCGGTCATCCCGGCGTCGGATACGTAGGCGGTACCGCCTGGCAGAATACGCTCATCGGCGGTCTGTACGTGGGTATGCGTGCCAAGTACGGCGCTGGTGCGGCCGTCCATAAACCATCCGTACGCGATTTTTTCGGAACTCGCTTCAGCGTGGAAATCGACGACAATCACCGGCGTCTGTTGTCTCAGGCGGTCCACGATATCCCTTCCGACGCGGAAGGGGCAATCCAGGTCCTGCATATTTACGCGGCCCTGCATGCAGACGACGCCGATCGTGGCGCCATTTGAGGCATTGAAGATGCCGTAGCCTGTGCCGCCGACACTCTCCGGGAAATTTGCGGGTCGCAGAACGCGGTTGCCGCCGAATATGTACGGGATGGCGTCTTTGCGATCCCAGACATGGTTTCCCGTGGTGACAACGTCCGCACCGTAGGCGAAGAGTTTCTTCGCGATGTTCTCGGTGATGCCGAAACCGCCGGCGGCGTTTTCTCCGTTGGCGATGCAGAAATCGATCCGGTGGCTCTCCCTGAGCCGTGGAATCAGGTCGGCGGCCGCCTTTCTGCCGGGCTTACCGTAGATATCGCCCACAAACAGGATATTCAATTGGACACCCACGAAAAACAGTCGACGATTGGCGGCGCACAGTACGCGCGACGGCGGATGGTCTGTCGCCCCCGGTAAAAGCCGGTAAGCGTTGTGTGGACGTTCGGGACGCGGATGCTGCGGGGATTCTGCCGGCCGGATCAGCGCGCGAAATCCACCGAGCGCGTTTCTCTGATAACGGTGACCTTGACCGGACCCGGGCAGGTGGCGTCTTCGGTCAGGCGCGAAACGATCTGCGTAGCCAGGCGTTCCGTGTCTGCGTCGCTCATCATATCGGAGTCCGCAACCACACGGACTTCCTGCCCTGCCTTGATGGCGAAGACCGATTCCACGCCCTGTACCATCTTGGCGATGGACTCCAGGCGTTCCAGCCGCCGGACGTAATTCTCGATCTGTTCACGTTGCGCGCCCGGCCGGGACCGGGATATGGAATCGGCGGCGTCCACAAGGACGGCAACAGGTGAAATGGGGTCCGAATCTCCATGATGGGCTTCGATCGCGTTGATCACGATTGCGTCTTCGCCGTATTTGCGCGCCAGGTCGGCGCCATTCTCTCCGTACGTGCCCTCGGCTTCGTGCGCCAGCCCTTTTCCGATGTCGTGAAGCAATCCCGCGCGTTTGGCCAACTGGGCGTCGAGGCCTAGCGAGGTGGCCATCATGCCGGTAAGGAAGGCCACTTCCTTACTGTGATTCAGTACGTTCTGACCGTAGCTCGTCCGATATTTAAGCCGGCCGAGGCAGGCAACGAGGCGATCGTGCAGGCCCGGTACGCCAGCGTCGAATGCCGCCTGAACGCCGGCATCGTGCATGACTTCCTGAATGGACTCCCGCGATTTCTGTACGATTTCCTCGATCCTGCCCGGGTGGATGCGCCCGTCCAGAATCAACTGTTCCATGGCAATCTGAGCGATGGCGCGGCGTATGGGATCGAACCCCGACAGGATGACCGCTTCGGGTGTGTCGTCGATCGTGACGTCCACGCCCGTTGCCATTTCAAAGGCGCGGATGTTTCGCCCCTCACGGCCGATGATTCGCCCCTTCATTTCGTCGGAAGGAAGCCGTACGACCGCAACGGTGGATTCTATGGTGTGGTCCGCGGCCAGTCGCTGAATTGCTCCGGCGATAATCTCCCGGGCCTCGTCATTGGCACGGACGAGCGCGTCGTCACGGATTTCCTTAAGACGCCATTCCGCATCGCGTTCCGCCTCGTCTTCCATATTGGCCATCAGGATGCGTTTTGCCTCGTCCTTTGTGAGTCCGGCGATCTGTTCCAGACGCCTGTTCTGCATCAGGCGGCTCTGCTCGAGGTCCCGTTCCCGACCGGCGAGTTGCTCCTCCAGCAGCCGGAGTTGCTCGTTTTTCTCGGTTGCCAGTTTCTCCTTGTCGTTCAATAGGTCCGCACGTTTGTCGAGCTGCCTTCTGAGACTGCTCAGCTTCATCTCCTCTCTCGAAGACCGATCGCGTTTTTCTTCGAGTTCCTGTTCGAACCGGAGCTGCTCCTGCTGGATCCTGTCTTTGGCTTCCAGGACCGCGGTCCGCTTCATCGCGTTCGCCTCGGTCTGGGCATCTTCGAGAATCTTTTCCGCAGAGAGTTCGGCGCGATGAATCTTGCTCTGCCCGATCTTGCGGCTGATCAGCCATCCCAGGATAAATCCCAGTATAAGCAGGCCGGCCGACAGCATCAGGACTGTCACGACTTCCATGGTCGTGTCTATCGGCAGGTTCATTCTGGTCTCCCCGAATAATGGGAACCACGCATAAAAAAAACCTGCGTGCATTCATCCGGTTCCGTACATCCCGTCCGGGTTGGAGAGTGTCCGCTCCGGATGGTTACAGATGAACGCAGCAGGCAACACCGGAATCGATTATCCGGCAGGGCCGCCAGCGACTGCCGGCACGCCCTTTCTGTTTGAGGTCGTCTCTACGCGATCCGGTTTGTGAAAGACGCCAGATTGTGGGTCTGTTCGGTCAGGGTATTTCCCATTTCCCGACTGGCTTCTTCCTCTTTGAGCAGTTCGTGCGCAAGATTCACGGCCGCAACGACTGCGATTTTGGCAACCGAACGAAGTGAAATGTAGTTTGCGACATCACGCATTTTCCTGTCCACGTATCGTGCGACGGCCCGGGCATGGTCCGGATCGCCTTCAGCGTGGATGTTGTATTCGGTGCCGAAAATCTGGACGCGTATCGCCGATTGTTCAGACATGAGTCCTCTGGACATCCGGAGGCGATGTGAAACGATGAGGTTCCGTAAGGATGCCGACGGTGCTGTTTTACGCTGTGTTCACTGAATCCAGACGCGAGATCATGGTTTCGATCTTGCGTTGGATTTCCTCCTTGTTCTCAATGAGGGAAGCATTGTTGTCGTAAATGGACCGGAGACGTTCCCGTTCAGCCTGCAACTCCGTGATCGCCTGATCCTGGTCTTCCAGCCGCTGCTCGAGTTCCCCGTTTCTCCGCTCGAGTTCGGCGATTTCCTTTCGTAGCTGCCCGATAACGTCGACAGCGCGATCGATCTCGCCGATTAGCAGATCCAGCTGATCAGAAACGAGATTCTCCGAATCCGGCCGGTCGTCTTCCCTTTCGTCGTCTTCCGGCACTCCGTCTGGCCGGTCGCCCGGTTCAATCCCGGGATTTTCAGGACCCTCCGAGTCCTGCGGCTCGTTTGTCTCGACGGCGGACTCAAAGGGACTGTCCTGCAGATCCAGCTGCCCGTCTTCCGGACCTTCCGATTCCGCATGCCGGCCTGTCTCGCCCGGAGACTCAAAGGAACTGTCCTGCTGATCGTGCAGATTGAGTTGCCCGTCTTCCGGACCCTCCGATTCCGCCTGCTCGTCTGGTTCATTGACAGTTTCGAAGGGTGCGTCGTCACTGCCTTCCGACTCCAGCTGTTTGTTTACCGGATCTTGCGCTTCCATGTTCTCACCCTTTCCTGGCAGACACAATTCTCAGAAAGTTCGTGCAGTGAGGCGACAATATATCGTCAGTCCAACCCTACTACGCAATGTAATACGTCCATGGCGTAAAGTCAAGGACGGGATACCGTTCGCAAGGGCGGCGGGAACGCAATCGGAATCGATTCGAGACGCGTTACTGCGATGGGTTCCGATACCAGGCGGACTGTTACAGGTGTTGGCGGGCCTGTTGGGACAAAGCGGAGAACGCCACCGGATCCGTGACGGCGAGGTTGGCCAGAACCTTCCTGTCAACGGAAACGTCGGCCTTTTTCAGGCCGTTGATCAGGCTGCTGTACGAGAGCCCGTTCAGCCGGGCGGCGGCGTTGATTCGGACGATCCACAATGAGCGGAAGTTTCTCTTTTTCTGACGACGGTCCCGGTATGCATAGGAAAGTGCGCGATTGACGGCGTCGTCAGCTGTGCGATACAGCTTGCTCCGCCCTCCGCGGTACCCGCGAGCGGCCTTCAGTACCTTCTTTCGCCTGCGTCGCGAAGCGACGCTGTTCGTTGTTCTGGGCATGAGTACGGTCTCCTGGTAGCGCCTGGCAGTTTGAGGGCCGTGTCCGGTTCCGGTGCAACGCGGCCTGAAATTGAGAGCCACTGAAGGATGACGGGAACGGCACTTCAAACTTGAACCCGGTTCCGCCCGTCAGTTGGGAAGCAGTCGCTTTACCCGGTCCTGATCGGATTTATGCACCACGGCGGGTTTGCGCAGGTGCATCTTGCGTTTGCTGCTCTTGCTTGTCAGATTATGCGTAACCGTTGACTTCTTGCGGCCGATCACACCGGATTTCCGGCGTTTGAACCGTTTCGCGGCTCCTCGGTGAGTTTTCATTTTGGGCACGTTCAACTCCTTGGCAACGTTCGTTTTTTACACACACGAGCTGTGGAAACCGGCAGATGGACCGGCTGAACGGGCGACATCACGTTTTTTCCGAACGCCGTGCGCGCCGGATCAACAGGCGTACATTACTTCGGCGCGATAATGACGACGATGTTGCGACCCTCGTCCCTGATGGGCATTTCGGCCGCACCGATCTCCCGAAGGTCTTCTTCGGCGCGTTCCAGCAACGCTCTGCCCTGCATTCGATACATATTCTGGCGGCCGCGAAATTCCACGGAGATTCTGACCTTGTGGCGGTGTTTCAAAAAGTTTTCGGCGTGGCGTATCTTGAATTCGTAATCGTGGTCGCTGATTCTGGGACCGAGGCGGATCTCTTTCAGTTGCGATCCGCTCTTCTTGCCTTTTTTCTGTTTCTTGCTTTGCTCATACCTGTACTTGCCGTAGTTCATAATCCGGCAGACCGGCGGGCGGGCGTTGGGAGCGACTTCGACCAGGTCGAGGTCGACCTCCATTGCCATTTCCATCGCCTTCCGGGTTTCTACGATGCCGACCTGCTCGCCATCCTGGGCGACCAGTCGGACCTGGGGTATGCGGATCTGTTCGTTGACGCGGGGCGCCCTTTCCTGCTTTCGATCTCTGAAAACTCTTGGACCTCTGTTGATACCGATCACCTCCGAGTTTGATCCGGGCCGCCTGCTGGCCTGTTTGGATAATAGAGGGACTTACGCGGCGCTTTTCGTCTCAACTTCCTTCTGCATCCGGGCAATGAGGTCAAGCGTAGACATGCTGCCGAGGTCACCGGCGCCATGCCTGCGAACCGAGATGGATTGTGCGGCAACTTCCTGCCTGCCAACAATGACCATATAAGGGATTTTCCGAACTTCAGCCTCGCGGATCTTGAAACCCAGCTTGGCGTCTTGCGTGTCCAATTCGGCGCGGAGACCCGCGCGGTTGAGCTGGCCGGCAACCTCGCCGGCATAATTGGCATACGGGTCGGATATTGGAAGTACAACAGCCTGTACCGGAGCCAGCCAGAGCGGGAAGTTACCGGCGTAATGTTCGATCAACAGGCCGAAGAACCGTTCCATGGCCCCCAGAAGGGCCCGATGAACCATATACGGGCGGTGAAATTTTCCGTCTGACCCCACAAAGCTGAGGTCGAAACGTTCCGGAAGGTTAAAGTCGAACTGGATGGTGGTGCACTGCCATTCCCTGTTCAGGGCATCGTTGATGGTCACGTCGATCTTCGGGCCGTAGAAGGCGCCGGCGCCTTCGTCGATCCGATACGGCAGCTTCTGGGAGTCAACGGCGCGCTTGAGAGCGTCGGTGGCTCGTTGCCAGTCGGCCGGATCTCCAACCGCCTTTTCGGGCCGGGTTGAGATGTATATGTTGAAGTCTTCGAAACCGAATGACTTGAGGATAAACAGCGTAAAGTCGATAACCCGGGAGACTTCGTCCTCGACCTGATCCGGACGACAGAAGATATGTGCGTCGTCCTGGGTGAATCCGCGCACCCGTAACAGGCCATGCAGCGTGCCGACCATTTCGTAGCGGTAGACGGTACCCAGTTCGGCCCACCGGAAGGGTAGCTCTCTATAGCTGCGCCTTTGGGATTTGTAGATGAGGCTGTGGAAAGGGCAATTCATCGGCTTGGCGAAATATTCCTGGCCGTCGATGTCCATCGGGGGGTACATGTTGTCGCGAAAGAAATCCAGATGTCCGCTGGTTTCCCAGAGGCGGGACCGTCCGAGATGGGGTGAACCCACCAGGTCATAGCCGCCGCCGTAATGCGCTTCGCGCCAGAAATCTTCGATCTGGTTCCTGATTCGCGCGCCGTTGGGGTGCCAGAGAACCAGACCGGGGCCCGCGGTATCGTTGATAGAGAAGAGATCGAGTTGTCTGCCGAGGGTTCGGTGGTCCCGGTTCCTGGCTTCTTCCAGGTACTCCAGATAGGCGTTAAGGTCTTTCTGTCCCGGAAAGGAGATGCCGTAGATGCGCTGGAGCATTACGTTGTTTTCGTCGCCTCGCCAGTATGCGCCCGATGAACTCAGCAGTTTGACGGCCTTTATGCGGCCGGTGTCGGGAACATGCGGCCCCCGGCAGAGGTCCAGCCACTTATCGGCATTCCGGTAAATGCTGATGGTTTCGCCGGGTTCAATTTCCTCCAGAATTTCCAGCTTGTAGGTCTCGCCGCGCTCCCTGAACAGATCGATTGCGGCCTCGCGGGAGATTTCCTGGCGCTCGAAGGTCTGGGCTTCCGCGATGAGTTCCCGCATTCTGACTTCGATTCTGTGCAATTCGTCGGGCGTGAATGGTTCTTCCCGATCGAAGTCGTAATAAAAGCCGTTTTCGATGGGTGGGCCCAGCGTGACTTTGACGTCCGGGAACAGGTCCTGCACCGCCTGCGCCATGATGTGGGCGGTGCTGTGCCAGTACACTTCTTTGCCTGCATCGCTGGAGAATGTGAGGATTTCCAGTTCGGCGTCGTCTTCCAGCGCACGGCTGAGATCCTCGGCCCGTCCGTTGACCCTGGCGGCCAGTGCAGCGCGCGCAAGGCCCGAGCCGATGGATTCGGCCACCTGCAGGATGGTGACGCCCTCGCGGAAGTCCTTTCGGGAGCCGTCCGGTAGGGTGACGGTTATGTTGCCTGTTCGGGGCATGGAGTCTGGCGGTCTCAGAACTGGCGTGAAGAATCGGCGGAGACGTCAATCACAATAAACGGTTGTTTTTCACGGACCGGGAACATGATCTGCGCATTGCGAACGCCGGTGCGGTCGAGAGCGTCGGGCCTCGCTTTTGAATAATAAAAAAACGCGCGGCCTTTCTACTTGCGCGTCGTATTCAGCAAATCACCCGGTGACATACGATCCCGTCCGTTGACACTCCTCCGCAAGCAGGTTGATGGGCATATACTTACATCATCAGATCAATTTATATTATCGTGAAAGGGTTGTCAAGCGAAAACTCCTGTTTCCGTGGCTCGAATCAGCGCGATTCTGCCGCACGGGAACGGCCTGTCACGAAATGCGGCTCGTGCGCGTTCACGCCGCTTTCTTCGCGGTACTTGCGATTTGGTTACGGGAGGTCGAGCATTTTGTGGATCCTGCACGACAGCCGCCATGCGGGGTGCCGTTTGAGGATGTCGAGGGTCTTCACGATATATTCAGGTTTGCTCGACTCGGGTTGGAGGTAGACGTACCTGGCACGGTCTTCTTCTACCATGTCTTCCACAAAGTGTTTGCCGACCACGTATTTGAGCTCCGTAATGTACCGGAGACCACCCGCGATGGATTTTCTCTTGGGAGAGACGGTCCAGTGTTCGATGAGGTCGTAGAGGTCCGGGTCCGGGTCGATCGCGCCGTTGGTCTCGATATGGATGCGGTAGTCCCCGGACCGCAGTTTCCGGCAAAGCGGTACGATGTTCTGACCGAGGGGTTCTCCGCCGGTCAGGCAGACCCAGGTGGCGGGGTGGCGGCCGACGTCGGCCAGGATTTCGCCGATATCGAGTTCCGTGTACGTATCGAATTCGGTGTCGCAGAAGAAGCAGCGCAGATTGCATCTGGCGAGGCGTACGAATGTGGTGGGTTGACCGACGCGCACGCCTTCACCTTCTATGGAGTAGAAGATCTCGTTGATCTGCAGCGTCCGGCCGTCTTCGCGCCAGAGCGGCATCCGGTCGGTGGGCGCGCGAGGGATGCCTTCCAGCATGTCGGGGTCTCTGGCGGACAAAAAGGGCTCCGGACGGTCGGCGTGACGGGAGTGTATCCAGGACGATTGAAATAATGGAAAACCGGGACATGAGACAAGGAAAATTCTTGACAACGTTCACCGGCCCCTCAATATTGTCGACCGTTCGGAGCATCCACAGGGGAACGCTCCGTTTTTTATTACTGAGAATTCGCGCGTTTCACGGACCCTCCCACGCGGGCCGGCGGACCGTTCGAGCCGGTGGCGGGCTCACGACGTTACGACATACGCCGTCTCGCGCCGATGCCTTTTGTGCTTTTTGCGGCCAAATTGACGGTTCCTTACTTCGAATTGAGGTAAACGTGTGACGGATCGCAGATTCGAAGCGGTTATATTCGACGTGGACGGCGTGATTGTGGATTCAGAGTCGGTTTACTGCGAGACGTTCAACACCACGTTGGGAAATTATGGCGCCCGGATGAGCCGCGAGGATTATGCGGTCTGCGTGGGCCATCCCGTCGAGGATAACAGCGCGTACGCCGTGGAACGATACGGGTTGGACGTGGCGCCCGCCGCATTCCGCGAGATCTGGATGGATCGATTCGAGAAGGCGATCTCGAATCCCGATCGGGTGCTGCCGATGCCGGAGATTCTGGAACTGATGGCGCACGTCCGTGCCCGCGGCTACCCGCTCGCGGTGGCGTCGTCCACGCAGCGGAACCGCATGATGAAGACGCTGAACAGCGGCCTGCTGTCCAGGTTGGACGGCGTTGACAGGTTGTCCGACGTGTTCGACGTGATGCTGTCAGGCAGCGACGTGGAACGGCTGAAACCGGCGCCGGATATCTATCTGCTTGCGGCCGGGAAATTGAACGTCGGACCGGATCGGTGTGCGGTCATCGAAGATAGCGAGGCGGGCGTCAAAGCCGGCAAGGCCGCGGGGATGACCGTGTTCGCGGCGCCCAATTTTTTCACCGCGCGTCAACGGCACGACGAGGCGGATTTCACACTGGGCGGGCTGGCGGAAGCGATACGGCATTTCTGAAACCGGCTGCGGTCCGGCAATCCGGGCCGCCCGTTTCGGTCCCAACCTTCAGACATGGGTCTCTGCGTCGTCTTCAGGGGCGTAGCCGAGTTCCTCGCGGGCGTTTCGGAGGTCCCAGTACGCGCGGGTATTGTTCGATATGCCGTAATAGATGCCGAAATGGACGTTGGTTTCGATGCTGCATCGTACGAGCTGAACGGTGTCGCGGTGGCTGAGCCAGGACGCGAGGATCCGGTCGCTCGTGCGGTTGATGACCGAGTCGGCGGGCTGAAAGGATCCGATCCGCAGGCAGATCACCGAAAGCCCGAATGCGTCCGCGTAGTACCGGCCCAGGTCCTCGCCGTAAGCCTTGCTGGCCCCGTAGAAGCTGTCCGGCCGCGCGTTCACCTCGGTCGTGGTTCCAATGCCGTTTTTTTCGTAATATCCTGTAACGTGGTTGCTGCTGGCGAACACGACGCGGCGGGCGCCTGTACGGTGGGCCGCCTCGTAAACGGTGTAGGTTCCGCGGATATTCGCCTCGAGGATATCTTCGAAGGAAGCGCTCCCGTTTGGGTTCCCGGCCATGTGGACCACGGTGTCCACACCCTTCACCGCCGCAATGACCTTTTCCATATCGGTAACGCTTGAAACGTGCACGTCTTCACCGGGGCGTGCCGGCAGGACGGTGTTGTGATACAGCAGTCTGAGGCGGTAGTCGTCCTTCAATCCCTCTTGCAGAACGCGACCGATCCTGCCGGCGGCGCCTGTGATGAGGATTTTCTTCCTTTGCACGTTGTGCCCTTCGTTTAACCTTGTTTCGTCGTTTTTCGGGGATGTTAAATCGAATATACGCAATTGAAAAAAGGCGATTTAACTTCGGATTACCAGGATACACCAGGTCACTGGGCGTGAACGGAAAAAACGTCCTTTTGAACGACTTCAATACCCCGTTTCTGCAGATTTCCCCCGCGGTGTTGTCTTGCTGTATCTTACGAATTGAGGCTGACTGCCAAAAACCGCTATCCGGTTGCCGGGCGTATAGCCGAGAGACAACGTAATATCTGCGGGATCACGGCGTTACGAAAAACGTCGTTACGCACCGATACCTTCTGTGCCTTAGGTGGCCATTTAAGCGCTTATCTTTTTTCAAATTGGGGTTAAACAGTGAGTCTTGATCTGTTGTCTGCGCACCGTCGACGGCGCAGCGAGGTGCGCTCCTGAAGCCGGCCCTCAATGCGGCTTGACACCGGCCCATTCGGGAAGGAGCCTGGCGGCATTGTTCCAGAGAACGTCTCGCTTGGTTGCTTCGGACAGACCGGCGCCCAGGGTTTTTCCCAGGCATTGGCCGAAGAGGCGGACCGGCAGGTCGGACGCGAAGACGACGCGACGGCCGCCCAGCGCGTCCACGGCGGTTTCGACGATACCGGCCTCAGGATCCCCGCCGCCGGTGTCTACCACCAGGTTCGGGCAGTGGGCGACGTGCTCAACGCCCCGGAGCCCGCACCCGTTGAGGTGGGCCATGATGATCCTGGCGCCTGGGTGCCTGCGCGCCAGGTCGGCCACGTCCTGCGGAAAGGACTCGCCAGCCAGGTTGCCGGTGGTCTTGTCCCATGCGTGCTGCAGAACGGGCACGCCGAGTTCAACGGCGCGCTGCATTATCGGGTCCAGTCCGGCATCGGTGGCCCGGCGCGCCACCCATAGTTTGATTCCACACATACGCTCTTGAACGATGCACCGGTTTATTTCGTCGACGGATGCGTCGGGATAGGCGGGATTGACGTAACAGAAGGGAAGAAAGGCGTCAGGCGCCTGATCGCGCATCCTCAGATTGTAGTCGTTGCCGTTCCGGCAGTGTCGCATTGCGGGGTCATGAAGGCGGCTGCCGGCGCCCGATTCGGGATGCAGCAGAAAGATGCACATCTTCGTGATCCCCGCCCGTCCGGCGGCGTCCAGGATCCGCTTGGCATCGGTCATTACGGATGCCGCGCCCGTGCCGAGCGGGTGGACGTGTACGTCCAGTACGTCGCAGGGTGGCTTGAGTCTCTCTCTCAACGTGTTCAGGTTCACCGTAACCCCCCGTTACCAGTTGACGATTCGCTCGGCGTTACCCCCCAGGATGGCGGCCGCGTCGTCGTCGGAGAGGTCGGTGACGACCCGCGAAAGCGCTGAATAGGGGATGAAGAGCGGCGCATGAGAGCCGAACAGCAGTTTGTCTCTCAGTCCGTCTTCCACCAGCACCTTCACCGCATCCATGCCGTCCGAATGGGAGACATCCGCGTAGAGGTTGGGGAGTTGCAGGAGTCTGCCCCCAAGTCCCCGGATTTCACCCGTGCGTGGCCCTCCGATGATGACGAGAAGACCGGGATGGCGCTGTGCGGCATCCGCGATTTCGGATGCGGGCACGTCAGGTACCTGCGCGAGGGGATGTTGCCTTCGGGGGTCTTCGAGCCGCGTCTGCACGATGACCCCGAGGCCGGCACGGGCCAGGGCCGCGAACAGGTCGGACGCGAATTCCAGATCGTACCCGCAATAGGCGGGAAGGAGTTTGACCAGGCGGACACGGGGTTGCTCTTTCGCACGCTCGAGTTCGTCGCGCCACGTGGCGATGGTGGGATCCAGAATGGGTACCGGCCAGACGTCGTCGGTCGCGTCCGATGCGGCGTAGAGACCGTCGTTGAATCGATGCGGGTTGCGGCACCACGCGGCGTCGAGCGGCGAGACGCACATGCGTTCCACGCCGTATTCCCTGAGGGAGGCGCGAACGGCGTCAAGGGCGCCCTCAACGGGATGGGAAGGCCAGTGTCCGGTATAGGCGTTGATGTCGATGATCATGGTGTTCTCCCCGGCGCAGATTTCATTCGGATCGATGGTTGGGTTACGCCGCTCCGGCCCGCCCGACGTCCGGTCAGAGGGTCCGGACGCCGGACCATGCCGGCAGAAGGCGGGCGGTGTTGTTCCAGAGGATCTCTTTCTTGACCGCCTCCGGAAGATCGGTTCCGAGCGTCTTGCCGAGTTGCACGCCGAAGTGGCGGATCGGAGCGTCGGACCCGAAGACGATGCGCCCGGTGCCGATGGTCGATGCAGCCGCTTCGACGATGCCGCTGTCCGGGTCTCCTCCGGAGGTATCGACGTAGATGTTCGGGCAGTCCGCCACGGCTTCCATGCCCGCCAGCCCGCAGCCGTTCATGTGAGCCATGATGATATTGGCCTCCGGGTGGCGCCGCGCCAGGTGGGCCACGTCGGCAGGAAAGGATTCGCCCACAAGATTGCCGTCCGTCTTGATCCACGCGTGCTGCAGCACCGGGACTCCGAATTGTACGGCGCGTTCCAGGATGGGGTCCAGGCCCGGATCCGTGGCGCGGCGGGCGACCCACAGCTTGATTCCGCTCATGCGCTCGCTTTCGATGCAGCGGTCTATTTCCGCAACGGATTCCAGAGGGTACATCGGGTTGACGTAACAGAAGGGGATGAAGATATCGGGCGCCAGATCCCGCATCGCCAGGGCATAGTCGTTGGCCTGCCTGAACGCTTCAACCGATGGTTCTCTGGGGCACGTGGTGTACAGTGAAAACAGGCACATCTTTGCCACCCCCGCACGCGCGGCGGATTCGATAATGAGGCGTGCGTCTTCCTTGGCGCCGGCTATCCTGTAAAGCCCGAAGCAATCCAACGGATGCACGTGGACGTCCAGGGCAGGACAGGGCGGTTTCAGGCGGTCCGACAATTCGGAACGCGTCATCGCGTATCTCCCGGATGAGGCATCTCGTGTATGCTGATAGCAAGCGCTGCGGGCGTTTTTTTCCGATTATTCCCCTTGCCCCCGCAACGGGACCTATATATAATTAACTTACGGCGAATTGTCAGCAGATTTCGACCCCGCCGGCGCAGATTCAGGACGTCGATGCCGCGATATCAAGGAACCCGAACTGCCTCGACGTTCGGACGGCGGATACGGATTCGGTCGACATGCGGCGCAGGCGCGATAACCGGCGGTCGGAAGCTCGTGCGTTGAGAGGTCGGACCCGGAAACGGGAAAAACATGAAAGCAATCGTCATTGCCGCGGGATACGCCACACGTCTTTACCCTCTGACGAAGAATTTCCCTAAGGGGCTTCTCAAGGTCGGCGGGCGCGCGATCATGGACTATCTCATGGACCAGATCGCGTCCGTTCCCGGGCTGGATGGGGTCTATCTGATCACCAACAGCCGGTTCGCCGGGCATTTCGAACGGTGGTCGGCCGGGTGGAACGGCCGTTTGAAAATTGACGTGATCGACGACGGGACCACCACGAACGAAAATCGGCTTGGCGCGGTGGGGGACATCCGGTTCGCCGTTCGGGCGCGGTCCATTTCGGACGACGTTCTGGTGTGCGGTTCGGACAATCTGTTCCGGTTTCGACTGAAGGATCTGGTGGCGGATTTCCACGACAATCCGGTGGCCCATATCTGCGTATGTCGCGTGGACGACCCGGAGGACCGCAGGCGGCGCGGGATTGCAGTTCTGGATGAAGAGAACAGGGTCGTGAGGTTTAGCGAGAAGCCCGCCGAACCCGAGTCATGCTGGGGCTCGGCGGCGTTTTACGTATACCCGGCATCCACGCTGAAGCGGTTCGACGAATACGTCGACAGCGGACGGACGACGGATGCGCCCGGGCACTTCGTCGAGTGGCTCTGCCACGTGGAGCCTGTGTATGCACACAGGCTCCGGGGAACAGCGATCGATATAGGTAGTCCCGAAACCCTGGAGCAGGCGAGGCGTGAATACGAGAAGACGGCCGGCCAACTGGATTCTCCTTGGTGAATTGTTGCGGATCAAAGCAGTAGATCGGGGGTGGTCTATCATGCGCCGTCACTTCTCCCTGGGCGCGATGTTTCTCCTGTTGATTCCGGCTGCGGGGTTCGCCCACAGTCTGGGGGCGGATTTCGACGGGGACGGCGAGGTGGGGTTTTCGGATTTCCTGCTGTTCGCGGAAGCGTACGGGTCCTCCAGCGTCCGGTTTGATCTGAACGACGACGGCGAGGTGGGATTTAACGACTTTGTGCTGTTCGCGGCAGACTACGGCAAAGTCACGCACGAGGAGGGGGAGACGGACGTTGGGGGGGGCCGTTCGACGTTCGAGGCGATACAGGACCATATATTCAATGAAAGCTGCATCAGCAGTTCCTGCCACAGTTCATCATGGGCGGCTGCCGGACTTTCGCTCGAACCGGACGTGACATACGATCAACTGGTGGGGCGGGTACCGCAGAACGCAAAAGCGCGGGAAGAGGGAATGCTGCTGGTAAAAGAAGGGGATCCCCAAAA
>LXNJ01000616.1_pt1 | contig 24146 bp, 20 predicted proteins | sample 809081 | NCBI WGS metagenome assembly LXNJ01 (sample SAMN04870510, study PRJNA318959) | sponge metagenome | biome: sponge; feature: marine sponge reef; material: water | host: Petrosia ficiformis | place: Greece: Milos, Mediterranean Sea | collected 2013-05-29 | depth 5-7 m | reverse complement strand
CCGGCAGGCTTGGATCAACAAGCCGTCAAAGCTTGATGCGCTTCCATTCGTGTTGCCCGACCCTGCGCAGGCGAACCACGATACCTTGGCTCCACTTACCCTCTAGCCACCAGCGAGATGCGTCTAAATTCACAAACTTTCGCAGCCAACTGTCCAATTTTCATTTGCACACTCCGTAAAAGGGCTACTCGGCTTAGCGATGCTGCTGGGGTTTGCAGGATACCGACAAGCGGATCGGCATCCTGCGCCCCATGTGGCGTTTTCTGTGGACACACTAGCGGTCTACAAATTGGAGGGGCGTTCACTCGTTGATCCTGGCGTGCTCGCAACCCCGCATGACATTGCCGTGGGCACGCAGTATATCCTCGTAGGTGACAAGAAGGCATCGCATCCCCTCCTCGTGTTCGACAGGGTTTCCGGTTCCCTAGTAAAATCTGCCAGTGCTATCGGACGCGGACCGGGGGAGATCAGTGGGGACTCGGACTTTGACTTTAAGTCAGGGCAAGATGAGGGATGGTTGCTAGACGCAACGAATCAGTCTCTGATCTATGTACATTGGGATAGTCTCGTGGCTACAGGGTTGCCATCTAACCGGAAGATTCGGTTGGATGCGGATGGTTTTGTGTTTAATGCCACGTGGGCGGAGCCAGACAGCGTGATCGGGTGGGGTGTGTTTCGGCACGGAGGTATTGCCGTGTTTGACGCCAGGGGTGCGTTTCATCACAGCATTGGTGGAGATCCGCCTGGCGAGGATGATGTGTCAATGCCAGTGCGCAATCATGCATGGCGTAAGACACTACGCGCTTCACCTGATGACCGTCACTTTGTTGCGGCATACTACAACACCGACAGGCTGGATCTATATGAGGGCAGCATACTGAAGAAGGTCGTGCGCGGTCCCGAATTTTTTGACCCAATCTACAAAGCAGACGAAATCAGCGACGGTTTTCAGGTACTCGCTTTGCTTCCCGAAAACCGAAACGGCTACGTAGACGTATCAGTAACAGATGCGTTGGTCTTTGCGCTTTACTCCGGCAAAAAAAGAGTTGACACCTCCCGAGGAGAAGAGCGGAGCTCTTACATTCTTGTGTTTGACTGGACCGGACAGCCCGTGGGGCAGCTCATCGTGCCGGGATCACCTTTTACTATGGCAGTATCCGCAGACAATCGTGATTTGTATGCTACTTACCTGAGTCCTGTGCCGCAAATCATACACTTTCCGCTCCCCGAAGTCTTGATCCACTAATCATCGAGGCGGGTGGAGATGAGACTAAGGCATTTTTCTGACGGTGGAATGCATAGCGCTGGAATCAGTCACATTGTTTTCAGCGCTCCGTCAAACTCCCTTGTAACAGCTTCCACTATCTCTCGGAGAGGTCCAAAGCGTATCACTGAGCAGGCCTTCAAGAAGTTTTCTGTGGACCAGCCAAGATCGTGTCGGTCTGAATGCAGCTCAGCACTGCTCATGAGGCCACGGTGGCTACCTGTGTGATTTTGGACGCGCCTGGGAATGAGGTAGATAGACAGGGCTGATGTGCCAGCCCATGTCCTCCGTTTGGGACTGATTCGTGGGGGCAGAGCATACGGAGTCCTAGGAAAAGACAGGAAGGAGGTGCCAGTGCTGGTCGTCTACGCATTCAAGGAACACCCATGGTTCTTAAATCCGTGAACTCAATGCAGACTTTCAAGATCTTACTAGTGATAGTGATGGTGGCTTGTGCTGTGGTCATCACCGCTCTGCTTGTTCGGCGCGAGTTGTTCTTGGGTCAGGTATCCGAGCGAGAGCCTGATCAAGTCCTGTCGGACTCAGTGTGGCAGGTGTTGTCGGAGAGTCATGTGGTATATGAAGCTGCCGCCGCACGGCCTGTGACGGTTGTAGAGTACTTTGACTACGAGTGTCCCTTCTGCGGTGAGCTTCAGCCGATGCTGAATGCTCTTGAAGAGCGCTATTCGGAGGATATCACGCTGATTTATCGGCACTACCCAGCATTCTACCACATCGCCGCCTATGATGCCGCGATAGCAGCCGAATGCGCTGCCAATCAGGGCTATTTCAAGGTGTATCACAACATGTTATTTGCAAATCAGCCACTGTTATCTGACAGTGTAGATTGGAATTTGTTGGCCCAAATGGCAAGACTACCCGATTTGCTGCGTTTCAGTAATTGCGTATCTGCCGTTCGCCCAGCACCAAAAGTGAAGGCTGACATGGCTATGGCTAACATGTTTGGAATTAATGGTATCCCAACGCTGATCGTAAATGGCGCAGTGTACACTGGACTCATGACTTCTAATGAGCTAGACTCCATTCTACAGCGCGCTCTTCGTGACGCCGATTAACAGTGTGTCAAGCTGCAGGCGGTGCTGCGCCCCCGCAGCAAAGCTGCAGCGGAAATCGCCGCATCTTGGCAGTGGGTGGCCGCACAGATACCGATCTTAACCGGACCTGCCTGACCATGCCCAAAGCGAAACCCGCGGACCTGGCCGCCTTCCAAGTTATAAAGCCTGCAGCCGTTTCCGTCCAGTCTGTGCTTCTCGGCAAGCTGGACCGTTCCAAAGCGGCCGCAGCCGACGAAACCATTCTGCGGGCCTTCCGCGTGCGAAAGGTGGCTGCCAAGCAACTCGCGCTGCTGAAAGTGCACACCGAACGCACCAGAATGCTTTGGTGGCCGAGGCGCTGAACATGCTCTTTGAGCGGTACAAACTGCCACCAATAGCCTAGGCGCACAATGCTACCCACTGAAAACGCGATCAGGCCCTGGCGGCAGCCGTGGCTGCACTTAGAAACTAATCCGCCGCAAGCTTCTCGCGCACGGCTTCGAGCTCGGCCTTGACTTCAAGAATGCCTTCCACCTCGCGACCCTCGGGCCCGTGCTCAATGCCACAATAGCCGGTCCAGCCGGCATTGACCACGATGCGCATCATGCGCATGTAGTCCAGCGGGCTGGCGTTGCCATGGTCGTCCTGGACGACGGTCTTGACACTGACCCCCCTCGCATAGGGCATCAGCTCCTGGACGCCCCGATAGGAATCATAGGTCTCGTCCTGGCTGATGCGGAAATTGCCAAAGTCGGGAAGGGTTCCCGCCCGCGGGTGATCCGCCAGCTCAATCGTCTGGGCAAGCCACTGGCCGTTACTGGAATAGCCACCATGATTTTCGATGATCACATTCAACCCGTGCTCATCGCCAAAGCGGCATAGCTGATGCAAGCCATCAGCAACGAGCTTCATCTGCTCCTCAGCAGAGCCCGCGCTGTAGCCGTTGACGCGAATGGAATGACAACCCAAAAACTTGGCTGCAGTGACCCACTTGTAGTGCCGTTCAACCGACTCCTTTCGCTTCGCGGCATCCGGATCGCCCAAGCGGCCCTCACGGTCACACATGATGAGAATGCTCTCAGAACCTGCATCTTCAGCACGCGCCTTCATCTGCGCCAAGTAGGCCTCGTCTTCCGCTTTGTCCATAAAGAACTGGTTAACGTATTCCAAGCCGTGGATGCCGGCATCCGCGGCTACCTGGGCGAAGTCCAAGTTGTCAATCTTGCCATCAAACAAGGAGCGGTGCAACGACCACTGGGCAAGAGAGATCTTGAAGAGCGGACGCGGCCTCGCGGCAATGCGCCCGGAAAGGCCCAGACCGACAGCGGCCAAGGCGGAAGTCTGCAGGAAGCTGCGACGGGTGAAGGAATGATTCATTGTTTGCTTGCTTTGCTTGGATTTGCTTGCAGCACTCTGGTGGTCACGCTGCGTTAAGGCTGCTGGTGAACGCCCGTCCCGTGAAAGCGGATCCAGTCGATCTCCAGAAAAGTCTTCTCGGCTTCCGTTTCAAAGTCCACCACCAAGGTAAAGGTATCTCCCGGATCATTGACCGGCACAGTAATCTCGCGCCACCGCTCGTACGCTCCATCCTCCAGCTGCCCCAGCCCAGACGCACCTTCCGGTACACCCGCCAGGTAATCCGCCTGATGCGGACGAACCGGCATGCCTGCTTCCGGGCCTACCGCGACCCGGGCCAACGGGGTTGTCCGGTGACGACGGAGGCGGATGATACCGGCGGCCGAAGCTCTGAAACGAATCGAGAGCGAGTCAATCCCGTGGAGGTTGAGCGGAGCGTACTCCAGGACAGACTCCGCTGCTACCTGCATAACGGTCAGAGCAGTACGGCCCCAGTGTTCGCTCGCAGGCCGCGCGGAATAGGTCTTTCGCACGGCGTTCTTGCCGCCCGAAGTGTGTTCTGCTTCCTTCGTGCGGGGCTGCAGCCGCATGCGGTCGCAAAGGCGCTGAAGACACGCCTCCACCTCCGCAAAGCGGTCGACATAGTGGACATCGGGCGAATGCGTGTAGGCGCGCGTGATCACAAACGTGCCGTGCGTGCCCTGCATGGTTTCCAACGGGTAGGGCGAAGTGTCGAAGCCCGTAAAGGTTCGGACCTCCGTCTGATCAGCCAAGGCCTGATCGCTTACTGCAACCTCGTACGTGAGGGCAGACTCAAAGTCGAAGATGCCCCCGTCTGGCGGCCACGCAATCTCGACCGCACCGTGCGATGCGCGTCGGATAGTCATGCGCAAAGCGGGACGGATCAAGCCCCCGAAATAGTCCAGGCGAACCAGCTGCGCGTTCGCATTGCTGCCCCAGAACTCGTCTCCCCATTCGACAATGTAGAGCCGGCCGTCCGGCCCCACCTCGATATCCATGGGGCTGATGTAATCGAAACCGGGCAGAAAGGGATCAATACTCAGCACGCTGCCATCGTCATGCAGGGTGACGACCTGGACCCAGTTGCGCATCCACTCGTAGATCAGCACCTTGTTGTCGTAGTAGGGGGGCAGCGCGTTCGGATGCGCGGTTTGCGCGTCGTAGTGAAAGGTTGGGCCTGCCATGGGATTGAGTCCTCCCGCACCAAGCTCCGGATACTCTTCCGAGGGCCCGTAGAAATAGCGTATCCATGCCGGCTCCGCCCGTGGCAGCGCCTTGGCACCCGTGTTGAAAGACGACAGATTCACGGGAGCCGAAGGATCGGGCTCGGGTGCCTCCACACCAAAGGCATAATAGTCAGGGTACAGATCGTTGTACCCGGTATACAACGGCCAACCGAAATAGCCGGGCTGCTGCGCCTGATTGAACTCGTCCCATCCGCCCGGCGTCCCTGGACCAACATCGCCCCAGTACACCCACCCGGTGCTGTCGTCAATGGAGATCCTGAAGGGATTGCGATGCCCCATAGACCAGATCTCGCCGCGGTGCAGCGCGTCCGCCTTGAAAAGGTTGCCTTCAGGGATGGAGTAGGTGCCGTCAGGCTCCGGGCGAATACGCAGAATCTTGCCGCGCAGGTCGTTGGTGTTGGCGCTGGTCCGCCCCTGATCTGCGTGCCGGCGCCGGGTCAAGTCCGCGTGATCACGCGCACCACCCGAATTGTCTCCCGTCGACAGGTAAAGCAGCCCGTCTTTGTCGAACTGAATGGAACCACCCGAATGGCAGCATTGGACGCGCTGGACCGGGATCTCCAGGACAGCGATTTCACTGTCCATATCTACCATGTGGCCATCATAGTAAAAGCGGGAAAGGCGATTGAACTTGGCCCCCTCGGTAACCGGGGAATAATAGATGTACAGCCACTGGTTATTGTCGAAGTCCGGATCCAGCGCCAGCCCCAGGAGGCCATCTTCGATGTCCTTCTCAACAGGCAACCAGCCAACTACGCGCATCTTGCTCGTTGTCGGCTCCCAGATCTTGATGGCACCGGCCCATTCGATGATGAACACGCGCCCATCGGAAGTGATGTCAATCTCCATCGGGTCGGTCAGCTCACCCGTTAGAATCACCTCATCGTAGGCCGCGCTGCGCGTGGCCCAGGTGTCGGCCGCCTGCCGGCCTGCCGCCCACGCGATGGCTCCCCGAAGATGCTGAAGCATCAAAGGTTCACTGTAGCTCTCGGCCGTGTGCCCGAGCCCGGTATAGAAGGCACGTCCGCCCTCAAACTCGTGCGCCCAGGCGATGGGATGGTCATGCCCCATGGTGCCGCCTTCGTAGGTCCGTTCATCCACCACGGCCACCACATGGACATCGGCCCGCGGATTGATGTCGTAGTTGTACCACTCATCGGTATGCTGCCAGCGCAGCGGCAATGACGCCGTAGCAGGGTGCGCGCGGTCGGTGAACAGCACCTCCGCGGGCTGCACCGGCGGATGACTCTCAAAATACGCACCCACCAGTTCCCCGTACCAGGGCCAATCGTACTCCGTATCTGCCGCGGCATGGATGCCGACAAAGCCGCCCCCGGCCCTGATGTACGACTGAAACGCAACCTGCTGCAAGCTGTCGAGCACATCCAGCGTGGTGTTCAGGAATACCACCACTTCAAAGCCTCCCAAGAAAGGGGGCGCAAAAACCGCCGCGTCCTCCGTTGCTACGACGGCAAATCCGGCCTCGTCACCCAGTGATTTAAGCGCCGCTATGGCGGGCTCTATGGAACTGTGTCTGAATCCCTCTGTCTTGGAAAAGACCAGTACATCGTACGCTCCAGGTTGCGCCGGTGCCTCGATACAGACCCCGAGACACATGAGCATCAAAAGTGTTGATCTCATGTAGAGCTACAAGCGCTTGACACGAATATTGCGATACCATACGGGCTGTCCATGATCCTGCAAGCCAATATGACCTTCTCGTGCGAAGGCCGCACCCGGCAAGGGAAACTTGTTCCACGTGCCGTCGGGGTTCTGGTGCGGTGTTCGCCACTGGGCGATATCCATATCCACTACGTCGTGCCCATTGATGTTCACCTGAATACGGCCGCCGCGGCATGTCAGGCGGTAGGTGCTCCATTCACCTGCAGGGCTGATGGCATTGGTGGAGGGCGCTTTAAGGTCGTAGACAGCACCCGCGCTTCGCGTCGCTGAAGTGTAGGGAAGGTCATAGGAATTGGTGACCTGGATTTCCAACCCTGTATAGACGGGATCCATGATGTCGTCCGTGCGGAAAAACACGCCGCTGTTCGTGCCTTCGATGACCTTGACCTCCAGCTCCAGAATAAAGTCCCCGTACCGCTCCTCGGTCCACAGATAGTCCAAGTTGTGCTCCTGGCCATCGGGATTTTCGCGCTTGACAGTGAGCTCGCCGCCTTCTACGACGAATTTGTTGTTGTCTCCTGTAAGCCAGCCGCTGAGATCCTCGCCGTTAAAGAGCGCCTCCCAGCCCTCCTCGCTATCCGCGGGATCTTCTGCCGCCATGGCACCATCCAGCTCACGTATCCAGATGTTGCGAAACTGTATGTTGCTGGAGGTAGGGTTCAATGCACCCAACTCAGCATCCCAGCCCCCGTGATGCTGCAATGCAATCGGGCCGCGAGCCGGCAGGCCCGGAATCTCGGCATCCTCGATAACCCAGTGCCCGTTCAGCATCACCGACACACGGTTGCCTATCAGCGTGATATCCATGGAGTTCCACTCGCCCATGACATTGTCCGCGTTCATAGTGGGCACGGCCGCCGCGCGTTGTGCGGGCGTGGCATCTGCACTGGTGCGTACGCCCCAGAGCTCTCCGCTGCCAACACCCCAGTTCCAGATGTTGACCTGCTGCGTAGTGCCGCGCAAGAAAATGCCGGAATCCGAATTCGGCGTCGGCTCCGTGACCGGGTTGCCGTCGTCATCGGTCTTGTATGACCCATCCGGTAGGATGGTGGGCATGTCAAAGATGCCACTGGCCCCCTTGAAGCGCCAATCTACATGAAGCTGAAAGTCGCCGAACTCCTCTTCGGTCCAAAGGTGCTTTTCCTCGGCCTCCGACAACGCATCGTAATCGATCATGTAGTCCATCACCTTCCAGTGGCCGCCATCACCTTCGGGCACCTTCCAGCCCTCAAAGTCCTGCCCGTTGAAGAGGGAACGATAGCTGGACCATTCGCGCCAGGTAGGATAGGTGTAGCGGGGCGGCAGCGCGTTGGCGTACTTGGGCTTCGGCGGGTTGCCCTGATTGTAGAAAACGTACAGGCCCGTCTTGCCCGCCAGGATGACATCCTGACGCCCATCCTTGTCCATGTCCTTGACGTTGATCTTCATGCCCACACCTACCACGTTGTTGGGCGGCGGACTAACACCCCCCTCATCAGGGTAGTACGGCACATGATTGTAGGACAGGATGTGACGCTCAAAAGCACCGCCCTGGATGTCGTACCAGAACACAAAAGAGGGGTCGCCGACGCCGACATCCCCGCCGTAATGCGCGAACAGCCGCTTGCCTGCGATGAGGTCGTCCTTCCCGTCGCCATTGAGGTCGCCCAAGGCCAGCGTATGAAACACGCTGTGATCGGTCTCAATCCAGTGGCGCGTAAACGAGCGGTTGCCATCCGCATCCAGGCCTTGCTCGTACCAGGCCAAGCCGTAGGCATGGGCCGACCCGATGATGACATCATTAAGCCCGTCTTCATTCACATCGTACACGAGGTCTGGATGGGCGGTCGAACCCGCGCCTTCCGATAGTGCGCTCTTGAAGTCCCAGTCCGCATGGAACGGCCAAGGACCCCGGGGGTCGTCCGGCTGTGCGTACCAGCCCTGCCCTGTGACGATGTCCATCCGGCCATCCATGTTGATGTCGCCGAGTCCGTTGCCATGCGTGTCGCCATCGGTGCCCACAACATGTTCCACCCAATACGGTGCGGTATCAATGTGCTCCAGCCAGGTCATGCCCTGCCCTTCTACGAGCGACCAGTGATTGACCAGGATATCCTCATCGCCATCCCCGTCGATATCGCCGTGGATCACACCCTCCATGTTGAAGGCCTGATGGATCTTGTGTGATACCCACTGCTCTCCCGGCTCCAGGGGACGACCCGGATTGCGATACCAGTATGCCCCTTTCATGAACATCCAGCCAGAGCTCACGATGTCTTCCCAGCCATCAAAGTCGACGTCAAGCGCGAACTCGCTGTTGGATTCGGTTTCGGGGCCGTTGGGCTCGGCGCCTGAGCGAAACCGTTCGTGTTTCAGCCACAGCGGTGCCTCGTACCAGTTGCGTCCTGCAGCGATGTCGTAGTCGCCATCGTTGTCCAGGTCGGCCACGGAGGCCGTTTCTGAAAATGGGCCGAACCAGTAACTGTTCTGGAGCGGATCGTGCACAGGCCCGTCAATCTTTACAGGAATAAAGATGACCTCCTGGGCCTTCGCTGGCAGTGCCAGTATCACCGCAAGCCATAATAGCCTAACCATGACATTCCCTCCGTTGGTATAGATCAAAAGCGTTTAGCGCAACCACGCCTTCCTGACATCGGGATCGCCGGCCCTGGTGAGCCGCTCCATCTGCTCTGCGGACAGTGTGACCGCGAGCGCACCGATGTTTTCCTGCACCTGTTCCTTGCGACTTCCAGCAATGATCGGCAGCACGGGCGGATCACTTTGCCGCATCCAGGCAATGATTACTTGGTTCAGCGTTGCCCCGACCTCTGCGGCTACCGACTGCAGCGCGGCCATCCGATCATCGGCCTCCGGCCCCGCAAACTGGGCAGGCACCGGCCTGTCCGAACGCGTGTATGCTCCCTGGAGCAGTATTGAATAGGCGATCAGCGTCATACCATGATGCGCGCAGAAGCGCTTCATGTCGTCAGTGATGCAGATCTGCGGACCAAAGTCGGCCCCATGCCGCGGCCTGAAGTACGTGTACCGCTGCTCCACGACGCTGTAGGGCGTAAACCCGCGCAAACTGCTCAGCATGTTGGCTTCCGCCACGCGCCAGAGCCACAGGTTGCTGGCCCCCAAAACACGCACCTTTCCGGCCTGAATGAGTCCATGGAAGGCCTCCATCGTTTCTTCCACGGGCGTGTCGAAGTCATCGCGGTGCGCGTAGTAGACATCGATGTGGTCGGTCTGCAGGCGCCGGAGGCTTTTTTCGCATTCCTGGGTGATCTCGGCGGCGGTCAGTCCGCCGGCGCACCCTGGATAGTCAAAGCCCAGCTTCGTGGAGATCGCGATGCGCTCCCGGTTGCCGCGCGCAGCCATCCAGCGTCCAATGGTGCTTTCGCTCTCTCCGCCGACGCAGCCTGGATACCAGCTTGCATAAAAATTGCCGGTATCAATGAACGTGCCGCCATGGTCTGCGAACACATCCAGGAGCGCGTGCGAATCCCGCTCGTTGATGCGGCTGCCAATCAGATCCGTACCGTAGCATAGCGCGCTGACGGCAACAGCGCTTGACCCAAGCGTTACGATATCCATGGCTACGTGGCGCGAAATATCTCTTCCGTGAACGTGACGATGATAGCCCCGCCGATCATCAGGAGCACGCCGATGATCTTGTAGATATTGATGGGCTCCACCGGGGACCCGAGCCATCCGTAGTGCGACAGCACCATAGCCGTGATGACCTGGCCGGCCAAAAGCGAGATGAACAGCGCAGCGGCACCCGTTTGCGGGATAAGCGCAGCAATGGCAAACACCAGCAGCGCGCCCATTGCGCCTGCGGTCAAGAGAAGCGGGTTCACGGTGGCTATCTGCCCCAGGGCACCAGACTGCCATCCGGTAAGACCGACGATGACGGCAGTCAGCGCGCCGATGCACCAGAACACTGCATTGGCCACGCGCGGATTGTCGATTGCGGCGCCGACCTTGCCGTTCATGGCGAGGTGTACGGCCAGGACCACGCCGAGGCCGAGGGTCATGGCAAAGAAAGCTGCTTTCATGGCGTCTTTTGAATAGAACTTAGGGGTTCATGGGCACCGGCATTCCGCGGCAAACCTTCCGCGCGAAGTGCTGCGCCCAAAGCGCTGCACCCAAAGCCCGGGCTGTGGGCCGGATTGGACCGGATGCGGTGGAAAGATTGAAGATACACTGTGCACTGTTGCTTAACAATGAGGCACTGCGCAGGGCCGGCCATGATCAGCGCAAAACCACAATATAGGAAGCGTTTCCAACGCACCGATTCGCCGCGCCGCGGGCAGCGTTTCGGACGAGAATTGTGCGCCTACCGAGGATCGCGCGGCACCACAGGCTGACTTTGCCTGAATGATGGGGGTGCGCCTCTGGCGTGGCTGTCCGAGGCTACGGGCCGCCTCGAAGCAGCGACCCTGGAGAATGTACAGCACTACCAGCCTTAGACCGCGACCCAGCGCTCTTCCCTGTGGCTCTGCAGGATCGCATCACACAGCACGATCTCGTGCGCACCTTCGGCGAACGTAGGATACTGCACCGCATCTGGAGATGTGCCGGACGAGATGGCTGTATAAAACGCCTGGAAGCACCCCTTGAAAGAGTCCGGGAAGCCTTCGTTGTGCCCGCCAGGATAGTGCGCATATCCGCGAGCCAGATCGCTGAGCAGCGCGGGATCCCGCACCAGTACTTCGCTAGGCCTGTCGCGGTGACCGATCCAGAGCTCGTTGGGTTGCTCGCTGTTCCAGGCCAGCGCGCCTCGCGCAGCAGCAATCTCGTAATGCAACGTGTTTTTGCGCCCCGCCGTCACCTGTGAAACCCAAAGGACGCCCTGTGCGCCGCCCTTGAATCGAAACAGCACACACCCGGTGTCATCGGTTCCGATGCCCACTGGCGCGCGCGCTACCTCGCCCGAACCAGCAAAAGTCTGTATCTCCCCGACCGGACGTTGACGCACCTTGTGAACCGTGCGCAAGTCAGCAAAAACCGCTTCTACCTCAAGCCCCGTAACGGAAACGACCAGGTCCATCCAGTGTGTGCCAATGTCGGCCACCGCGCGCAAGATGCCGCCCTCGCTTGCGAGCACCCGCCAGTTGTAGTCCGTGTCGTAAAGCAGCCAGTCCTGCACATAGCGACCTACAACCGAATACACGCGCCCCATCTGCTTCCGGCGTGCACGCGCCTCCAAGTTGAGTGGGTAGAACCGGATGTTGTAGCACACACCCGCATGCAAGCCCGTGGCCTTGGCCTGCGCCACCAGGGTATGTGCCTCTTGCGCATGCATAGCCAGCGGCTTTTCGCACATCACATGCTTTCCCGATGCCAGGGCCCGCCGCGCATAGTCGTAATGCAGCACGTTGGGAATCGCGAGGTGCACGGCGGCTACGGCGGAATCCGACAGAAGCGCATCATAGGAAACGTAGGCGCGCGGCAAACCGAGGCGCGAGCATGCGGCCTCTGACTTCTCCGGCGTACTGCCGAGAATGCCCGTGACGTGCACGCCAAGGCGCTGCAAGGCTTCCACATGGACTGGTCCAATGAAGCCCGTGCCCGCTACAGCGACGCCGATATCGCGAAAGCTACTCATCAGCCGAGCAGATTAACCCGCATGCATACCGACGCGGCCCAGCGCCCGCACGCGGTCCCGGTTTGTTTTCAAGGCCTCCAGCGGCGGGCGCGACTCATCTTCATATTCCACGACGTACCACTCAATGCCGCCTTCCGACTCGCTAAGCGCGAATATCTCCGCCCAAGGCAGGGAATCATCGCCGATGAAGGGCGCGAAAGGATGCTCCGCGCCATGCGTAAACGGCTTGACATGCATCGAATGGATACGACCCGCTGTGGAGCGAATAATGCTGGATACATCGGCCCCGCCATTGGCAGCGTTGCCCGTGTCCAGCTGCATGATCACATCCTCGGGCGTGTTCTGGGCCAAGAGGTCCCAGATGGTCTGCCCTTCTACTGGCGCATCAAAGCTGTACGCATGGCAGTGATATCCCGTGCTCATGCCATGCACCCGAAGCGCCTGCTGGATCACGGTAAGGTCGTCTGCGGTCCGCATGACCGCATCCATGGGCGCGCGCCGATCATCGCCAATGGCCGGCACGATCAGTCGTGTGTTGCCCAGCTCTCCGTGAAAATCTATGGAGCGCTGCAGCTCGTCGCCCAGAAGCATGTCGATGCCTACATGCGCGCCGCACGCAATAAGGCCGTGGCCATCCAGGAGCTTGCGAAGATCGGCCGCGCTGTAGCCATAGTACCCTGCAAACTCTACGCCATCGTAGCCAAGCGTCGCAATCTGGGCCAGCGTGCCTTCAAAGTCCTCTTCCAAAAGGTGCCTGAAGCAGAACATCTGCACACCGACCGGCACGTTCGAGACTGGCGTCTCGGCCATGGATGCGTCGGCGCTGGCATCGTCGCCGGAAGCGCACCCCGCAGCAATGGCTGCCACGCCGAGGGAACCGGCCGTCGTCTTTAGAAAATCGCGCCGCGTGAACGGCTTACGTGTGTAAATCGTCATTACAAGGTCTCAGGCTCAGCGTGGAACAGTCGGGGCCAATTTAGGAATTTAGGGCAACAACCCGCATGCAGAACCGGCTCGCTCTTAGGCGACGCAAGGCGCAATGATCACACAGGCGGGACTGGAGACAGGAACCGGTGATCCGGTCAGCGTCAACAGGCCGGTGTCCGCATTAATGGACATCACCACGAGCGAGTCAGAGTCCTGATTGGCGACGACGAGATAACGGCCCTTGGGATCTACAGCAAAGTTGCGGGGCGTCGTGCCCAGCACATGTGCATAGGCTCTTCCCGTCAGGCGGCCCGTGCCCGGATCTACGCGCATCCTGATGATGCATTGGAGGCCGCGAAGGGAAGCGTACAGAAACCGGCCGGAAGGATGCAGATGGATGTCCGCGCCGGAAGGTGTGCCGGCGAAGCTCTTGGGCAGGGCTTCAACCGTCTGCATAGTCGTAAGCCGCCCGCCCTCAAACCTGCACACCATGATGGTAGAATCCAGCTCGTTCATCAGATAGGCAAACCGTCCCGACTGATCGAAGGTCAAGTGCCTGGGACCCGCGCCCAGGTGCGTACGCAACTCCGATGCCGCCGCAAGAAGGCGGCCCCGCTGCCGGTCATAGCGATACACGGTCACCGTGTCGGTGCCCAGGTCCGGAACCAGGGCATACCGGCGCGTGTGGTCCAACACGATTGCGTGAGGGTGCGGAGCCGTTTGCCGCTCCTCGTGGACGCTGGTGCCCGCACGGACTGTGTGGTCCGACGCGGGGCCGATGCCGCCACGGCTGTCAATTGGCAGCACTGCCACCGAGCCGCCCAGGTAGTTGGCAACCAGAACATGGTGGTCATCTGCAGTAACATAGCAAGGGGCCGCGCCCAGCGTAGACTGGTGATTGATGTGCATCAGCCGGCCAGTGCCGGCATCCACGGCGAAGGCTCCGATCTGGCCTGGCCCGGATGTGATTTCGCTCACCGCATAGAGCCGCGTTCCCTTAAGCGTCAAGAAGGACGGATTGGTGATGCCGCCCGTGACGTTCAGGCGCGTCAGCGCCCATGTCTCTTCGTCCAGTTGGTAACAGTAGATGCCTTCACCATGCCCTTCGACATGATCTTCCGGCTGTGTATATGTGCCCACGTACAGACGTGCCATGGCCTACCCGACCTTGATGTCAGCCAGATGCTCTAGAGCCTTGAGCAACGCGTGGTTGCCTTCATGGCCCAGATTACGCGCCTGCAGCGTCCGATACAGCTGAAAGCACAGGTGCGTCGTTGGCAGCGGCACGCCATAGTGGTCCGCAGCTTCCAACACCAAGCGCAGGTCTTTCTGCTGCAAATCGATAGTGAAACCGGGGCGCCAGTCCCGTGCGATGGCTTGTATGCCCCTGTTGGCAAGCATCCAGCTTCCCGCGGCGCCTCCCTTCACGGCTGCCAGCGTCTTCTCCAGATCCAGGCCGCCAGCCTCCGCAAAGAGCAGTGCTTCGCTGACAGCCAGCATCGTGCCGACGACCAGAATCTGATTGACAAGCTTCACCGTCTGTCCCGCCCCGTGACCGCCGACATGCGTGATGGTCTGCCCCATCGCGCGCAGGACGGGTAGCGCACGGGTGTACTGCACCTCTTCGCCGCCCACCATGATGCTCAGCGTGCCGTTTGCCGCGCCTTCGCTGCCTCCGCTGATCGGTGCGTCCAGCATGAAGACCCCGCGGGCGGCGAGGCGCTCCGCCATCGAGCGCGTGGCCTCGGGACTGATCGTGCTGTTATCTATCACCAGCACACCTTCGCGCGCCCCGGCGGCAACGCCTTCGGGGCCAAAGATCACCGCTTCCACATCGGCCGTGTCGCTGACACAGACGCAGGTAATACTGCTGTGGGCTGCCACATCCGAGGGGCTGCTGCCGGCTGTCGCGCCCGCCGCCACCACCGGTGCCATGCGCCGGGCCGTGCGGTTCCATACGCGGACCGAAAAGCCCGCCCGGACCAAGTTGCAGGCCATGCCGCGGCCCATAATGCCCAGCCCAACAAACCCGATCGATTCGCTCATGAGGCACTCCGTACTGATACAAGGGGCGCCAAGATAATGCCGATTGGCGGAAGCAGGCGCGCACGCGCCCCCTAACGCGCAGCTGCTTGGGGCGGCAACAGCCGGTAAAGCCGTTCGCCTGCCTTAGGCACAAACAAGGTGTCGTCCTGACCCTGCCATGCATTCAGATTAACGTCAGACGGATCCAGGTAGCCCAGGCCCAGGCGCTCGCACACGACACGCGGCACGCGGCTGGCCAGCGTAACGTTGATTCTGGGTGTTTCTACATTTCCTTCAAAGGTGGCCTCGCCCCGGACATGGGCCGAGTGTGCCAACACGGCCCAGGGGTAGCGCCGAAAGCGAGACCATTGCTGCACGAAATATTCGCTGCCATGGTATCCAATCTGGTTCAGAATCCGACCGTGCGTGTACGAAATGTTGCCGATGTGCGGCGCATAGAGCACGATTTCGCCGCCATCCTCGATCACCGGCTCAAGCTTGTACATCCCCTTCGCGCCGGTCCACAAATCCGCGTACATCGGAGGAATCACGGCCAAGGCGCGCCGGTAGGGACGGTCAACCCAGTGGATGTGTATCCTGCTTGAAAGGTCCGCGGCAGCCTGCCATGCCGCCTCGGGCGCGCCCACATACAAGCCCCGCAGCGCCTCGCCGTCCACCACGAGGCTGGCGCAAAGCTTGCGGCGCGGAATGCATGCCGCCGCACGGTCGATCAAAGCCCGCACAGCAGTGTCCGGGGTGCCTATCAGTGTGCGGCTGGTCAAGAGCGCACCAAGCCAGTGCGTGATGTGTATGACATCGGGCCCGCTGATGCCAGGAAAGAAGTACTTGTTGCCCCCGGAAAATCCCGCCACCTCATGCGGATACGTAGGCCCGCAAATCAGCAGCGTATCGTAACGCAGCACTAGTCGATTGATAGAAACGGGCACCGCCATGTCCAGGCGACCCTGCGTGATAGCCCTGACTTCGCTCGCCTCCAGCGTGTCCAGCGTGATGAGCTGCTCGGGCTGATCCCATCGGTGGTTGAAGAGCTCCACCGTGCCGTACTGCCCGCGAGCCTCTGCGGCAGTAATGCCGACCAGGCGACGCAAGGCCGCGGTACTCATCAGCGGATGGGTCCCGAGCGCAACCAGAAAATCCAAGGCCTCGGTCTGCGGCAGCAGCAGCTCCGTCAGCAGCCTGAAAAAGAGCGGTATCGGCGCAGTCCGCGTGGCGTCCGGTATGATGACCAGCACGCGCCGGGCATCGGGCGCAGCCGCCGCCAAGCCCTCCGCGAGGATTGCGCGCGCTTCAGCCTCATCGATTATCGTATGGGTGTCCCCGCGTCCAAAAGTCATGAGCGTGGTGCCAAGTCATGGCGCTGGCCACGCTTTCCATTGCTGCATGGCGGCTGAAGTCTGATCAGGATGGCTATGCAAACCCATTGGTGGCGCACTCGGATCCGATCAGCGGCACATACACGGATTGCAGCAAGAACGCGTGCGTTGTGCCGGGCCGGAACCATGCCTCATGGCTATATTCAGGAAATCTGCCAATGACCCTATGGCCTGTAAGTTTTCGCGCCGCCGCTGGCTTTGGGCTTGCATGCTGCTGCTGATCGGCTGCGGCGGTGCCGAGACTGCGCCACAGCCCAACGTAGTGATCATCCTGGCTGATGATCTGGGTTACTCCGACATTGGCGCATATGGCGGCGAAATCGCCACGCCGCATCTGGATGGCCTCGCTGAAAGTGGCCTGCGCTTCCGACAGTTCTACAATGCCGGCCGCTGCTGTCCTACACGTGCATCGCTCCTGACCGGGCGATACCCCCATGCGGTCGGCATGGGCGGGATGGTAAGCCTTGTCGGCAATACGCTGCGGCCGGGGCCCTACCAGGGCTACCTCAGTGAGGAGGCGACCACCATCGCCGAAATGCTGCGGGATGCGGGCTATCGCACCTACATGTCAGGCAAGTGGCATGTGGGGGAACGGCCCCAGCACTGGCCGCGGCAACGCGGCTTCGACCGGTACTATGGCCTCATCAGCGGCGCGAGCAGCTACTTTGAAGTGGGCCCGGACAACCGCGTGATGGTGCTGGATGACACGCCCTGGACGCCGCCGGAGGAGGGCTTCTACATGACGGATGCCTTTTCCGACTACGCGGTGACGTTCCTCGCAGAACATGCAGCCCACGAATCGCCTGAACCTTTTTTCCTATATCTGGCCTATACCGCGCCGCACTGGCCGCTGCACGCATGGCCGGAGGACATCGCCCGGTACCAGGACCGCTACCACATCGGATGGGATTCGCTGCGCGCAGAGCGACACGCGCGCATGCTGGCGATGGGGCTCATTGATGAGCGGCATGAGATGCCTGCGCGCCCCGCACAGCTGTCTTCCTGGGAAGACGCGGAAGGCAAAGAAGACTGGGCCTTGCGCATGGCGGTGTACGCGGCCATGGTTGATCGCATGGATCAGGGCATCGGCCGTGTGATCGCAGCGCTGCGCGCAATGGATGCGCTGGACAATACGCTGGTGGTGTTTCTGGCGGACAACGGCGGCTGCGCAGAAAGCGTGGTCTACCGGCAGCTACACGATCCGGCCACGCAGCCCGGCGAGCCGGGCTCCTACGTGGCATACCAGGAAGGGTGGGCAATGGCTTCGAACACGCCCTTCAGGCTGTACAAACAGTGGGTCCACGAAGGCGGCATCCTGACGCCCTTCATTGCGCATTGGCCGGAAGGCATCCAGCACCGCGGCACAATCACCGATGGCCCCGGCCACATCATTGACCTCTTGCCGACATTGCAGGAAATCGCCGGCAGCGCCCTGCCTGCAACCGATGGTACCAGCCTGGTCCCGCATTTCAAAGCAGCACCCCCAGATCTGGAAGAGCGCACCCTGTACTGGGAGCACATCCGCCATCGAGCCATCCGACAAGGATCGTGGAAGCTGGTTATGGACCGCCGCATAGGCGAATGGGAGCTGTACAACCTTGCGACGGACCCCGTTGAGCGTCAGGACCTCATCGCCAGCCACCCGGACCTGGCGGACGCGCTGGCCCGCCAATGGCATTCATGGGCTGATACCCTGGGTGTCCGGATACCCGAACCGTAAGGGGATCAGGGCCATGCACAGCGACCAGCACATATGCGAATGCGAAGCATGAAACGCCGCACAGGCCACTTTCCCGTCCATTCCAAGCTGACGCTCCGACGGCGCAGCGCTTGCGCCTTGTCGCGCTTCGCTGGACTGTTGCTGCTGTGCCACGGGTTTGCGCTACCCGCGACCAGTCAGGGGCTTCAGCTTGAAACGGGGCATCTTGCGCGTGTGGACAGCACGCTTGGGCAGCTCGTAGCAAGCGGTCAGGTGGTGGGCGCGGAGGCCCTGATATGGCAAAGTGGTGAGGTGGTCTACCACGAGACGGCGGGGAACCAGGACCTGGAGTCTGGCGTGCCGATGACCGATTCTACACTCTTCCGGATCTACTCCATGACCAAGCCGGTCACCAGTGTAGCGGCGCTCATGCTCTACGAAGAGGGGGCGCTGGCGCTGGATGATCCTGTGTCGGCATACATTCCCGCATTTGCAGACCTTGCGCTATACAAGCCCGATGCTCCTGATCAACGTACATCGCTGCCGCGCGCGCCTACGATTCACGATCTTTTGACGCATCGGGCTGGCTTCACGTACGGGTTCTTCAGCAATACGGCGGTGGATTCCATGTACCGGTCCGATGGCGTCTTCGGGCCAGGCGATCTGGAAGCGTTCTGCGAGCGCCTGGCTGCGCTACCGCTCCTGTACGCGCCGGGTGAGCGGTGGCACTACAGCGTCGCCACCGATGTGCTCGGGCGTGTCGTAGAGGTGGCTTCGGGCCAGTCGTTGGATTCGTTTTTTGAGACACGCATCTTTGCGCCGCTGGAGATGCATGACACCGCCTTTAGCGTGCCGCCCGCCAGGATGCACCGCCTGAGCACTCTCTACACCAAAAGCCGCGCGGGTGCTTGGCGGGCTGCTGACCGCGGCTCCGACAGCGAGTTCGCCGAACCGGTGGCCTTTCTTTCCGGCGGCGGCGGACTGGTTTCCACGCCTTTGGACTATGTCCGCTTTGCTGAGATGCTTCTAGGCGGAGGCCGCTGGGGCACGGCGCAGATCTTGAAGCCCTCAACCGTGGCCCTCATGACGCGTGACCACCTGCAGGCAAACAGCTCGACGGGTTGGGGCTTCGGGCTCGGCGTGGAAGTGTTCCTGGACGCCAGCGAGCTTAATGAGCCGGGTATGGATGGCATGTACGGTTGGGCGGGTGCCGCCAACACGTTTTTCTTCATTGATCCGCAATCGGAACTGATCGGCATGATCTTTACGCAGCTTAGGCCCTTCAACAAGGATCTGGTACAGCGGCCGTTCAAGGAGGCAATCTATGCTCCGCTTCGTTAGTTTCGCGCGATCATCGCGGCGCGCAGACGCCTTGTGCGCGCTTAGCCCGCCGCCGGTGCCATGCAGCACGCCTGCAGCATGATGAACAAGACGATACTCATTACGGGAGCCAGCACCGGCATCGGCGCTGCAGCAGCGAAGCACCTGGCGCCCGGCAATACACTGATTCTGCATCACCACAGGACCCCGATTACAGCCGCGGCTGAGGCTGCGAAGGCCGCCGGTGCGCGCGTGGTGTATACCGCGCAGGCCGACCTGGCTACCGAAGCAGGCTGCCAGTCCCTGATGGACGCTGTAGAAGCGTGCGCGAACCACCTGGATGCGCTTGTCAACAATGCGGGCGCGCTTCTGGAGCGCCATACTGTTGACACGCTCCGATGGGAGGTCATGGAGCGCATCTTTGCGCTGAATACGTTTTCCGCCATGATGCTGACGCAGCGCTGCGCACCGCTGCTTCGCAAGGGCACAAGCCCCTCCATTGTCAACCTGACCTCTATCGCGGCGCGACACGGCGCACCTACCGCCACCATCTATGGCGCTGCCAAGGCGGCGCTGGATTCGTTTACGCGCGGCGCGGCACGGGAGTTGGCCCCCGTGATCCGGGTCAATGCGGTGGCCCCGGGCGTCATCGTCACGCCGTTTCACGACAAGTACACGCCTGCGGAGCGGATGCGAGCCTTTGAGGCAGAGACGCCGGTCGGCTTCAACGGAGCGCCGGAGCACATCGCCACGGCTATTGCTTTCCTCATTGAGAACACCTTCACCACCGGCGAAACGATCGACGTCAACGGCGGCCTTTTCATGCGTTAGCGGCAGCGGTCTGCAGGGGTCGCACAGATTCGGCGGTCGGCATGCCGATACAACCAGGTGCCGCCGGTCGTCAGGCGCGCTCCTTATGGCCAAGTGCTACGGAAGACGCTGGTTGCCGGGCCTGTTAGCTTCCAAACGCCCGCAACACATACTGCGCACGCACATGGAATGCAAGCTTCGACACGGCACCACCAGGGTGCGTGCGATAGCGCGTGTTGAGCAGGTTGCGCAGTGTGGCGCTAACGCGCAGGCGCTCATGCCAGAAGCGCTTTTGAATGGTCAGGTCAGCTGCCGCGGCAGCCGGGAGTGCGGTGGCATAGCGCGACGGGGCCACCTGGGCCGCCGCATGATAGTCTGGCCATGACGACGTTCCACGGTAGCGCAGCGAAGCAAAGCAGCTCAGGCGATTATTCGGCCTGAATCGAACGTGCAGCTGCACAAGACTGCGCGTATGCCAGGCGGCCCTGAAAGGGTGCGCCGACGAAATGGGATAGGCATACAGCCCAAACGCTCCTGCGGAAAGTCGCTGCAAGAGCCGCGTCTCGAAAATCACCGCCGCCGTAGCCACTGCACCGGACGCAGCAACAAGGCGCGCCGTGCCCTCCAGCCCCGTCGTCAGCGAGTCGTACCCGTGCGTATATGTCGTCATCACCGCGTCTTGGAACTGCCGAAGTCCACCGATCAGCGTGAGCTGCCGTGCCGTGCCGGTCTGCCACATAAGATCCGCAGACCGCACCGTGGCCATAGGCGGCAGCACGGGCGCATCATCGGGCGGGAGACCGCTCGGGCGATAGCCCAGACTGGACCAGTAGGCGTAGCCCTGCGTGTGGGCGGGTGCCCGCCACTGCCAGAGCGCGGTAAGCCTCAGGCCAATCGATGTGTGATGCGCAGCGGCAAACACTTGCCATCCCAAGGCACCGCCATCCAGCGACACCTGGACATGCGACAGGAGATTGATCGCTGCCGCAGGCTGCGTTCGGGCGCTCACAAAAGCGCTATGGAGCAGCAGCAGCTGATGCCCGCGCATCCCCAGACCCCAGGTGCGAAGCATGGCCGAACGCAGGCCAACGGCGCTTCGCTCGCCCCACCGCCGCTGCAACACGCCACGCACCGCCGTCTGCCGCCACGCAACGTCCACATCCAGCGGGTTCGCCCGCGTGGTCAGTTTCGAGCGCTGCGCACCGAGTCGAAAATCCACCCTGCGCGCCGCCCATGTGCCCGCCAGATGCCCCATGACGACGTCATGGTTTACTGGAACCTCAAGACCCAGTCGCTCAAAGAAGCGCAGATCTTCCAGCCTTGTTGCAGCGACGCGTACAGCCCACGTTCCCCAGGACCGGTGCGACGCGCCATCAAAGCTGGCCGCGCGAAGATGGATGCGGGCGTCTTTCTCTCCACGGTACAGCGTGCGGACGCGGGGTCGTATCAGCGGATCCGTAGCGTGGTGCTCGTCTAGCAGTCCGCCCAGGCGAACGTGTCCACCCGGGCCGCCGAACGCTAGCGAGCCGTGGGCCGTGGGCCCGGTGCGGTCCACATTGCGGTCGCCGGACTCAACGTACTGAAACGGGCCGGGATCGCCGGTTTCGCTGCCTGCTTCCACGGCTCCTTGCAGCAACAGTCCGTCCGCCGCCTGGCAGGTTCGGATGTGGACCGCGCCGCTTGGCGCTATGACGCCCCCAATCAGCGCGGGCTGGCGGTGCAGCACGACCTGACACACATCGGCAATCGCCACCGGCACAGCGCTGAGGTTGGCCCGCCCCAGGGCGCGCAGATCCACGGGGACCTCGTCCACGAACAGTTGCCAGGCCGGCTCCTGCTCCGGCACCGCACCCAGCACGGCAGCATCCCACAAGTAGCCATCGGTGGAGACAACTGCCCAGCCATATGCCAAGCTGAAAATGTCTCCGAGACGGGTGATGCCCGCTTGGACCAGCGCTTCCTGCGTAAAGACCTGCTGCGACCACGCAGCTTGGACGATCCATACGGCGCACAGGAGCGCGACGCCATTCCGGCCCCAGGTTCTTGTCATCGCAGCGGAGCCGCACGCATGTGCAGCAATCTTGTAGTGGTGCGGGCTTGCGCGATCAGTGCTGCGTGCCAGGTGCACCGCCGTGATTCTCCAGCGAGAGTGCGAGTTCTGTGCACCATTCTTTGAGGTGATGACATCTTCTGCGCATCCAGACTTGCACAAACAGGTTGGCGGGCCACAGGACCAGGCGCACGACGAGGGCCAGCAGCGTGGAAACCACCGCGATGCCGAGTCCTACCAGATCCGACGCTTCATGACGATCGCTTGTGGTGAAGAGGACAAAGATGCCGAGGAGCGTGCCCAAAAGTCCCAGGCTGAGCACGATATAGACGAATGCGCTGATGTACCGGCCAACTTCGCGGTAGCGTTCGTGATCCAGGTCCATAATCCGCAGGACATAGGCCAACGTGTTCTGGTAGTCCGGCCCTGCAGCATCTTTTCGCACAACTTGCGATACAGGTTGACTTCCGGCATGCGGCTCAGGGCGGCTTCCAGCTCGCCCCGGGTCGCCTCGCCCGGGTTCAGCCGGGACAGGCGCTTGTGGCTTTTTCACTGGTAGAGCGCACGCACATAGGCGGTGCAGATCAGAAAGAGTCCAGCAACAAACATGAGGCCGATCGGGTATTCAAAGCCCCGTGCGTACCCTACTAACGCCCCGAAGGAAGTAGCACCCAGGGGGACCCTGTTTCCTGCACGAACACGCTCGCCAAGGTATGCATGTGTGGCTAATCATTTCGCTGTTTGCGTTGCTGTAGCGCACCCTTATCGCACCACCGTCATCTGCCCGGTGTGGACCACCTGCTGTCCGCCCACCAACATCCGATAGAAGTACACGCCAGGCGACTGCTTCAAGATACGCTTGCCCAGCAAATCATAAACCTCTACGCCGACCTCCGCACGCTTCGACAGGCTGAACTCCAGCCTGGTAACCTCGCGAAAAGGATTCGGACAGTTGCCTTGAAACGTGAACAGCACATCCGTGCCAAGCACCACCGCGATGGAAAAGGCCATGCGACCGGTGTTCAGCGCACCGTCCATCACCTCGTACGTGAAGACGGCCGAAGACATCGTGTCGGCCGGCACGCCATAGAGCATGCGCGCACCCTCATCGAAGTGGAGACCCTCGGGCAGGGCCGGCTGTATGCTGTAGCGATACGGACCCGAACCGTCTCCGGCCGCAGGCAGCACCAGACGGCCAACGTCCGTCCCTGCGGTGAAACGCTGATCCGGAATCTGATCCGCAAAGGTCAGCACCGCGCCGCCGCAACACGACCCCCTGACCGCATCCAGCGAAGCAGTCCAGGCTTCAAAGGCGGCCTCCGTCGGCGCGCACAGCTGTTGCCCGTAAAAAGAAGGTGATTATATAGAGAACTGAAGCATTCTTTCCGATCGGCCGTATGAGGGGATACACCAGATCGGGGAATTCATGGCGGTTAAATCGGGGCTTGGGCGCAGGTATCGCAAGGGAATCAGCATGGCCAAACTGGCCGAAGTGTTTCCGAATGAGCAGGCGGCCGTCCTGTGGCTCGAGGCTGTGATTTGGCCGGACGGTCGTCTGTGCCCGCGCTGCAAGGGCACAGACACGTATGCGGGCACACACAGACCAATGCCGTACCGATGCCGTCCGTGCAAGCGGTTCTTCTCGGTGCGCACAGGTACCGCATTGGCCAGTAGCCGGCTGCCGTTGAAGAAGTGGGTGTGG
>LXNJ01000615.1_pt1 | contig 24150 bp, 22 predicted proteins | sample 809081 | NCBI WGS metagenome assembly LXNJ01 (sample SAMN04870510, study PRJNA318959) | sponge metagenome | biome: sponge; feature: marine sponge reef; material: water | host: Petrosia ficiformis | place: Greece: Milos, Mediterranean Sea | collected 2013-05-29 | depth 5-7 m | reverse complement strand
TCCGTCCCGGATTGCGCCCCAGAGCTTCGCCGAGGTCTCCTGCCGGACGCGGGTCTCGTGCGTGAGGTCGGCGCCGATCATCGCCGCGATGCCGTCCGCGGCCTGCTTGCCCCCGATCGCGAAAGTGAGGCCGGGCCGCGCGATCTGGGTCAGCCAGAACAGCGCCTCGGGCGAGTCGCCGTAGTGGCCGTGGTCGGAGACGCCGGCCAGCTCCGCCAGGTTCATGGCCTCGATCAGGCCGACGCCGCCTTCCGCAGGGCTGCCGTGGGCGTAGAGGTCGAAGCCGTGGTAGCTGCCGCGGGCGGGCTCGCTCCAGACGACCTCGTAGGCGGCGAGGTCCTCGACGGTCATCCGGCCGCCGATGTCGCCGACCAACTCGACGAGCTTCTCGGCCCACGGACCCGTGTACATGTAGTCCGCGCCCTGTTCGGCGACCATGCGCAGCGTCTCGGCCAGCGCGGGCTGGGTGAACATGTCGCCCGCTTCGTAGGGCGATCCGTCCGCCTTCGTGAAGACGGCCTTCGTTTCGGGCAGTCGGCTCAGGACTGGTTCCCTGTAGGCATACTGACCCGCGTTGCCAGCCTGGTATTCGAAACCGTCTTCGGCGCAAGCGATTGCCGACGCGAACAGGTCTTCGAAGGGGAGCTTGCCGAAGCGCTCGTTGGCGGCCTCGACGCCCTTCATGAAGCCGGGAACGAGGACGGTGCGGCCGTTGGGCCCGGCCTCGAAGGCGCCCAGTCCGGCGCTGAGGTCGATGCCAGGGATGGTCAGGGGGTCGGTTTCGGCGGCGACGGTGTTGTAGGCCGCGTTCAGGTTGTGGACCTCGCCGCTCTCGGCGTCGTAGTAGACCATCGTCATGAGGCCCGCGTAGCTGACCCACGAGCCCACGGCCATGCAGATCTGGGTGAGCGCGGTGGACATGGCGGCGTCGGCGGCGCTGCCTCCGGCCTTGAGGATCTCGACGCCGCCTTCGATGGCCTGGGCGCCAGTGGTTCCGGTGACCATGCCGCGGGGGGTGGGGGCGTCGGGCCCGGGGCTGCACGACAGGAAGGCCAGCAAGGCGGCTGCGGTCGCGAGCGGGACGGGCCGATTGAAGGGGGCGCGGGAGGGCATGGGATCCTCTGGTGTCGCGAGTGGTGCAGGTACCGATAGTCCGGCCCGCGAAGGGGCGCAACCGCGTCTCGCCCGATTCGGCGGCACCGGGTTAGCTTGGGAGCCATGGAACCGACCTCGCGCCCCACCCGCCGCCCCACCGTCCCCGCCGCCGAAGAGATCCTGGGTGGCTATTTCCCCGTCCTCGACCACGGCTTCGTGGCGCTGGTCGACTACATGGGGACCGACGATTCGGTGGAGCGCGCGGCGCGTGTCAGCTACGGCTACGGAACACGGAGGGTGTCGGCGACGCGGGGGCTGATCCGCTACCTGCGCCGCCATCTGCACACCACGCCGTCGGAGATGGTCGAGTTCAAGTTCCACTGCGCGATGCCGATGTTCGTGGCGCGCCAGTGGATACGGCATCGGACGGCGTGCCTGGCCGAGGGCACGGAGGTCTACTTTGACCTGCCCGGCGCGGAGGCCCGTGGGCGTCGGCAGCTGTACAAGCTGCCCATTGAGGAGATCTGGCAGCGGTTTCAGTCCACCCGAAACAAGCGTCCCGACAAACAGCGCAACCCGTTTTTCCGCCGCCACCGTGTCAAGCGGATGAAGCTCAGGCAGGTCGACGAAGACACGCTCGCGTTGCAGCACACTCGCGTCGTGGACGTGTACCGCAACGGCGTGAAGCCGGTCTTCAGGATGGTCCTGGAAGACGGGAAGTCCATCGAGGCCACGGCGGATCACCGGTTCCTGTTTGCCGGTGGTTGGGACACGCTCCGGGGAGCAACCGGAGTCCGGGAGACCAGCGGACGCGCGGTGTGGAGCCACGGCGACTACTTCGTGCACGTAAATGGCGCGGCGGAGAAGCGGCCTGCGCTCTATCAGGACCCGATCTGGTTACAACGGGAATACCGCGGGCACCGGCGCCCGTTGGGCGACTTGGCGGAAGTGTGTGGCGTCACCACGCATACGATTCGGAAATGGCTGCGTCACTACCGTCTGACGGAACCGGGACGGGGAACGTTCCAGCGCGGGACTGAGCCCTGGAACAAGGGAACGACCTACCGTCTGGGTCCGCGTGAACCATCTCAGGAGTTTCTCAATGCCGTCCGGGCGGCGCGTAGCGGGGCGGCGTCCAACTTCTGGCGAGGTGGTATTTCCACGGGTCGAAATGCGGTCGGACGCTGGACCACGCAGATCGCCCCAAAGATCCATGCGCGAAATGGTTGGACCTGCCAGCTATGCGAGGAGCGGGCATCCGAACTGCACTGCCACCACATAGTGCCTGTATGGGCAGACCTGGACCGGGCCCGAGATCCCGCGAATCTCACGACTCTGTGCGGCTGTTGCCACCGCTCGATCGCCGGCCGTGAACTGGATTTCGTGGAACGGCTCGGTGGTCCGCCGGTCAAAGCCGAATGGGTTCCTCGGCCTCGCATCCCGTGGAACAGGCTCGACAAGGCCAGGCTCGTCCGCGTCGCCCGCTTCGAGTACGTGGGCGAACGCGAGACGTACGACCTCGAGGTCGAGGGCCCACACCACAACTTCGTGGCCAACGGAATCGTCACGCACAACTCCGTCAACGAATACAGCGGCAGGTACAGCCTCATGCCGCTCCTTTTCTACAGCCCCGAACACGACCAGTTCTCCCTCCAGAGCGCAACGAGCAACCAGGGGCGGGCGCCGGGGTCGGTCGGTGCCGAGTTCTACCGCGAGGCCATCCGCCGCTGGGAGGACGTGCGGGCAAGGGCGGCGGACGACTACGGCTGGCTGGTCGGCGAGAACGTGGCCCGCGAGCTTGCCCGGATCGACCTGCCGCTTTCGACCTACACGCAGTGGTACTGGAAGATCGACCTGCACAACCTGCTCCACTTCCTGACGCTTCGGGTCGACGACCACGCCCAGTGGGAGATCCAGGAGTACGGCCGCGTCATGGCCGGGATGGTCAAGCGGGTCGCGCCGCTGAGCTACGAGGCCTGGATCGACTACCAGGTGATGGGCGACAAGCTCACCGGTGCCGAGATCGCCGCGTTGTCGCAGCTCGTGTCGGCCGACGCGGATGGGTTGGCCGCCCGTACCGGCGCCGCGCTGACCAACCCCGAACTCGCCGGGCTGGGCCTGTCGGGCCGGGAGATCCGCGAACTCAAGGAGAAGCTCGTGCCGCGAGAGGTGCCGGACTACGAGCTGGACCTGACGCAGATGCGCGATCCGCAGGACGTGGCGGCCGAGATGGACAGGGCAGTGCCGGAGGTGGACCGGGGTTGACCGCGCCCGCACCGCGCCGAAAAATGTAAACCGTGATTTACATTATGTATAGTAAAGTTGACATGGATCGCCTGGGCCCGGCGCTGTTGGTCGCCGCGTGGCTTCTCTTTCTGCCCGGCTGCGCCGACACGGCCGCGACTCCGGACGCCGAATCGTTCCTCGTCCGGGGCGCCACCATCGTGGACGGAACGGGGAGCCCCGGCTTCCTCGGGTCCCTGCGGGTGGAGGGCGGGGTCATTGCCGAGATGGCCGCCGACGACGCGGACGACGCCCTCACCCCCAAAAACGGCGAACCGGTCCATGACGGCGGCGGGCTTGTGCTCGCGCCCGGCTTCATCGACACCCACAGCCACCACGACGGCGGCCTTCTCGACGAACCGACGGCGCTCGCGGCGGTCAGCCAGGGGATCACGACGATTGTCGCGGGGCAGGACGGCGGTTCGCGCTTCCCGATCGGCGACTTCTTCACCGCGCTGGAGGCCACGCCCGCGGCGGTCAACGTGGCGTCGTACACGGGGCACGGGGCGCTCAGGCGGCAGGTGATGGGCGACGACTTCCGCCGCGAAGCCACGGCGGAGGAGATCGTGGCAATGCAGTTGCTGCTGGGGATCGAGCTGGCGAGCGGCGCCCTGGGACTCTCGACCGGCCTGGAGTACGACCCGGGGATCTATTCGTCGACGGACGAAGTGGTCGCGCTTGCCGAGACCGCCGCCGCGGTGGGGGGCCGCTACATCTCGCACATGCGCAGCGAGGACCGGGCCCTGCACGAGGCGGTCGAGGAGACGATCGAGATCGCGGAGCGCGCCCGGTTGCCGGTGCAGATTTCGCACTTCAAGCTGGCCGCGCGGGGGCTGTGGGGGCAGGCTTCGCAGATTCTGGCGCGGCTTGACGAGGCGCGCGCGGCCGGCCTGGACATCACCGCCGACGTCTACCCCTACGAGTACTGGCAGTCGACGATGACGGTGCTCTTCCCGGAACGCGACTTCACCGACCGGGAGGCCGCGCGCTACGCCCTGGAGGAGCTGGTCGCGCCCGAGGGGATGCTGATCGGGCGCTTCGAGGCGGACACGACGCTGGAAGGGAAGACGCTGGCCGAGATCGCCGAGGAACGCGGGACCGACGCGATCACGACCTACCTGGACCTGATCGCGGAATCGCAGGCCGGGCGGGAGAGCGGGCGTGGGGGCGAGAGCATCGTGGCGACCAGCATGACCTTCGACGACATCGCGACGCTGATGGCGTGGCCGCACACCAACGTGTCGAGCGATGGGGGCCTTCGGGGAGCGCACCCGCGCGGATTCGGAGCGTACCCGAGGGTGCTGGGGCGCTACGTGCGCGAGGAGGGGCGGCTCGGGCTGGAGGAGGCGGTCCACAAGATGACGGGGCTGGCGGCGGAACACATGGGCCTGTCGGGCCGGGGGGTTCTGCGCGCGGGGGCGCCTGCCGACATGGTGCTCTTCGACCCGGCGACGGTGATCGACCGGGCGACCACGTCGGAGCCGCACCGCACGGCGGAGGGGATCGAGCGGGTCTGGGTCGCGGGCATGGTCGTATACGAGGACGGCGCGGTGACCGGGGCGATGCCGGGAGTGGTGCTGAGGCGGGAGTGATCGGGGCTTGGCGTGTTGAAGCCCCCTGGCTATGCCTCGACCCGCACGGTCTTCACGTTCACGAACTCGCGGATGCCGAAGTCCGCCAGCTCGCGCCCGAAGCCGCTGGACTTCACCCCCCCGAAGGGCAGTCGCGGGTCGGACTTCACGAAATCGTTCACGAAGCACGACCCGGCCTCGATCCCGGTGCGGGCGATTCGTTCGCCGCGCTCGAGGTCCCGCGTGAAGACCGCGGCTCCGAGCCCGTACGCGGTGTCGTTGGCAATGCGGATCGCCTCCTCTTCGGACCCCGCGCGGATGATGCACGCGACCGGTCCGAACATCTCCTCGTCACAGGCCGGCATCCCCGGCTTCACCCCCGTCAGGACCGTGGCCGGGTAGTACCACCCCGGCACGTCGGGGACCTTGCCCCCCAGCGGGCACTCCGCGCCGGCCTCGATGCTGCGCGCCACCTGTCCGGCCAGGTGATCGCGCAGGTCCTCTCGCGCAAGCGGCCCGACATCGGTCATCTCGGCCATCGGGTCGCCGACCCGCACGGCGGCCATCCGTGCGATCACCATTTCGGTGAATTCGTCCGCCACCGCCTCGTGGACGATCAAGCGCTTGGCCGCGATGCAGCTCTGTCCGGCGTTGATGAGGCGGCCGGTCACGCACGCTTCGACGGTGCGGGGCAGGTCGGCGTCCTCGAGCACGATGTAGGGGTCGCTGCCGCCCAGCTCCAGCACGCACGTCTTGATCTCCGATCCGGCGATGCGTGCGACCTCGCGGCCGGCGCGGGTGCTGCCGGTCAGCGTGACCGCCTGGACGCGTTCGTCGCGGATCAGGTCCGCCGTGGCCGGCAGGTCGATGAAGAGGTTGGTGAACAGCCCTTCCGGCAGCCCGGCTGCAAGGAACAGGTCCGTGAGCTCCAGTGCGCAGCACGGGACACTGGGGGCGTGCTTGAGGAGCACCCCGTTGCCGGCGATCAGTGCCGGAACCGCGGCGCGGATCACCTGCCAGAGGGGGAAGTTCCACGGCATGATCGCAAGAACGAGTCCGAGGGGCTGGAAGGTAACGTAGCTCCGGTGTGACTCGGTCTCCACCATCTGGTCGCGCAGATAGGCGGCGCCCATCTCGCCGTAGTGTTCACACCCGGAAGCGCACTTGTCCACCTCCATCATGGCCTCGCCCACGGGCTTGCCCATCTCCATGGTGACGATTTCCGCGAGCCTCCCGCCATGGGAGCGAAGGTGTGGCGCGAGACCGGCTACGGTACGCGCCCGCTCCTCCACGGGCACGGCGGCCCAAACGCGCTGGGCTTCCCGGGCGCTGGTGAGCGCGGTGTCCAGCGATTCGCCGGACATGAACGGATACCTGCGCAGCATTTCGCCGCTGGTGGGGTTGATCGTGGTGAATCCCATGGAAGGCCCGGGTGCTTTCTGGACGCGGCTGTCGATCACTCGCGGCGGAACCGCCGGGGAACGAATCTTACGCAACGGGGTTGCGGGAAAGTACCCTACGCGCTCCGATTGAACACGGCCAGTGGTCGTGTGCCCGCGATGCGCTCGAATGACCGCGGCTCGTCCCGGATGCGGCGGCTGGCCTGTTGCCGACAGGTTGCGGCTGCGAACCCCCAGGAGTTCCCGGATCATGATTGCCCCCCTGACACCCAGCGTCCCGCTCACGTCGCTGGACCAGCTCTGGATCCAGGTGAGCGGCACGGTCTGCAACCTGCGCTGCAGCCATTGCTTCATCTCGTGTTCGCCCGACAACCACTCCTTCTGGTTCATGACCAGGGAACAGGTGCGCGGCGCCCTGGAGGAATCCTTGGGCATGAATGTGAAGGAGTATTACTTCACGGGTGGCGAGCCCTTCATGAACAGGGAGATCGAGGGGATCCTCGAGGACACGCTCGCATACGGGCCGGCCACGGTGCTGACCAACGCGACACTGTTTCCTCGGCGGCGCGTCGAAGAACTGCGGCGCATACAGGCGGAGAGCCCGTATCCGCTCGAGTTGCGCGTGAGCGTGGACGGCCCGTCGGCCGAGATCAACGACCCGATCCGGGGAGACGGCACCTTCGAGCGCGCGATGGAGGGCGTGGGGCACCTGGTGGCCTCCGGCTTCCGGCCCATTATCACGACCATGCAGAGCTGGCCCTGCGACGAGATGGCGTGCATGCTGCAGGCGTTCCGGGACGCGCTCGGAACCGTCGGGTACGATGAGCCGCGTCTCAAGGTGTTGCCGCCGCTCCTGATCGGCGAAGAGGCGAAGCGAAGCCGGCCATATCGCTCGTCCGAGCGGGTCACCCACGAGATGCTGCACGGCTACGATCTCGACCAGCTGCTGTGCACGCGCGCGCGCCTTGTCACCGCGGCCGGCGTCTACGCGTGTCCGATCCTGCTCGACTACCCCGGCGCGCGCCTTGCCGACACGCTCACCGAGGCAGTGCGCATGCGGGCGCCGCTGGGAGAGTCTGCCTGCTACACCTGCTACGAGAACGGCGCGATCTGCTCGAACGCGACGACGGGCACGGGTGATTCGGGCGTTGCGAGTCCGTGCGGCGATGTGGCCCCGACGGCGAGCACCTGCGGCGAGGGCGCCGTCAGCACCTGCGGCTGAACTTCACGCTTCAGGGACCGGCGGGATCGTAGCCGAGCGGCTCCACAGCAATAGCCGGGCGGTCAATCGCGACCGCCGCTTCCGCACCCATCGAGCAAGGGACGTTGCCGACGTGCCAATCGGCCGGGTCTTCCCCGTGGGCGTCGGCGCGCACCAGGGCGCTGCGCGGATTGCGGGACGGATCGACCGAGAAGGAGCGAAGCGGTGCGGTCAGCCCGACTCCGAGCGCCTTGAGGAATGCCTCCTTGCACGTCCACAGCCGGAAGAATGCGCGCTGCCGATCCGGGACGGGTGTTCTTCGGAACAGTTCGGATTCGTCCGGTGCGAGGTTCTTCCGGGCGATCTCGGCCATCAGGCGCACGGTCCTTCTCTTCTCGATATCGATTCCCAGGCGGCCGTCGGCGACGACGCCGATCATGACCCTCTCCGATGAGTGGGACTGGTTGAAAGCGGGGCCGCCGGCCAGAAACGGCTTGCCGTGCTCGCCATAGCCGAAGCCGATGTCTGCCGGATCGGTTCCCGTCAGGTTTCCGAGCACGCGGCGGAGGTGGGCCTGCGCCACGGTGTATCGCCGACGGTGGCGGTCGTAGACGAACCGGTCGGCCCGCGCCCGCTCGCGGGAAGACAGCAGCCTCCGCGCCTCTGCCGTCAAGGCGGGGCTGACGTCGAGCCGTCCCTCCCAGATGTAGACGACTCCGTCACGCAACGACTTCAACTCGCACTCCCTGGCACTTGTCCCGCTTTCGCGATGTCACACCGGTGGCGCCCGTACTGTCGCGTCTGGTGCGGGTTCCTTACTGTGCAGCCAGTGTCCCTCGACCGCAACGTCCTCGTGGGAGTCTACTCCGCATGACCGACAGGTCCAAGATCGCGTACGTGGACGGTCCCCGCCTGAAGCGTGCCGTGCTCGCAGCGTGCAGCTCCGGACAGCAGGTCAGGGCCGAGCTCAACCGGATCAACGTCTTCCCCGTAGCCGACGGCGATACAGGTACCAATCTCGCGATAACGCTCGACGCCGTCGCCAGTGGTCTGGCGGGGTCCCTGGAAAGCCGCGTGGACCACGTAGCGGCTGCCGTCGCGCGCTCCGCATTGTTGGGTGCCCGCGGCAATTGCGGCACGATGCTCTCCCAGTTCCTGCTGGGGTTTTCCGGAGAGCTGGACGGGCGGGCGCGGGCATCCTTCGCCGACGTTGCCCGGGCGCTCATGGCCGGCGCGCGTTCGCTGGACGGCGCGATCGAGAATCCGGTCGAGGGGACGATCCTCACCGTGGTCCGGGACTCGGCCACACAGGCGGTCGAGGAAGGAGACGAGAACGGCGAGGGGGACTTCACCGAGGCGATGGGCCGCGTGCTCGAAACGGCGAGGGAGTCGCTCGCCCGCACCCCCGAACTGCTTCCCGTCCTTGCCGAAGCGGGTGTGGTGGACGCCGGTGCGATGGGGTTCGTGCAGATGCTGGAGGGCGTCGTGCGCCTGATCGAGGAGGGTGACGACGAGGTCGCCGTCCAGGAGGCGGTCACCGGGGATGTTGCCGCCGACCTGTCGCGTCCGGACTGGTCCCCGATCGGCGGCGTTTCGCATCCGTTCACGCACGGCACCAGGCGTTACTGCACGGAGATCCTCGTCGAGGGGGCGAACCTCCCCTCCGAGCAGACCGTGCGCGCGGCGTTGTCCGAAGGTACGGAGGAGCTCCTGGTCATACGGAGCGAGGACATCCTCAAGGTCCACGTGCACACCGACGAACCGCAGTCGGCGATCGACTACTGCGCGACGCTGGGGACGGTAACCGCCCACAAGGCCGAAGACATGCTCGCCCAGTTCGAAGCGGCCCGGCGCGCGGGCGAGGGGGCCGTGCGGCGTCCGGTGGGCGTATTGGTGGATTCGGGCTCGGATCTTCCCGAGGCGGTGGTGCGGGCGCACGGGATCCACGTCGTGCCCCTGCTTCTCATAGAGGACGGCGAGACCCTGAGGGACGGCATCGACGTAACCGCGGAGGAGTTCCACGCACGCCTGGCGAGCGGCCGGACGCTGCCGTCGACATCGCAGCCTCCGCCCGGCGACTTCATGGCCGCCTTCGAGCGGGCTTCGAGCGACGCGGAGGTGGTGATCGGGGTGCTGGTGGCCGCGGCGCTGAGCGGGATCTACCGGTCGGCCGAGAGCGCCGTACGCATGGTGCCCGATCTGGACATCCGGCTCGTTGACTCCGAGGCGGCGTCCCTGCTCGTCGGACTGCTGGCGCTGAAGGCCGCGGAACTGGCCGAAGCAGGCCTGTCGGCGGACGAGATCGTTGCCGAGGTGCGGCGGGTCCGGGGCCAGTCGGGCATTCTGTTCACGGTGGAAAGCCTGGACCGGCTGATCGCGTCAGGGCGGGTGAGCCAGTTCGCTGGCTGGTTCGGCGGCCTTCTCGACCTGAAGCCGGTGCTGGGGGTGGGTCCGGACGGGAGGATCAAGGCCTACGGCAAGGCCCGGGGCTCCTCGCGCGCCCGCAAGCTGATGATGGAGCAGGTCGCGGCGGAGATCCCGCATGATGTCAGGCAGGTCCGCTTCGGGGTCGTACACGTCGCCGCGCCGGAGATCGCGCGTCAGGTGTGCGAGGAATTGCGGCAGCGCTATGGCGACGCGGAGATGCTGGTTTCACCGATCACGCCCACCATCTCGACGCACCTTGGGCCGGGAGCGTGGGGCATCGCCTACATGGTGGAGGACTAGCCGAGGGCTCGTCGGCCCGCGACCAGCCACCTGTGCGTGGCCATTTGCGCGGGCGATGGCTTCGGTGGCAGCCCCACGAGCAGGATCGGCGCCTGTCGAGCATCCGGCAGGTGCAGGACCATGTCGTCGAGGGCGCCGGAGGATTCCACGGGACGCGATCGTCCGCTGGGATCGATCGCCACCGCGCGCCCTGGAGAGGTCACCTGGGCGATCAGGAGACCGTAGGCCTGCCACGCCTGCACGGGATCGGCGTCCCGCTCGACAATGGACGGGACCAGTTCGTCCTGATAATATCCGACGGCTCGATCGTACCCCTCGGGATTGGATCGCTTCAACTCCCTGAGTCGGGTGCGATAGTATTCCCTGGGGTCGCGGGCGCCGCTGGCAGCCAGGGCCGCGGCAAGGCGGGCGTCGGCCTTCTCCTGGAGATCGGTCGTCATGGCGGAAAGTCTAAAGCGGGGAGAGGAGAACACAATGCTGGGCAGTTCCTTCGACCAGCGCGACATGATGCCGTCCGAAGACTACATGGAACTCTCGTGGGAGATGTTCGGCGAACTTTGCCGCGCGCTGGCGCTCAAGGTAGCGGCCGACTACGACCCCGAGATCGTCATCGGTGTGGCGCGCGCAGGGGTAATCCCGGGTGCGGTCATCGCCTCCATCATGCGCCGGGACTTCTTCTCCCTCAAGATCACGCGGCGCGAAGGCGGGCGTGTCGTGCGGCACCGCCCCTCGATACTGTCCGCGGCTCCACGACAGGCGCGCGGGAAGCGGGTGCTGATCGTGGACGAGATCACCACCTCGGGCGAAACGCTGCGCCTGGCCCTCGCCGCGGCTCGGGATGTGGGCCCGGCGGAGGTGCGCACGGCCACGTGCTTCGTGCGCACTCGGGGCTACTCGCCGGACTACCAGGCGCTCGCTACCGATGCCACGCTCGTCTATCCGTGGGACCGCAAGGTCTTCGAGGGCGACAACCTGGTGGTCAATCCCCGCTACAAGGATCTGGACGGCTGACAACCGCCACCGCGCCGCCTGCGGTGCGACGCGGGATTCTCTTCGCGGACCGCTATTCTCCCGCAACCATCGCCTTGAGGAAATCCGCGTTGGTCCGGTGGCGACTCATTCGGTCCATCAGAAACTGGATCGCCTCGGGGGCGGGCATGTCGGCGAGGAAGCTGCGCAGCAGGTAGACGCGGTTCAATTCGGTCTCGGAGAGCAGCAGTTCCTCTCGTCGGGTGCCTGAGCGGTTCAGGTCGATCGCCGGGTATACGCGGTTGTCCGCGATCTCGCGATTCAGCACCAACTCCATGTTGCCGGTACCCTTGAACTCCTCGAAGATCACCTCGTCCATACGGCTGCCGGTCTCGACCAGTGCCGTCGCGATGATGGTAAGCGATCCGCCCTCGTGAATGTTGCGGGCCGATCCGAAGAATCGCTTCGGTTTGGAGAGCGCGTAGGCGTCGACGCCGCCCGAGAGGATTCTCCCGGAGTGTGGCGCGAGGATGTTGTAGGCCCTGGCGAGGCGCGTGATCGAGTCCAGCAGGATCACCACGTCGCGCCCCTGTTCGACCAGTCGCTTCGCTCTCTCCAGAACCATTTCGGCAACCTGCCGGTGGCGGCTCGCGGGCTCGTCGAAGGTTGATGCGAAAACCCTGGGGCCGGCGGTCTCCTCCATCTCCGTGACCTCTTCCGGGCGTTCGTCGATCAGCAGCACCACGAGTTCCAGGTCCGGGTGATTGGTCGCGATCGCGTTGGCCATGTTGCGCAGGATCGTGGTCTTGCCGGCCTTGGGCGGGGACACGATCAGGCCACGCTGTCCCAGTCCAACCGGAGCGATCAGGTCCATGATGCGCATGTCCATCTCGCCACCGGCCACCTCCAGCGACAGGCGCTGCTGGGGATAGAACGGACGCAGGTCGTCGTATTCGGGACGCTCGCGGGCGGTGGCCGGGCCCTGCCCGTTGACGCTGTCCACGCGCACCAGCGCAACGTATCGCTCGCGGCGGCGCGGTGCGCGAACCGCTCCGGCCACCGTGTCTCCGCGCCGGAGACCGAGCGAGGCGATCTGAGCCGGACTGACGTAGACGTCGTCGGGACCGTTCAGGTAGTTCCAGCTGGCGGAGCGGAGGAAGCCGTATCCATCCGGAAGGATGTCGAGTACGCCTTCGGCCTGCGGGGTCTGATCCTTTTCCGCGAGGCCGCGGTAGATCATGAAGATCAGATCCTGCTTGCGGAGTCCGCCGGGGTTGGGAATGTTCAGCGCTTCCGCGTACCCCTGCAGTTCCGCTACCGTTCTGTTCTTGAGGTCGGCGATTTCCATTGGGAAGTCGGGAATTGAACCGGAATCGACGGTCCGGGAAGGAGCACCCCGCGCCGGGGTTCGAGAAGACAACACCGTATCCATGGAGGCCAAAGTTCCCCATTCCGATCCGCCGTGGGCGAGTATCCTGACGCACCACGGGGCTGGCAGAGCTGGCGCGTATCAGGTCGTGCGCGGACAGGTGCGGGACGATGTCTCCGAAGAGGATATGCTAAAGTTGGTGGCGTGGGCCGACCAAGTCCACACCCACCAGAATGGAGCCGTCACGCAGCTGGTGGCGTTGCGCCGGGAGGCACCGGCTCCGCGCCCGCGTCTGGCGCTGCACCTGGGCCTCTTTCTGGCAGCCTGCGCGAGCACGATGGTGGCGGGCGGGTTTCTCGCCGGCACCGATGTGCTCGACACGGTTTCGCGGCAGATCGGCGGACAATGGTTCCCGGTGCCCACGGGCGTGCGGGGGTCGGCCCTTGCGGCCGGGTTGCCATTCGCGGTTGCCTTTATCGGCGTCCTCCTCGTTCACGAGCTCGGGCACTACTTTGCGGCGCGCCGGCATCGAATCCCCGTTTCACTTCCGTACTTCCTGCCGTGCCCGCCCTACATCTCGCTTGTCGGAACCCTCGGAGCCTTCATCCGGCTCCACGGCCCCATGGTCCGACGGTCGGTGCTCTTCGACATCGGCGTGGCGGGGCCGGTGGCGAGCTTTCTGCTGTCGCTTCCACTGCTTCTGATCGGACTGGGCCTGTCGGAGACGATCGCCACTACTGACGCGGGGCTCCGCCCGTTTCTCGTCCGTTTCCTGGATGTGCCGATCGAGATCGGGAATAACGTCGTGCTCCACGCCGCGACACTCGTCGCCGTGCCGGGATTCGAGAGCGGCAACACCGTGCTGCTTCATCCGCTGGCGTTCGCCGGCTGGCTGGGAATTTTCGTTACGGCGCTGAACCTCGTGCCCCTGGGCCAGCTGGATGGCGGGCACATCCTCTACGCCCTCGCCGGGCCGCGGCAGCGCGCCTTCGCGATGGCATTCGTGCTTCTGATGATCCCGTTGGGCTTCGTCTGGTGGGGATGGTGGCTCTGGGGAGTTGTCGCGCTGGTGCTGGGCCGGGGCAGGCTTGCCCACCCGCCGGTGCTGATGGAGGAAGTCCCGCTGGAAAGGGGTCGCCGGATCCTGGGATGGGCGACCATCGCGATCTTCTTCCTCAGTTTTTCACCCGCACCGTTGCAGCTGTGAGATGGCAAGACACAACCGGGAGGGCTCGGGCGTCGATCAGCGCGGCTTTCACTACCGTATCAGCTATCAACCGGATTGGGTGGACCGGATCCGCGTGACGCGCCGGCTGAGTACCGGGCGGCAGTCCACCAGGACGCTCTTCCGCAACCCGGCGAGGGCGCGAGACGGACGGGAGGGAGGGCTGGTCCGGACCACGATCGAGAGCCGGGAGCAGGACCTGAAGGTGGAGATTGTCTGTCGGGCGGCGATGGGCCAGGTCGGCGAGATCGAGGTGCACTGGCGTGGGTCGGGGGGCTTCGATCCCCTGATGGACCGGATCTCGTTCACGGTGACGGCGTTTCGCTAGGACGCACTCCCGTCCCGCCGGGATGAGACCCCCACATCCATTATTATTCTCCATGCTTGACTTCGTCGTGAGACCCTTCGCCTCGGCCGGACGGGGCACGGTCAGAACCCTCGCTTCCGTAGGACGTGCGTGGATTCTCTTCGCCGGCACTGCGGGCGCGCTCCGCCACCCGGGCATCTGGGGGCCGCAGCTGGTTCCGCAGCTGGCCCGCATCGGCGTGGCCTCGGTTCCCATCGCCCTCTTTATCGCGACCTTCACCGGCATCGTCATGTCACTGCAGGCGTCGTATACGCTGACGGGCACGATTCCGCTCTACTTCGTGGGCGCGCTGGTCGGCAAGACGATGATGCTGGAGCTGGGTCCCGTACTGACGGGACTCACCCTGGCGGGGCGGGTGGGGGCCAACATCTCCGCCGAATTGGGGACGATGCGCGTCACGGAACAGGTGGACGCGCTCGAGACGCTCGCCTACGATCCGCTCGCGTACCTCGTGGTGCCCAGAGTCATCGCGGGGATCGTGATGTTCCCGATCGTGGTTCTTCTCGCGATGACCGTCGGCATCGTCTCGGGGTGGTTCACCGCGCTCCAGTTGCTGGACATGTCCTCTCCCGAGTTTGTGAAGGGACTTCGCCTCCTCTTCGAGCCCTGGGACGTCTGGTTTGCCGTCATCAAGTCCGTTTCCTTCGGGGCGATCGTGACCGGCGTGGGCTGTTTCTACGGACTGCAGACGGAGCGCGGGGCCGAGGGTGTCGGGCGAAGCGCGACCCAGACCGTGGTGATCGCGAGCATGATCATCCTCTGCCTGGACGCCTTCTGGGCGGCGACGTTGCTGTGAGCATCAGCATCGTCGAACTCCACAAGGCGTTTGGCCCGAAGGAGGTCCTGCGCGGCTTCTCGCTGGAGGTTCGCGTGGGCGCGACGGTGGCTATCGTCGGGCCGTCGGGAAGCGGCAAGTCGGTGCTCCTGAAGCACCTGGTCGGGCTGATGCGGCCGGACATGGGGTCCGTTCTGGTGGACGGCGAATCGGTCCCCGATCTGGGCAGGAGGGACCTCGCCCGGTTTCGCAGGCGCGTCGGCTACGTCTTCCAGTTCGCGGCGCTGTTCGATTCGATGACGATCGCGGAGAACGTGGGGATGGGGCTGAAACGCCTGCCGGGCTGGAGTGCCGACCGCATCGATCACCGCGTGCAGGAGTGCCTGTCCCTCGTCGATCTGGACGGCATGGGCGAGCGTTATCCGTCGCAGCTGAGCGGGGGCCAGAAGAAGCGGGCCGGACTGGCGCGGGCGATCGCCGCCTCGCCCAAGTACCTGCTGTACGACGAACCGACGACCGGACTGGACCCGGTGACCACTTCGGTGATCGACGAACTCATACTCCGGATGCGTGACGAACTGGGGGTAACCGGACTCGTGGTGACGCACGACATGACCAGTGCCTTCCGCGTTGCCGACAGGATTACGCTTCTCCATGAAGGAAAGGCCCGGTTCACGGGTACGCCTGCGGAGGTGCGTGCCGCGCGCGACGACGTGCTGCGCGGGTTCGTGGAGGGTGACCCGGGGCTGTACTATGGACTTCAAGGACGGGGGGATCATGGACCGTAGACGAGAGATCATGGTGGGGTTGGTGGTGGTGCTCGGGATCGCGGTCGGCGTGGTGGGCACGATCTGGCTGCAGGACGGATGGGGCCGGGACCGGGTAACGATACGGGCGGCTTCGACCGGCGTCGGGCAGCTTGTGGAGGGGGCCTCGGTGAAGTTTCGCGGGGTCGCCGTCGGGCGGGTGGAGTCGGTGGCGGTCGTGCCGAGCGGCGAGGCCGTGCTGATCGACATGTCTGTTCGGCCGGACCTGATCATTCCCTCCGACGCGGCGGTCCTTATCGCACCCGAGTCGATGTTCGGGGACTGGCAGGCGGAGATCATCCGGCGGGACGACTACGACACCCACCCCTATCTGGACTTTCCGGGCGAGGGGGTGCTTCCCGGGGTGGCGCTCCCCGATTTCTCGCGCCTCACGGCCACCGCAGACGAGATCGCGCAGAATCTCACCACGATTTCGGAGAGGTTCGAGGTCGCGTTCACCGAGGAGACGGCGCAGAACCTCGGCAGGGCGATCGACAACCTGGGCGAAGTCAGCGACCGCTTCTCGGAGATCATCAACCAGCAGGCCGAACGCTTCGACGCTCTCGCAGAGGGCGTCGACGCATCCACGCGCGAGCTGGGCGCCGCCGCGCGGGCGGCCCGCGTGTCGTTCGAACGCGTCGATGCCATTGTCGCGGATGGCCAGGTCCAGAAGCTGTTCGCCGACGCCGGCGCCGGAGTGGAGAATCTGAGGAACCTGACGGAGACCATGGATGCCTCGCTCGGAGACCTTCAGACCGCCGCCCGTCAGGCCGACGCGACCTTTGCGCGCCTGGACGCGCTGCTTGTCGCGGTGCAGGACGAGGACGGATCACTGGGCCGCCTGCTGGCGGACCCGACGCTCGCGGAGGGCGCGCTGGACGCGGTCGCACAAATGCGCGACCTGCTGCGGGACATCCAGCAGAACCCCCGTCGCTACCTGAGCTTCTCGATCTTCTAGGGGACGATGCCCGACGAGACGGCAACGGTCGAACGCAGTGCGGGCGGGGTCGTCGTGCGCGCTGTGGCCGGCGAATGGCACGCGCTCCTGATCCGGGACCCCTACGGCCGCTGGTCGTTGCCGAAGGGTCATATCGAGGGCGGTGAGAGCCTGCGTGAGGCGGCCCTGCGCGAGGTTGAGGAAGAAACCGGGATCAGACCCGAAGTCGTCGGCCCGCGCATCGACACCATCGACTGGACATTCCGGCAGGGGGACAGGACCATTCACAAGTACTGCACGTTCTTTCTCATGCGAAGCCGCGCGGGCCAGCCCGTCCCGCAAAGGGACGAAGGGATCAGCGCCTGTGCCTGGCTCCCGATCGCCGACGCGGCGTCACGGGTGCCGTACCGGGAGACCCGGGACGTCGTGCTGCGTTCGGACGCGAAGATCGCGGAGGCGGGATGGTGAGCCCGGGTTCCGGCCGCGGCACAAACGGGCCCTGGCACATCGCGCAGGCGGCCGTGCTCATCCTTGTCGTCGGCTACTTCCTGTACAGCCTGGGCGCCCTGCTCAACCCGTTCCTCATCTACTGCGTGCTCATCGCGTTGCTGACTCCGTTTCGCGGTGTTCGCGGGCACGCCCTTACGGTCACGGTGGCCACGGTCCTCATTGCGCTGTGGGTGCTGGACACGGCGGGCTCGCTCCTCGCGCCGTTCTTCCTGGCGTTCGTTCTCGCGTACATCCTGGATCCGCTGGCGGACCGGGTTTCCGCGCACCCGCGCATCGGACGCACCCTGGCCATCTTCCTGATTCTGGTTCCCTTCCTCGCGGCGGGTGCCCTGGCGGTCGTCTTCGGCTTGCCGGAGATCGTGCAGCAGGTTCGCGCGCTGATCGGTGAGACGCCCCGGGCCTTCGAGATCTTCACGACATGGCTGCAAGGCCTGACCCCCGCGTCGCTGGGGTTCGACATTCCGCTTGTGGACGAGGCGTCCCTGCTGGCCCGCGCGCAGGCGATCGACGGACAGATGGTCGCCGATTTCCTGGAGTCGAGGCGCGCCGACCTCACCGAGCGGGCCTGGGCGACCGTCCTCGGTCTGGGGCGCGGCTTGGGCGCCCTGCTCGTGATCCTGGGCTACGTCGTGCTGACGCCCGTGCTCATGTTCTACCTGCTGCGCGACTACGATCGCATCGTCGCGGGCATCGGCGACCTCCTTCCCCGCAGAATCCGGCCGGGCGCGACCAGCTTCCTGCGCGACTACGACGAGCTTCTCTCACGCTATCTGCGCGGCCAGGTATCGGCGTCCCTCCTGACGGGGGCCATCACCTGGCTCGGCCTCCTGATCGTCGGCTTCCCGTATTCCTTCCTGCTCGGGGCGACCGTTGCCGTACTTGGAATCGTGCCCTATCTGGGCGTCGGGGTCTCGCTCGTACCGGCGATCGTCATCGCGCTGGTCAGCGAGAACATCGGCCTCTCGCTCGTCAAGGTGGCGGCCGTATACGGCGCCGCACAGGCGCTCGAGAGCACGGTGATCAGCCCCCGCATCGTGGGAGAATCGGTCGGACTGCACCCCGTCTGGATCGTCCTGTCGCTGTCTCTCGGCGGCTTCTTCTTCGGATTCGCCGGCCTGCTGATCGGTGTGCCGGTCGCGGTGGGCGCGAAGCTGCTTCTCGTGCGGGGCCTGGAACACTACCGCAGCTCCACGCTGTACACGGAGGAAGAAGTCCCCTGATGTCCGACACCAATATCGAAAGCCTCGTGATCATCGGCTCCGGGCCCGCCGGCTGGACCGCCGCCATATACGGGGCGCGCGCGAACCTTGCCCCGCTCGTCTTCGAGGGCGCTGGAAGCCGCACCATGATCCCGGGCGGCCAGCTCATGTTCACAACGGACGTGGAGAACTACCCCGGCTTCCCGGAGGGCATCGGGGGCATCGACATGATGATGCACTTCAAGAACCAGGCGCTCCGCTTCGACACCCGGGTCCTCACCGAGGACATCGTCGAGGTCGACTTCTCGGTCCGGCCATTCCTGCTGCAGTCCTCGGGCGGGCAGCAGGTGCGTGCCCGCACGGTCGTGCTTGCGACCGGCGCCAACGCGCGCTGGCTGGACGTCCCCGGTGAGGAGCGGCTGGCGCAGAGCGGCGGCGGCGTGTCGGCTTGCGCGGTGTGCGACGGGGCCCTGCCGCATTTCCGCGGGCAGGTGGTCGCGGTAGTGGGAGGCGGCGACAGCGCGATGGAGGAAGCGCTCTACATGACCAAGTTTGCCAGTCAGGTTCTGGTCATCCATCGCCGTGACGAGTTGCGCGCCTCCCGGATCATGCAGGATCGCGCGTTCGCCAGCGACAAGATGCGTTTCTTGTGGAACAAGATCGTCGTGGAAGTGCTCGGCGACGATGTCATCACCGGCATCAGGGTGCGGGACACGGTGAGCGGGCAGGAGTCCGAGATCGCCGTCGGCGGGATGTTCGTGGCGATTGGCCACGACCCCAACACGGCCTTCCTGCGCGGCCACATCGATCTCAAGGACAACGGCTACGTGCGGCTGCCCACCCCGTGGCGCACCGAGACGAACGTGCCCGGAGTCTTCGCGGCCGGGGACGTCATGGACGACTACTACCGCCAGGCGGTCTCGGCGGCGGGCACCGGGTGCATGGCGGCGCTGGAAGCGGAGCGGTTCCTGGCGCACGGGGGGTAGGCGGGCCGGCCGGTTTGCGGGTTCGATCACCGCGCCCCACGTTGACCGGGTCAGCGAATGCGTTTCTCACCCAGGCAATGGAGACCCCATGAACCAGAAGTGCATACTTGCGACCGTCGCGGGTGGCGTCACCCTGTTCGTGCTCGGATTCGTCATCTACGGGGTGCTGTTGGCCGACTTCTTCGCCAACGACGCCATGTCGGAGACGCCGGCCTACTGGGCGATCGGCGCCGGCCAGCTGGCCAGCGGGGCGCTGCTCGCCGTGGTGCTGAGCTGGAGGGCTGCCACGGGCCCGGTGGAAGCGTTCAAGTCGGGGGCGGCGGTCGGGCTGCTGTTCAGCCTCTCCATGGGACTGACCATGTTCGGGACCACGGAGGGCATGTACACGGTGACCACGGTGGTCGCCGACGCCGTCGTTTCGATCGTGATGTACGGTATCGCGGGCATGGTGGTCGCGAAGATTCTCCACGACGGATAGGGCAGCGGTAGTCGAAGGGCCGGCTACCCGAGCCCCAGGCCGCCGTCCACGACGATCACCTCGCCGGTGACGTAGTCGGCGGTGGCGAGAAACCGCACCGCGCTCGCCACGTCGGCGGGGGTTCCGACCCGGCCGAGCGGGACGCGGCGCCGGGTGCGCTCGATCTCGTCCGCGCCGTAGTCGTCCGGAGGCAGAACGAACCCCGGGGCCACGGCGTTAACGCGCACGTGGGGCGCCAGGCGCCTGGCCGTCACCCTGGTGAGGTGGAGCAGCCCGGCCTTCGACACCGAGTGGTGCGGATGGCTCGTCCAGGGCCGCAGCGCCGACAGGTCGACGACGTTCACGACCGCTCCGCGTGCAGCGCGCAGCATGTCGGCGGTTTCGCGGATCAGGAGGAAGGGCGCGCGCAGGTTCACCGCCATGATCGCGTCCCATTCGTCGGCGGTGACGTCGAGCAGGTCGTTGGCGACGAAGCTGGCCGCCGAATTGACCAGCAGATCGAGGCGGCCGAACCGCTCCCGGGCGACGCGGGCAAGGCGAACCACGTCCTCCTCGCGTGACAGGTCGGCTCTCGCCGCGTGGGCCCGTCTCCCGGCCCGCCTGGCCGCCGCCTCGACCTCGGCGGCACCCGCAGGCGACGTGTTGTAGCTGACCAGCAGGTCGTATCCGTCTCCTGCCAGCGCCCGGGCGATCGCCCCTCCCACCCTCACGCCACCGCCGGTCACGAGTGCGACTGGAGTCATCGTTGCTATCTTTCCTCGGTTCATCGGGCCCGGACACGGGCCGTTCGCCGGAAACCACACGAGCTGCTACAAGAGTACGATCATGTCCGAATCCCATCGAATCGAGAAGGACTCACTGGGCGAGGTGCGCGTTCCCGCCGACGCCCTCTACGGAGCCCAGACCCAGCGGGCCGTCGAGAACTTCCCCATCAGCGGCCGCGGGTTCGGCCGGCGGTTCATCGAGGCGCTGGGACGGTTGAAGGAGGCCGCGGCCGGGACGAACGTCGAGCTGGGGCTGTTGTCGTCCCCGCGGGGCGAGGCGATCGCCGCGGCCGCGCGCGAGGTTGCGGACGGCAAGTGGGACGATCACTTCCCGCTGGACATCTACCAGACGGGATCTGGCACGTCGACCAACATGAACGCGAACGAGGTGATCGCGGCGCTGGCCAACCGCTCCGCGACGGCAGAGTCCAGGGTGCACCCGAACGACCACGTCAACTACGGGCAGTCGTCCAACGACATCATTCCGACCGCGATCCACATCGCGTGCCGGGCGGCGATCCGCGAGGAGCTCGTCCCGGCGCTGGCCCGGCTGCATGAGGCGCTGGCGGACAGGGCACGCGACTTCGACGGCATCGTCAAGTCGGGGCGCACGCACCTCATGGACGCGACGCCGGTGCGCCTGGGCCAGGAGTTCGGGGGCTACGCGCGGCAGGTGGAGAAGGGGATCGAGCGCGTCGAGCGGGCAGGCGAGGAACTGGCCGAGGTGGCGCTCGGCGGGACCGCGACGGGGACTGGGATCAATACGCATCCCGAGTTCGCGAGCCGCACGATGGCGAAGGTGGCCGCCACGTACGGGATCGAATTCCGCGAGGCGGAGGACCACTTCGAGGCGCAGGGGGCCAAGGACGCGTGCGTGTCGCTTGCCGGTGCACTGAACACGGTGGCGGCGAGCCTCATGAAGGTTGCGGACGACATCCGCTGGCTGGCGAGCGGGCCGACGTCCGGGATCTCGGAGATCCAGTTGCCGGCGGTTCAGCCGGGGAGTTCGATCATGCCGGGCAAGGTGAACCCGGTGATCTGCGAGGCGCTGATGATGGTGTGCGCGCGCGTGGCGGGAAACGCCACGACCGTCACGATCGGCGGCCAGCGCGGCAACTTCGAGCTCAACGTGATGATGCCCGTGATCGCCGACGCGCTGCTGGAGTCGATCGCGCTGCTCGCCAACGCGGCCGTCGTCTTCACCGACCGTTGCGTTGCCGGGATCACGGCTCGCCCGGAGCGCGCCCGCGAGCTGCTCGAGCGGAACCCGTCCATCGCCACCGCGCTGAACGCGTACATCGGCTACGACAGAGCCGCGGTGGTGGCAAAGAAGGCCGCGAGCGAGGGGCGGTCGGTGCGTGAGGTGGTCGAGGAGATGGGCCTGATCGACCCGGAAGAACTGGACGAGGCGCTGGACGTGCGGCAGATGACGGAGCCGGGGGTGCCGGGGAGCTGACCGGCGCGCGGGCGTTCGCATGGTCGGTGCGTTGTGCGTGCGCGGTCGGTGCGCGGGCGTTTGCATGTCCGAATGGGACCGATTCCGGTGGCGCTATTGCGGCGGCGGCCGTTGGTCCACATATTCGGGTTGTGCTGGAGGGCTTCGTATTTGAGCCAACACTAGAAGAGCCGGGACTGCCTCCCGCGGTGGACGTCACGCCTCGTTCACGGGGACTGCGAAAGCAGTGGGGGAGTCACCATGAATTAAGCCCGGGCTTCAGCTTTACACCCTCCGGCACATGGGCGGCCACTGGCCGCCAGGGGTCGGCGCTCCATTGTGGGCGCCGACCCTTGTTTTGTGGGGTACCACCAAGGAGCATGCATGCCTGACGTGCGGATCACCCGTCGACTCCACTTCAGCGCCGCGCATCGGCTGGCCCGGCCGGATTGGGACGAGGAGAAGAACCGGCGCGTCTTCGGTGACTGCGCGAATCCCAACTGGCACGGCCACAACTACGAGCTCGAAGTGACGGTGGCCGGCCCGGTGGATCCCGAGACGGGATACGTGATGGACCTGAAGGACCTCAAGGACCTGGTCAACACCCGCATCGTGGACGACCTGGACCACCGCAACCTGAACGTGGACGTGCCGTGGCTGGAGGGGGTCATCCCGTCCACCGAGAACCTCGTGGTGCGCATCTGGGCACGGCTCGCGCCCGTGATCCCGCCGCCCGCGAAGCTAGCAAGGCTGTTGCTGCGCGAGACTCCGCGTCACTGGGTGGAGTATTCGGGTGAGTGATGGCGGTGGCCGCACCGCGCTGGTCACCGGAGCGACGGGCGGGATCGGCGAGGCCATCGTTCGGCGCCTCGCGGCGGATGGGTTCCGGGTGTTCGCAGGAGGCCGCCGCCGGCAGCGCCTGGAGCGGCTGGCGGCCGACGTCGGTGCGGTGGCGTTGCCGTTCGACGTGACGTCGGCGACGGAAGCGGCAGGTGCGCGTACGGTTGTGGAGGGCGAGACGGGGGGACTGGCGTTGCTCGTAAACGCGGCCGGCGTGTTCGATCTGGCGCCGGTGACGGACACCAGCGATGCCGTGCTGAATCGCAACTTGGACGCGAACCTCAAGGGTGCGTTCAACGTGACGAGGGCGTTCCTGCCCGCCATGCTGGCCGCCGGGTCCGGGCTGGTGATCCAGGTGGGGTCGGTGGCCGGGTGGCGAGCTTTTCCCGGGAACGGGGCCTACTCGGCGTCCAAGTACGGCCTGCGCGGGTTTCACGAGGTGCTTCTGGAGGAGATTCGCGGGACGGGAGTGCGCGCGTGCCTCCTCGAGCCCGGGGCCGTGGACACGCCGATCTGGGACCCTCTCTCCCCGGATTCCTCTCCGGATCTGCCCGGCCGCGGCCAAATGCTCCGTCCGGACGATGTGGCCCATGCGGTCGGCTTCGTGGCCGGTCTGCCCGCTGCCGTGACGGTTCCGTTGCTCAGAATCGAGCGGGCGTGAACGTCGCCCTTACCGATCACCTCGTCTGCCCGCGCTGCGGCCCGCCCTTCGGACTGTTGCTGCTGGCGCGGGACGTGCGCGACCGCCGCGTGCACCGGGGCGAGTTCGGGTGTCCGAACTGCCGGGACCATTTCCCGGTGGAACACGGGTTCGGGGACCTGAGGCCGCCGCCGCGGGGGCCGGGGCCGGGTGGCGAGGTTGTGGGGGGTGAGGGCGGTGCGGCCGTCGCGGCCGAGGCGGTCGACGAGGGCGGCGAGCCTGTTGGCGGCGGGACGCCTGCGGGTGCTCCGGATCCGGGCGCGGCGGACGGAGCGCTGCGCCTGGCAGCGGCACTGGGCGTCACCCGCGGCCCCGGGCTGGTCGTCGTGCCGGATTCGTGCCGTGGCGAAGCGGCGGCGCTCGCGGGCATGGTGAGCGGGATCGAGGTGGTGGTGGTGGGGTGGGGGGGGCGGGGACTGGTGGCCGACGGCGTGAGCGCCTTCGTGACCGGGCCACGGCTGCCGCTGCGCGATGGGGTGGTGCGTGGGGTGGTGGCCGCGGGAGGGGCGGGGG
>LXNJ01000614.1_pt1 | contig 24167 bp, 24 predicted proteins | sample 809081 | NCBI WGS metagenome assembly LXNJ01 (sample SAMN04870510, study PRJNA318959) | sponge metagenome | biome: sponge; feature: marine sponge reef; material: water | host: Petrosia ficiformis | place: Greece: Milos, Mediterranean Sea | collected 2013-05-29 | depth 5-7 m | reverse complement strand
CACAGCCGACTTTCACTGCGTTACAGGATGGTCCCGTCTCGATAACCAATGGGAAGGCGTATTCGTCCGTGATCTATTTGAGGAGGCCCGCATCCGCCCAACCGCCGCCCACGTCATGGCTCACTGCTACGGTGGCTACACGACCAATATCCCGCTAACAGCGCTGCTCAATCCTGATGTCCTGATTGCCCACCGACACGATGGCGCGCCGTTGGAGTCGGAGCACGGCGGCCCCGCCCGCCTCATCGTTCCTGACCGCTACGCATATAAGAGCGCCAAGTGGATCAAGGCGCTGGAACTCATGCCGGAGAATAAGCGCGGCTTCTGGGAACTCCACGGCTACAACTCCAACGCAGACCCGTGGCGCTCAGAACGCTACGACTTCTAGGTTCTATCCCGTCCGTCATTCTCGCGAAAGCGGGAATCCGGAATCCCATCTCCCCGAGGGTGAGCGTCAGGTGAAGGACTACAACCCCAGCACGCCAATAGAGACCGCAGCAAGCGCCAACAGCACCCCAAATCCAACCACATCCGTCACCGTTGTGCCGAATATCCCGGCTGCCAAGGCTGGGTCAACGCCGAATCGCCGCAGGATCAGCGGAATCAGCACTCCCGCGGCCCCCGCCACAATCAAGTTAATCAACATCGCCGCACCAAGCGCCACGGACAGCCAAAGATTCTGCGACCAGACGAAAGCCGCAGCTCCCGCAACGACGCCCAGTGTTACCCCGTGTGCCAGACCCAACACAATTTCCTTCGCGAGCACCCGGCGTGCGTTCCGCAGCGTCAGTTCACCCAATGCGATGCTTCGTACGGCAATCGTCACCGTCTGGATGATCGCGTTGCCTCCCTGTCCGCCCACAATGGGCAGGAACGCCGCCAGAACAGCCGCCTTGGCAATGGTGGACTCGAACATCCCTACGACGGCCGCCGCTGCGAACGCCGTGACTAAATTCACAATCAACCATGGCATCCGAAGCCGCATCGACCTGACAATGCCGGTTTGGACGGACTCCTCAGCGTTGAGGCCAACGATCATGTACATGTCCTCGGTCGCCTCGCCCTCGGCAACATGCATCATCTCCGGAAGATCGATGAATCCCAGCAGGTGTCCGTCGTCATCCACGGTTGGCAGCGTGTCCAGCCGATACCGCTCCATGATTCGCGCGCACTCTTCCTGGTCTGTCCCGGCCGGAACGGATTTCGGATCGTGATCCATGATGCGAGACAGTGGGGTGCCGGGCGGCGCAAGCAACAGCTGTCGGAAGCTCACGCTGCCGGAGAGCTTGTTGTCGTCATCTACGACAAAAACCCGCGATAGGCGCCGGGTTAGCGCCTCCGATGCACGGATGGACGCGTGCGCCTGAAGGACGGTCATGCGCTCACGGAGCGCGAGAAAGTCCGTTGTCACCAGCGCCCCCGCCGTCTCCTCATCCTGCGCGAGGAGGTTCCGGACGATATCTCGTTCAGCCAGCGAGTCCACTATCTCGGAGCGCAGTTCTCTGGGCATTTCGCGAAGTACGCGCGCCGCAGTCCCCAGCGGTGTCCGATTGAATATTGCGGTCAGGCTCTCACCCGGCAGCCGAGCCAGCGGTGTTAGCGCCCGCTCGCCGTGCCGCACGAGGTACTCCAGCAGGTGACTGACATCCCGCGCCGAAAGATGAGAGAGAATTTCAGCGCGGGCGTGTTCAGGAAGTTCATTGATGACTTCCGCAGCATCCGCCGGCTCTTGCTCGCGCAGCTCGACGGCAACCGCCGCCGCTTCCCCTGCCTCCACGCGGTCGGCTAGCTGTTCCGCGTCTATCGTTTCAGGCAAGGTCATGGCCGATTCGCCCCCTCTACCGCCGTCGTGTTATCTCTACCCAGGCGCTGTCCAGCGCTCCTCTGATAGGCACGGACGGCTTGCTGACGCGGATGCGCGTCGACTCAATAGGGAGCTCGTCAAGAAGCCGCTGGGCGCACTCCTCCGCAAGGCTCTCCAACAGCGCGTGCGGCGGCCCTTCTACCACTCCCTGGACGATCTCGAATGCGCGCCCATAGTCAGCCGTGTCGGCTAGATCGTCTGAATGTCCCGCGACAGAAAGATCCATAGCCATCTCAAGATCGACGATGAATCGCTGGCCGACGGCCTGCTCTTCTTCGGTCGCGCCATGATGTCCGAAGAACACCATCCCTGAGAGACCGATAAGGTCCTGGGGCTCATAGTCGTTCATTGGCGCTCGTCTCCTGAAACGCTAACGCCGTCGATAGGGTGGATACCCCGGCGGCATCGGCGGCTCGTAGTAGTCGTCATCGTCATCATCGTACTGGTAGAGCCTCGATCTATTCGTCTCATACCTGTTCGGCTGCCACACCTTTTCCCGCCTCAGGATGCGCCAACCTGCAACGATGCCGGCGCCCGCGACAAAGCCTCCTACATGTGCCCAGTAGGCCACGCCGCCCCCGCCTCCCGCCACAACCAGCCCGCCGACGCCCTGGAACAACTGGATCACCATCCACATCACAAGCAGCCACACTGCCGGGATCTCCATCACCGTGATCAGCCCCATCATGAATAGCGTGCGGACCCGGCGGCGCGGGAACAACAACAGGTATGCGCCAAGCACGCCCGCGATTGCCCCGCTTGCTCCGATGGCCGGGATGCTGCTCTCCCAGTTGAACAGGATGTGCGTTGCGGAGGCGAGAACACCCGTCGCCAGATAGAAAACAAGAAACCCAACGCGCCCGAAATGGTGCTCGAGGTTGTCCCCGAACACCCATAGAAACACCATATTGCCCAGGATGTGCGCCCATCCCCCGTGCAGGAACATCGATGTGAACAGCGTCATCCATGACGGGACGATGGGCGCGATTGCCGCGTATTCGGGCAGCGACATTATCTGGTCGAATACTGCGCCGTTGGTGAACTCAAAGGGCACCACGCCGAACCGGAAATGAAAGATTGCACGCTGCTCCGGGTCGAGGATGATGGTGTACAGGAACGCGAGCGCATTGATGACGATCAGCGTGATGGTCAGCCACGGCGTCCCGTGCCGCCCACCGACGTTGTCTGAAAGAGGAATCATGGCCGCACTAACCCCCTGCGGCAGCCGCGCGTCGGCGCCCGCCCCATGTCTACAATGAAATTGTGTCCGCTCGGACACACGATTCTACCGATGGAAGGCATAGACACATGAGTGGACCACTTGAAGGTCTCCGAATCGTTGATTTAACCCGCATCCTCGCGGGCCCGTTCGCAACCATGATTCTATCCGACATGGGCGCGGAGGTCATAAAGGTCGAACGCCCCGAGGGCGGCGACCTCTCTCGCGGCACAGGCCCGTTCTTCGAAGGGGAGAGCTACTACTTCGTTAGCGTCAACCGCGGCAAACAAAGCGTTTCCATCAACCTCGCGCACCCCGACGGTCAGCAGGCGCTCAAAGACATCGCTGCCGAGTGCGACGTGCTCGTGGAGAATTTCGTCCCCGGCACGATGGCCAACTTCGGCCTCTCCTACGACAATCTCCAGGCTGTGAATCCTCGTCTCGTCTATTGCTCCATCTCCGGCTTTGGCCAGACCGGCCCCTACGCCCAACGCCCCGCGCTGGACATCATCGTCCAGGCCATGGGCGGCATCATGAGCATCACGGGCGAGGCCGGCGGCGGCCCCGTCCGTCCCGGCAGTTCGCTCGGCGACATGATCGCCGGACTCTTTGCAACAACCGCCATCCTCGCTGCCGTGCAGGAACGGGAGCGCAGCGGGAAAGGGCAGTACATCGATGTCTCAATGCTCGAGTGCCAGCTCGCCATCCTTGAGGCCGCAGTTGGCAGATATGTATCGACGGGACACGTTCCCGGCCCAATCGGCACGCGCCACCCCTCATTCACCCCTTTCCAGGCATTCAAGGCGGCGGACGACTGGATCGTCGTGGCGATTGTCGGTGGCGTCAACGACCAGTGGCCGCTATTTTGCGCCGCCATCGACCGCGTGGACATGATCGACGATGTCCGCTACGTCGATGGCTACCACCGTACCCTCAACTACGATGACCTACTCCCCGAATTAGAGGAGGCCTTCTTAAAGAAACCCGCCGAGCAATGGCTGCGCGAACTTGGCCGGCTGGGAATTGCGTGCGGCCCTGTCAACCGCATCGACCAGGTCCTGGCCGATCCACAGGTGCAGGAACGCGGCGCGATAGCTCATGTTCCTCACCCACGCGTCGGCAACATCCCAGTCGTCAACTCCCCCCTCCGCTTCTCCCGCACCCCCAACGGCAACCTTGGCCCCGCCCCAGACCTCGGCCAACACAACGAAACCGTCCTCCAAGGCCTGACAGGCTACACCGCAGAGCAGGTGGAACGGCTAAGGGCAGAGGGCGTGATAGTGGCGGAGGAGTAGGAGGCTATAATCGTAGCCTAAATAGCGGAAGCCAATGATGACCTCGTCGCTTGGCTAATCCTCCCCCTCAAAGGCTCAGCGTCTGCTGCCCCGCATTGATCCTTCTACGTAGAATTCTTCGAGATCGTAAAGCGAGCAAATGACCTCTCGATCGTCACCGTTTTCCCATGAATCTCGGGAGGGATAAAAAGTACTGATATCTAGGAGGGAGTCGTAGTAGGAAAGCCCCACGAATTGGTCGAATTCCTCTAGGCATAGGTTCGAAGCCGCATCGCTAACAAGAGTACGGCCGGGGAACGGCACTCCCGGGGCCTCTTCGAATGAAAGAACGGCGTAGACCTCGTACTGATGCGGTTCATCGCACGGCACGAGGTCTACATCAGCAACATCTTCCGACTCGTCCTCGTTGTAGTTGTAGCAATCCCCTTCCGCTAAGTCGAATACATTCCCCTCTGAGAGACATCCTGCTGCAAGAGCTGTAACCAGACCTAAAAGTACAACTGCTTTCAACATTGTCTGACCTCCTTGGGGCTCCCTGCGCGTCCCAAGGAGGACTCGAGCTCAGAACCTGCGGATTAGAAGTTTGCTGCTTTGTCCGGTTGAGCTACTAGGATAGGGACGCTGACACGGTTACCATGACGTTATCGACATAATATGTCAAGAAACCTCAACCCCATCCCCGTTGTCAACTCCCCCCTCCGCTTCTCCCGCACCCCCAACGGCCCTCTCGGAGAAGCCCCGGACCTAGGCCAACACAACGAAACCGTCCTCCAAGGCCTAACTGGCTACACGAAAGAGCACGTGGAACGGCTAAGGTCTGAGGGAGTAATAGTAGCGGAGGAGTGACCCTACCTGGTGTTCGCTATTTGGTAAGCCTCACGAAGTGCCGCAAAAAGCTCCTCAGAAAATGGCGCGCCGACCCAAGCGGATTGGCCGGTAGCTGCTTCCTTCCCGACCGCAGACCAGACGCGCTCAATAGAAGCGGACGCATAGAGATTGAAAGTGCTTCTCTTCACACCGACAAACGGTTTCCCCCCGGATTCACAACTGAAGTAGGCAAGATGGCCACGGCCCCCCGGCAACAATAGCCTGACCGCTCCTCCACCTCTCAGATAAGAGACACTGATAGGCTCTCCAAGCCCTGCTGCTCCAATCTCTTTGATGAACTCTAAAACACCATCGAATCGCTCTTGTTGCTCGAGTGGCAACGCCTCGATTAACTCTTCGAATTCTGATGTGCCCGGCACACTATTCTGAGATGTCAGAAGTGTGCCCGCCCGCGCCGCCTGCTCTCTATCCCGTGCCATTACCAGATAATCCTGCGCCTCTGGCAGAGGAATCACTTGGTCAATATCCAGCAAGAGACTGCCCTCATGCCGGTATGAACGTACGCGAACACACCTAATGTCCAGCCCCATCTCATTCAGCCACAAGACAGACGTCGTAATCTCCTTGTTGAAATCCTCGGATACAAGGACAATTCTCGGACGCTCAGTCGCTATGGATATCTCCTCATTCACGCCAAGACCAAGATGGTCTCGAATCCGTTCCTCAGCAAATCCCTCGATACTCTTATCTCGAAGGTAGCGTGCATGGCCCTCAATGATGCTCTGTGTTGAGAAATTCGCCATCATCGCGGCGTAGCGAATTGCTTGCAACTCCATGTGTACGCCGTCACCACGCTTCAACTCAACGACGACTAGCTTGCCGTCGACATCGATGCAGAGAAGGTCGATATACCGCCAGGCGTCTTGCCAATCTGTGAACTCGTCGGCGATGACGAACAATCCATCCTCAATGAATTCAGGATGCTCACGCAAAGCCTCTTGCAGATCAGCCTCAGCGATGCGTTCTTCGTGGAATGACGTCCTGTCAATCCCAGTCAGACTCTTATCGTTCATCTCGTAGAGCATTCTTTCCCACCAAGCGACTAGATGTGTTTAGTTCTAACCACGCCCCCAAATGATGGCGTCCCCGGTGGGACTCGAACCCACAACCTGCGGATTAGAAGTCCGCTGCTCTGTCCGGTTGAGCTACAGGGACGCGCTTGGGTCGCGGCATCCCATCCATGATAGCGCCGCAACTCCATAGGCGAGTCTACGTCCGTTACGCAGCCTGGTGTTGAACAGGTGAGCCCAACGGTCTTAGGAGACGGGTCGGTCAGACGCGACAGACCCGTTCTGCGGGGGCGGGGTGTCCACCACGTCCGGTAGCCAGGTATAGACACGGTGCAGGGGGCGATAAGCCCCGCTCACCTGTGACACGCTCTTGATCTCAAGCCCGCCGATGTCGGCTTTCGTTGTCCACTTGCGCTGCACGTACGCGCCCGCTCTGAACGAGCCGATGAGCGCCAGCGCGGAAAGCCCCATCGCCTGCGGCAGCCGCCCGACACGGTTGCGTGTGCCGAGGATCATCCCGGTCAGCAGGGCAGTCGTCATGCCGCCCAGCAGGAAATTCGTGCCGCAGAATGGCGAAATGGCCAAGTGGGATTCCCCAGCCCGCAGCCGCTCCACAGCCTCTTGTGCGGCGTCCTCTATGCGTTGCGCCGTCGTTGGCCCATAGACGAAGAATCCGTCCTGTTTCGCGCTGCCCCCAAGTCGACCAAACTGGTCATGCTTGCGACCAAGCACGGCGATCGTCGCGTGTTCAATCGCGTGATTCTGCCGGATGCGGTCAATGAGCTCAATGATATCCATCACACATTCGAGTATGGGAACCGCGCCAAACAGGGTCAAGGCAGAAGAAAAATCCTCGCCACCGCGCCCCCAAGTCGTCTATGCTTTTTACATGTCCAACGGTGCCACAGGATTGAGCCGTCGCAACGGGCTTGCGGGCCCCGCCGCCAAGGGCGTCGACCGCGTCCTCATCAGCAAGACGCGCCTCCAGCGTCGCGTGAAAGAACTGGCCGCGCAGCTGAGCGTCGAGTATGCCAACGGCGAGGTGGTCTGTGTTGGTGCGCTGAATGGCGTCATCTGTTTTCTCGCGGACCTCGTGCGTGAAATGGACATCCCCGCTCCGGTGGAACTTGTTCACGTTGACCGATTCATTGATGAAGACGGCCACACCGTAGAGATGCCCAACCCATTCCGGGAGAGCCTGCGTGGCCGTGATGTCCTCATCGTGGAGGACATCGTTGATACCGGTGTCACGCTCAAACTTCTGGAAGAGAAGGTTCTCGCGGAGAAACCTGCCTCGCTCAAGGTCTGCACGCTGTTGGACAAACCCGCGCACCGGATAGTTGAGGTTCAGGTCGACTACGTCGGGTTCTCGATAGATCCGGTCTTCGTCGTTGGCTATGGCCTCGACTACGAGGGTTTCTATCGAAACCTGCCGTTCGTAGGTGTTGTGGACAGCGCGGTTTGGCCACCCGCGCTACTCGAGCGCCCCAAGTTCGACACCTAAGTCCCCTCCGCCTCAGGGAGAGGGCCCCACATCGTTGACACGGCGCATTGCCATTGGCCAAACTCGCGGTACACCATCACAGGAAATGCGCCTTCATGGCGCGGGGGAGAGGGAGACGATGATTACCGATATTCGCTACAACGCCGTCATGGTGGAGGACCTCGAAGAGGGCGTGCAGATATGGAAAGACCTGTTCGGCCTTGAGGAGTTGAACCAGGCGCGCGGCAACCAATTTGGCATTCGCGCGCAGATGCTCGGTTACAACGGCCAGCCCGTGATCGAGGTCATGACCCCAGCCGGCCCTGAGACTGCGCTCGCCCGCATGATGGAGGAGCGCAAGAATGAGCGGAATCCCAAGGGCGAGGGTATGTACATGGTCTGCCTGGAAGTCGATGACATTGAGGCAACCATCAAGAACATCGAGGAAAAGGGCGGCCGCATCCAGCGTGAAGAGGGCAACTCCAACGTCGCGTGGGTTCACCCCCTCGGTACCAAGATGGTCTTCATTGAGTTGCAGCAGCGCGGCTCTGGCGGCATGGGCGCAGCCGGCGGAGGCAGCTAGGGTAAACCGAGCCGGCGCGTGAACGTCGACCTTGGTTACCAAACGAACCGTCCTGTCCTTCACCGGTTCTTGGGGGCGTGAGCATGCAGAGTGAGAACGCATTCCCTGAACGGGGAATGAATGACCTCTTTGCGGAGCTCTGGTCCGTTTACCTGGCGCGCATTCTTCGTCTGCTTTTTATCTCGGTTATCAGCGCCGCAATTGTCTTCGGAGCCGTGTCCGGCATCGATGTCATTCTGCCCGAGGGAAATCAGCCCGCAATCGACGAGATTCTTACAAGTGTGCCGGAGGACGAGACTCTTACTAATGAGCAACTTCAGCAAGTAGCCGAGTTGCAGTTGGACGATCTGCCGCTTGAAATGCTCCGATCAGGTCTCGTGATTGGCATCGCGCTGTTGGTTTCCGCCATTGCCGCGGGCGCCTACATGTTCGTTATCGGCGCCCATTATGTGGTTGGCCGCGTCCTGATCTCGGAGGCCCTTACGTTTTCCGTGCAGCGCGTTGGCAGCCTGATCATCACGACGCTGATGGCACTGGCCGTGGTGTTTGCCGTCTGGGCGTTGTTGTTCATTGCGCCGTTCATGATTGCAAACGCTGCTATGGATGCCGCACTTGTGGCGGCCCTGTTCGGACTGCTCTCATTCACCGGTTTTGTTGGCGCGTTGGTGATTACGGCTTATGTGGCCATACGCTGGACATTCATCTGGCCGGTGATTGCCTTCGAGGGCGTGATCGGTGTGACGGCTCTTCGCCGCAGCTGGGAACTGACGGAGAGTTTCTGGTGGCGGACGTTTGGCATCGTCGTCATCATTACGCTCGCTGTCTTCGCAGTGGGATTTCCCGGTTTCATTGCAACCGGAGCAGGACTCGACACTGTAGGAACCTGGTATTCGAATATCGTCGCCCCCACCCTTGCGGGACCGATTCAGGCAATCATGATATTCCTGCTTTATTCAGATCTTCGAACGCGAAAGGAAGTCCCGCCGGGCTACGGCCCCGACCAAATCGCGAGCGAGCTTAACTTCCAGACTCAAGCATGGGACGACGCGCCGTAGCGCAGTTACCCGCCGATCACCACGTTCCATTTCCTGATCTTCCATGAGGCGACCAGGCCGTTGTTGATATACGGGTCCTTCGAAACAAAGTCATCGATGACGGATGTATCGTCGGTGCGGAACACAATGGACGCCCCGTCGATGGGGTCGTCGTACGCCCCGGCAATTGGGACGATTCCTCGAGCATTGAGGTCTTTCAAGAGGCCCAGGTGCTCATCCCGATGCGCAGGCCGCCGCTCCAGCACATCCGCCACATATTCATAGATAAGGATGTAGTACATCGCGCTCAGCCGAGCCGTGCCAACTGCTCTTCGATCCGCTGCACCCGCTGCCGTGACTCTTCAAGCCGCTCCTCTTCCTTTGCTACAACCTGCGGCGGCGCCTTGGAGCGGAAACTCTCGTTCGCCAGTCGCTGCTCAAGGCCGGTGAGGCGACCCCGCATTTCTTCCAATTCCTTCGAGAGCCGAGACCGCTCCGCGTCAGCGTCCACCAGCCCGGCCAGCGGCACCATGACGGTCACGCCATCGAGGATTGCCGTCATCACGGACGCGGGATCAGGCCGCTCATCCTCGGGCGCAAGCACGCTGAAAGAGGATACGCGAGCCAATGCGCCGATGGCTTCACGTGAATCAGTGATTGCCTCTCGCGACTCAGGCACCGCGTCGACGATTGTCTCAATCAAGCGCGAATGTTCAACGTTGCCCTCGGCGCGCGCGTTTCGGATTGCCCGCACGACGTTGATGACATCGGCAACCTCGGACTCCGCCGCGCCGTCAAAGCGCGATGTGTCCGCCTCCGGGTAGGCGCTGATCATAATGGAATCCACGCCACGCGCCAGTTCCGGCGCGCGGGCAACGAGGCTCTGCCAGATCTCCTCCGTCACGAACGGCATGAATGGGTGGAGAAGCCGCATCGACTGCTCCAGCATGCCGACCAGGTAGTGAACGGGCCTATCATCCCCGTTGCGAATGCGAACCTTGGCAAGCTCGATATACCAATCCGCATATTCATCCCACAGGAAATCACGGATTATTTGCTCAGCCTGCCCAAGCTGAAAGTCCTCAAGCAGCCGGTTCACATCAGCCGTGACGCTCGCCATGCGAGAAACGATCCACCGATCCTCACGGTGCTCCGGCGCAGGCATCTCGCTTCCAACGCGCGCGTCCGCCTGTTCCATTGACCGCACCACGAATCGGGCTGCGTTCCACAGCTTGTTTGCGAAATTGCGCCCCGCCTCCATGCGACCCGGAGTCAATGCGAGATCGTTGCCTGGCGTTGTGGCAATCGTCAGTGCCATGCGCAGCGCGTCCGTGCCGTATTCCGCGATGCTCTCGAGCGGATCGATCACGTTGCCGCGCGTCTTTGACATTTTTTGTCGTTGCGCGTCGCGCACCAGACCGTGCAGGTAGACTGTGCGGAATGGAATCTCTCCCGTGTTCTCCAGTCCCATCATGATCATCCGTGCAACCCAGAAAAACAGGATGTCGTAGCCCGTCTCCATCACGGATGTCGGATGAAAATACGAATAGTCCTCCGCCTCGTCCGGCCATCCCAGTGTGGAGTGAGGCCAAAGACCGGACGAGAACCATGTGTCGAGCACGTCCGGGTCTTGTAGCAACGCAGCCTCACCGCATTCGGGGCAGACGGACGGATCCTCTGACGACACGATAGGGCGGGTGTCCTTTTCGGCATTCACACTGTCTGCCCGCGAAGCGACCTCTTCATGTGAAAGGCCAAGTTGACGCAACTCCGCGTAGCTTGCCTCCCAAACCTCCTGACCGTCCGAGCCCGTCACGGCCTCTCGCAGCACGATGTTTAGGCGGGTGCCCTCGCACTCGCCGCAGAACCACGCAGGAATGCGGTGCCCCCACCAGAGCTGCCGCGAGATACACCAATCACGGATTCCGTCCATCCAATTCAAATACGTGCCGGTGAAGCGTTCAGGAACAATGCTGATCCGTCCGTCACGCACTGCCTCCGCAGCGCGCTCGGCCAAGGGCAAAATGTCTACAAACCATTGAATACTGAGTCGCGGCTCGATAATCGTCTGACATCGATAGCAGCGCCCCACGCGGTTCTCGTAGTCCTCCGTCTTTTCGAGGAATCCCTGCGCCTCAAGGTCCTCCACAATGCGGCGCCGCGCCTCAAAGCGGTCAAGACCCTCATACGGCCCGGCGTGCTCATTCATCACGCCATCCGAGTCGATGACTTCAATCGCATCGAGGCTATGCCGCTGTCCGATTTCAAAGTCGTTTTGGTCGTGCGCCGGCGTCACCTTCAGCGCGCCCGTCCCGAACTCCATATCAACGTAGTCGTCGCCGACAATCGGAACCTCGCGGTCGATGAACGGCAGGCGCACCGTCGTGCCGATGGCGTCCGCGAATCGTGGGTCGTTCGTGTTCACGGCCACCGCCGTGTCGCCCAGATACGTCTCAGGCCGCGTCGTGGCAACGGTTACATGTCTGCCGGAGCCGTCCGTGTACGGGTAGTTGATGTGCCACAGCTTGCCCGCCGCGTCCTCGTACTCGGTCTCAAGGTCAGACAGGGCAGTGTGATCTGCCGGGCACCAGTTAATCATCCGCTCGCCGCGGTAGATGCGCCCCTTGTTGAACAGGTTCACAAAGGTTGCGCGCACTGCCCGTGAGGGTCCCTCGTCCAGTGTGAACCGCTCCCGAGTCCAATCGCATGACGCCCCAAGCCGACGATGCTGATTTTGAATCGCACCGCCGTACTCCCGCACCCACTCCCACACGTGCTCAAGAAAAGCTTCACGGCCTATTTCTCTGCGGTCGATGCCCTGCCCGGACAAGAAATTTTCAACGACATACTGAGTCGCGATGCCGGCGTGATCCGTGCCCGGCAGCCATAGGGTGGGGTCGCCCCGCATCCGATGCCATCGCACCAGCGCGTCCTCAACCGTCGCCGTCAACGCATGGCCGAGGTGAAGCTGTCCCGTGACGTTCGGCGGCGGCATGATGACGACGAAAGGCTCTTTGTCTGGGTCGATCGTGGGTTGAAAATACCCGCGATCCTCCCACCACTGGTAGCGCGCCTCTTCAAAACGGGCCGGATCATAAGCAGGCGGCATCTCAGCCGCAGAGTGTGAGTCGGTCGACATTAGCGGGCGCTCCGAAGGCTCAATGAGGCTGGACAATTGGAGAGTCGATTCATAGCAGCTTCTATTGTAGCGAATGGGTGTCGTGACTAACCCGCCGCCTGCCCCGTCACCGCGAGCGCCCGTTCATAGTCCTCGGGGCTATTCATGTTCACGATAACGATAGGGTCTGCAAACTCGACCCTGTTGACGCGGTCTGGGTCTCGCTCCGTGATTTCACGTAAGCCGCGCTTCGCCTCCGTAATCGCCTCAATCTCCGACCGCAGCGAAGAATTCATCACGGGCGGATGCCCTTCGATGCCGCCGTGCCACGGGTACGTGATCGGCAGCCCTCCCGCGTGATGCGCCTCCACCAGCATGTCCGTGATGTGCGCAGACTTCGGCGAGTCCATCGCGAGAAAGATCCAGTCCGTGGCGCGTGGGTCAGCGGCTGCCAACCCGGCCAGCACCGACGTCGTCTTGCCGCGTTCATAGTCCGGGTTCTCAATGATCTTGTAGACAGGCACTCGTTCCAACGACTCGGGCAGAAGTGGCCGATAGTCCTCGGCTTCCTCGCCAAGGACAACGATCAGCTCGTCGACGCCCGAAAGCCCGCCCTGTTCCACCTGGTACGTCAGCAAGTCCTTGCCCATCCAAGGCAGGGTCTGCTTGGGTCGCCCCATGCGTGATGAACTGCCTGCGGCGAGAATAACCAGGGAAACGAAAGGGGTACCCGTTCCGGTCACGCGAGTTCCTCGTTGATCACCCGGTGAGTAGGGTGCACACGCGATCCAGCACGGTGTCCGCCACCTCGCGCTTCGACATCAGCGGCAGGTCTTCCTGGCCGCCGGACTTGTCAAGGATGACAACGCGATTCGTATCAACCGCAAACCCCGCGTCCGTCGCCGAAACGTCATTGGCGACAATCATGTCCAGCTTTTTGCCCTCCAGCTTGGCGCGGGCATTATTGAGCAGGTCCTCCGTCTCGGCGGCAAAGCCGACCTTGATGCCGGGCAGGCCGCTCACTTGCGCGAGGATATCCGGCGTCTTTTTCATATCGATGGTTAGAATGTCTTGCCCCTCGACCTTCTTCATCTTCTGGCCCGCCGCCGTCACGGGCTCCCAGTCGGCAACGGCCGCCGCCATAACAAGCGCGTCCGCCGCGTCGTTCAGCGCATCTGAAACGGCAACAAGCATCTGGCGCGCGCTCTCCACCTTTACCACCTTGACGCCCGGAGGGTTGGCCAGGCTCGCCGCGCTCACTAGCGTTACGCGCGCGCCCCGATCACGCGCCGCCTCCGCGAACGCGTAGCCCTGCTTGCCGGATGAGCGATTCGTGACGACTCGAACGGGATCAATCGGCTCCTGTGTGCCGCCCGCCGATACGACGATGTGCCGCCCTGCGAGGTCCTGATCAGCGGAAAGCATGCCCGCGAGCGCATCGAGAATATCCGTAGTCTCGACGAGCCGACCGCTGCCAACCGCGCCGGAGGCAAGTCGGCCCTCATTGGGACCGGCGAATTCAAAGCCGCTCTCTCTCAACGACGCCACATTCGCCTGCGTGGCAGTGTTCGCCCACATGTGGTGCTCCATCGCAGGCGCGATGAGAACGGGGGCTTCCGTCGCGAGAACGATGGTCGAAAGCGCGTCATCCGCCAAGCCGTGTGCCAGCTTGGCCATCACGTTCGCCGTTGCGGGCGCGATGACGATAGCATCCGCCTCACGCGCAATCTCCACGTGTTCAAGGGGATCCTCAGAGTTCGCGTCAAACAGGTCGGTTATCACGAGGCGGTGTGTCAGGGAACGGAACGTGAGCGGTGTGATGAACTCCTGCGCGGAGTAAGTCAGCACAACGTCAACAAGGGCCCCGGCCTGCATCAGCTTGGAGGCGATGTCTGCCGCCTTATAGCTGGCAATGCTGCCGGATACACCCAGCACGATTCGCTTACCGGCTATCGCGTCTGCCCCACTCATCTCCTACCTTCTCACTCCGTCAGTCCCGCTTCACTCCGCCAGTCCCGCCTCACTCCGCCAGTCCCGCGTAACTCCGTCATTCCCGCGAAGGCGGGAACCTCAACCGTGATTTGCTCAGTCTACTCTTGGTTAAGCTCCCAGATCAGCCGCAACCCCTGCAGTGTCAGATCCGGCTCCAGCTTGTCGATGGAGTCCGTCTTCTCGGCAATTGTCTCAACGAGCCCGCCCGTCGCAATCACCTTCGCCTCAGAACCAATCTCGGCGCGAATTCGCATGATCAGGCTCTCCATCAACCCAACATACCCGTACATCAACCCGGAGCGCATCGCCTGATCCGTGTCGCGTCCTATGACGTGATCCGGAAACACCGGCTCGATAGGCGGCAGTTGTGCCGCCCGTGCTGTAAGAGCTTCGGAGGCTAACGAGATGCCCGGCGCTATGACGCCGCCGACAAATATTCCACCACCTGTCACAACGTCAAACGTGGTGGCAGTGCCAAAGTCGACCACGATGGCCGGCCCGCCGTATAGCCCGTATGCCGCCGCCGCGTTCACAATCCTGTCCGTTCCGACGCCGTCCGGCTTATCCACGTCCAGCCGCACGCCACGATCCTCTGCTTCCTTGACGTCCAACGCCGTGACGCCAAACGTGTCGGCCGCTGCCCGTTCCAACATCGTCGTCAGAGGGGGCACCACGGAGCAGAAAACGATGCCGCTGATGTCCTGCTCGCGTATCCCGTGCTGGGCCAACGACTCGCAGATCATGGATGCAGCAGTCGCCGGGGATGTACTCTCCTTCGTGGGTACGCGGTCAGACGCCACAATCCGCTCCCCGTCAAATGCGGCAAGCTTCATGTTCGTGTTCCCGATATCAACGGCCAACAGCATTCGCTACTCGGCTCCCTGCTATAGTTGCCTTCCAATTAACACACGCAATTATACGCGCGGGACTTTCCATAGTGACCGCCCCTCTGAAACAATCTGAGGAAAAGGAGTTAAACACATGACCAACCCAATACGCACAATCCTTGTCATCGGCGCAACAGGCAACCAGGGCGGTGGTCTCGTCGGCCACCTGCTTTCCTCCAAGGACTGGCACGTGCGCGGCCTGACCCGCTCACCCCAGGGTGAGAAGGCGCAAGCGCTTGCCGCGCGGGGTGTGGAGATTATCGAGGGAGACATGGACGATGTTGCGTCGATTGATGCCGCAATGGAGGGCGCATACGGTGTCTTCTCTGTCCAGTCACAGGCCGCCGAAGACGATCCACAACTTGAGATGCGGCAGGGCGTCGCCGTGGCGGACGCTGCCGTCAGGGCAGGCGTAAGCCACCTCGTCTATACCGCCTCATGTGGAGCCAAAGAGCCCGACCGTGGTGTTTCCTATTGGGACGCCAAACGCGACATCATGGCCCACATCCGCCAACTCGGCATCCGGTACACTATCCTCCGTCCCGTCTCATTTGCGGAGAACTACCTATACGACCGAGCAGGCATCGCGCTCGGCATCATCCGCGGCATGCTGACGCCGGACAAGACGCTGCAGGTCATCTCCGGCCATGACATTGGCGCGTTCGCCGCCGCCGCGTTCAATAACCCGGACACCTATGCAGCTGAGGAGATCGACATCGCTGCGGAGACGTTGACCATGAACGACATCGCCGCCGCCCTCGGTCGTGTTGTCGGTCACGACGTTCGATATGAACAGATACCGGTAGAAGATTGGCCCCGCGTCGCGCCGCCCCAGACCATCGCCATGACGAAGTGGTACCAGGCTTACGGCTACGACGAGGACATTCCCGCACTCAAGGCCAAATGGGGCATCCCGACCCTGACATTCGAGGAATGGCTCCGAGCCATAGCCTTGCGCTAGCCAAACATCGGCGGAACCGGCCCCTCTCCCTGCCCAATCAGCGCCATCGCCGCCGGAATCTTCTCGATCAAATCAGAAGCCAGCAGCCCCGATGTCATGTTGCCGTTGCCCTGAGCCGCCAAAGCCGCCGCCGTCCCGTGCACATACACACCCGCTCGCGCCGCCGCAGAGGTTGTCAGTCCTTGCGACAGGAATCCGGTGATGATCCCGGCAAGCGCGTCGCCCGTTCCGCCCGACGCAAGGGCAGGCATGGCGAGAGGGCAAATGGCCGGCGGCTCATCAGGACTGGCAACCACCGTATACGCGCCCTTCAGCACAACCGTCACGCCCCACTCCTTCGCTTTTGCCTCGGCGATCTCAAACCTGTCCTGCTGAATCTCCGCAACCGACATTCTGCACAGTCGCGCCATCTCGCCGGGATGGGGGGTGATGACGATAGGGCCATGCAAGGTCGTCCACCAGTCCGGCTTCTCGGCCAGCCGATTCAATGCGTCAGCATCAAGCAAAGAGGATGTATCCGCGGGTAACTCGCGAAGCAATACATCTGCAAACGAATCTGTACCGACGGACCGGCCCAGCCCAGGGCCGACGCAGAACGCGTCTGGTGCTTTTGTCTGCAATGCGGCCATGAGTTGGGAAACAGCCCCCGCTCCGGTCAGGCCGGTCTGTGGGTGGCTGGTCAAGGGAATATGCGTTGCCTCCGGCGCGCTACTCGCCAGGGAAGCCGTAATCGAATCAGGAGCGGCGATGGCTACAGTTCCTGAACCGGCGCGGGCAGCCGCTCGCGCTGCCAGCGCGGGCGCGCCGCGATATGCCTCCGAGCCTCCAACAATGAGGCTGTGACCGAACGTTCCCTTGTGGCCTACAGTATTGCGTTGTGGCAACAACTCTTGCACAACATCGGTTGTCAGCAGTGCAATACCACTGTCATTCGTTGTATATGTGCCGAGTCCAATATCTGCGGCGAGTATCGCGCCTGAATAGTCGGCCCCCCTGGTCGTGAGGCACCCTCGCTTTACGCTCCCTAATGCCACGGTGAAATCCGCCGGAATCGTCGCCGGATCCGCCTCCCCCGCGTCCGAATCAAGGCCCGACGGCAAGTCGACCGCCACAATCGTTGACCTGACCGCCGTCCCACGCACTGCATCTAATGCACTAAGAATCGGCCCTTCGATGGTGCGAGAGTGCCCCGTCCCAAGCAGGGCGTCAACAACAACATCCGCCCCCGAAAGCGCAGCCGCGAGACTTGAACCAACGTCTGGGATGATTGAGCAGCCGGCCGCCTCACTTTCGGCCAGAAGGAGATCGCCGTCCCCGCGCTCAACAGGGCACACCACGCTCACTGACGCCCCGCGTTGGCGTAGCAAACGCGCCGCAATGAGCCCGTCGCCCCCGTTTTTGCCCGGGCCTGCCAGCACGAGAATCCGCCTTTGAGCGATTTGTCCGCCGAGAATGTCGCCGACATGGTCCGCCACGGCTCGGCCGGCCCGCTGCATCAACTCTTCAACAGTCGTGCCGGACGCTATTGCGTCTTCTTCAATGCGCCGCATTTCTGCAGCTGTGACGGCTCTCATGATGCACCGCCAGACGCTTAATCCTCCAATTGCGGCGCGTGGTACGGCGACGGATACTCCGCCGTCCCCACCACGATGGAGAGGGCGTATTCGATGGAGTGCGTCTGGCTCACCGTCAGGTCGGTCAGTCCGATACGCTCCGCAACGGCCTTCGCCCGTCCGTGCAGCCGTACCTCCGGCTTGCCGCCCATCATCGGCAAGATCTCGATATCCTTCCAGCCGACGCCGCGGGCGCCCGTGCCAAGCGCCTTCATCACGGCCTCCTTGCTGGCAAATCGCGCCGCCAACTCCGGGTCGCGCATCCGGCTCGTCCGCTGCTCCTCCGGCGTATAGACGCGATCAAGAAACCGCTGTCCGAACCGCTCGCGAGCCTCCCGTATTCTCCACACCTCACACATATCGATTCCGGTAGTCAGCATTACGCGCAAATACTCCTCAATTGTTGCAGTCACCAGATTATCGCAGAACGGAATATGCGCCGTCCCTGCCCCTCATGTCATTCTGAGCGCAGCGAAGAATCTACCCTCTAGCCGCTATACTCAGTGGGGGGCAAGTTTAAGACAGGGAACGCCATTGACCGCACGCATCATTGACGGCAAGAGCATCGCGGCAGACATTCGCAAGGAAGTCGCGCGTGATGTGGCCGCGCTCAAGGCGAAGGGCGTCATGCCCGGACTCGCCGCCGTCGTCGTGGGCGATGATCCCGCCTCCCAAACGTATGTCGCCAACAAGGAACGCGCCTGTCGCGAAGTCGGCATCTACACGGAGCTTCACCGTATAGACGCCTCTGTCTCCCAGGACGGCTTGGTGGATCTCATTGAGTCGCTAAACAGCGCGGACCGTGTCCACGGCATACTCGTTCAGCTGCCCCTGCCGTCGCACATTGAGGAACACGCCATCATTGAATGTGTCCGACCCGACAAGGACGCGGACGGCTTTCACCCGCTCAACATCGGTCATCTGGCCATCGGGGACTCCCAGTTCGTGCCGGCCACGCCCTTCGGCGTCATGGAGATGTTGCGCCGGGAGGGCGTGCAGCTTGGTGGCAAGCATGCCGTTATTGTTGGCCGCAGCAATATTGTTGGAAAGCCCATCGCAACTGCATGGATGCAGGGCGACCCGAAGTCTTACCCACGCGTCACCGTCTGCCACAGGACGGATCCAAACCTCGGAGAGGTGACGAAACAGGCAGACATCCTCGTCGTGGCAGTGGGGATTCCGGCTGCCATAACAGCCGATATGGTCAAGCCGGGCGCTGTCGTCATTGACGTGGGCATCAATCACGTTGAAGACAAGAGCCAGAAGAGAGGCTACAAGATTGTCGGCGATGTTGACTTTGAGGCCGTGTCTGACGTGGCAAGTGCCATCACACCGGTGCCCGGGGGCGTTGGGCCGATGACCGTCGCGATGCTGCTTCGCAACACCGTCTCCGCCGCGCGGGCGCAACTGGCAGATAAGTGAGGGGAGGAAAACCATGGGCAGCGCAGGCAAGGTAGCCCACTGGGACGTCTGGCGCGCTGGCAGCCAGACATTCGCGGAGCGGGTCTCGCTCACGGGCGCGCCTGAGCCGAGGTCGGGGGACCAGGTCTACATGGCGCTCGCGCCACCCGTCTGGCGCATCACGGACTGGGAAGAGGCGGGAGAGGAGGACGGCGCGCCCGTCTACAAGGTGTGGGTCAAGCGCACCGGCAGCTAAGGGCCCCACGGCTCTATGTCTTCCGATTAGCGGCTCTGGCGGCCTTGTGTGCCGTGTTTGTTGCCCTCGCAACCGCCTGCCAAAACAATGGCGATATAGGCGAAACGGGCCTCCAGCCGGACGGCAGCTACATAATTGTTGGCACTGAATTCGCCTTTGAACCGGAAACAATCCAGATTCCCGTGAATGAGGAAGCAGTTATTGAGTTCAGAAACCTCGGCACGGTCGACCATGATCTCGTCATCGAGGAATTCGATGTCGCGACAGGATCGATGCGGATTGGTTCAAAGAAAACAGTCCGGTTCACGCCCACCGTGCTCGGCGAGTTTGAACTCATTTGCTCCATCCCAGGTCATCCGGACGCCGGTATGACGGGAACCGTCATCGTTGTAGAATCACCGATACAGGCAGTTGTGCAAGGCTGACATATCCCATGACATCCGACGATACCGGCAACCATGGCTCCGCCCCCCTGATGGTGGCTGATTTCGAGTTCGAATTACCGGAACACCTGATTGCCCAACAACCCATTGAGCCGCGTGATCACTCTCGTCTCCTCGTCATCCACCGTGACTCCGGCCTGCTTGAGCACAAGCACTTCTATGATCTGAGCTCCATCCTCACTGCAGGGGATGTTCTCGTTATCAATGAAACGCGAGTCATCCCCGCCCGTCTCCTTGGCACCAAAAGAGATGGTGGCGGTCACGTAGAGATTCTCCTCATTCGCCCTGTGGCCGGCACAGGAGAGGGGGTTGAGGCAAACGAGCGCATGTGGACGGCTCTGGTGCGGCCATCGCGCCGCGTTGCCGCAAACACCATCGTTGAGTTGGATGCCCCCGGCGCGCCCCGCGTCCACGTTGGACAGCAATACACGGATGGAACCCGACTCGTGACCCTGCCGGAAGGCTTTGTCCTTGATGATGTCGGTCAGGTTCCCCTGCCGCCGTACATCCGGCAGGAGATTCCCAACCTCGAACGGTATCAGACCATTTACGCGTCCAAACCCGGGAGCGTGGCCGCCCCCACCGCCGGTCTTCATTTCACCCCGGAACTGATGGAAAGCCTGCAAGAAAAGGGTGTCCGCATTGCTCGCCTCACGCTGGATGTGGGCCCCGGTACATTCAGACCTGTCAAAGTGGATGACCCGCGCGAGCATGTCATGGGAGAGGAGCGCTACGAGCTGCCTGAAGAGGCCGCAGAGACAATCTCACAGGCACTTACTGAGGGCCGCCGGGTTGTCGCCGTTGGCTCAACGCCGGTCCGTGCTCTGGAATCAATCGCCATTAACCAGGGGCTGCCCAACGCCTCCGACGGCCCAAGGACTATCGGCCCCGAGACTGGCGAAACAGAGCTGATGATACTGCCCGGGTTCCAGTTCAAGGTGATTGGCGCAATGATCACCAACTTCCATCTGCCGCGCTCCACCCTCCTCATGTTGGCGGCAGCATTTGCCAGCAAGGAACTCGTAGACAGCGCATACCGCGAGGCCATCGCGCAGGAGTACCGTTTCTACTCCTTTGGCGACTCTATGATCATGCTGTAGCCTGTCGGGCTGTTATCGTGGAAACAGAAGCCCAAACGCAGAGGTAAAACCGCGCATGATCGACCGAGACCGACTCGTCCGAACGTTCACTGATCTTGTCCGCATTGACAGCCCATCCGGTGAAGAAGCCGCCATCGCCGATGCCCTCACCGGCCGTCTCACCAACCTCGGATTCACCGTCTCACGAGATGCCTATGGCAACGTCATTGCGTCCGAGCCCGGCGACTCTCCGCTGCTTCTCTCTGCGCACATGGATACCGTCGAACCCGGACGTAGCGTGAACCCACTCATTGAAGGCGACGTTATCCACACGGACGGCTCCACCGTCCTCGGCGGCGACTGCAAGGCCGGTCTCTCTGTCATCCTTGAGGCTCTGGAATCCCTGCAGAGCGACGGTGTGGCACGGCGCCCCGTTGAAATCGCCCTGACACGCGAGGAGGAGATCGGTCTCGTCGGCGCAAAGAATCTCGATTTCTCGATGCTTCGCGCCAAACAGGCAATCGTTTTTGACGGCGAAGGTCCTGCGTACCACGTCACAACCGGCAGCCCCACCTACATCGCATTCGACATCGACATCACCGGCCGTGCCGCCCACGCGGGTGTCGAACCGGAAAAAGGAATCTCCGCTATCCAGATTGCCGCCGAGATGATAGTCCAGATGCGCCTGGGTCGCCTCGACGAGAACACCACATTCAACGTCGGCAACATTGAGGGCGGCAGTGTCCGAAACGCTGTGCCGGAGCACGCGAGCCTAAAGGGTGAGACTCGCAGCCACGATCCTGAGGCCCTTGAGCGCGTCCGCTCCTATCTCCTCAACATCGTTCAGGACACGCGGGGGCGGTGGACGGAAGCAACCATCGAGTGTGAGCTGCACGAGGAATTCGTCGGTTATCGCCTGGATGAGAACGCCGGCCTGCTCGCCCGCGTCAAGGAATCGCTCGGCGCCCTCGGCATGTCGCCTGAACTAGCGATCTCCGGCGGCGGCACGGATGGCAATGTCTTTGTCCTCAACGGCATAGAGGCCGTTGTTGTTGGCGCGGCTATGCATGACGCCCACACCGTGCGCGAGAGCGTCAGGATTTCTGAGCTTGAACAGGGCGCTCAATTCTGCCGCGCGCTCCTCGAGCTCTAGCTGCCCATCACCCCTGAGCCCGTCGAACGGCTAACCCGGTTTTTTCGCGAGGAAACAGTACAGCGGCGTGAAGATTCCCGTCTTCCCGCCGGCCACATAGGCGTTGGCAGTTCGATCAAGCAGCTCGATCACGTCGGCAGACCCCTTGGGGAATATCCTGACCAACTCGGCCAGTCTGGATGCGATCTCGATTGTCTTGCGGCCCAGGGGAGTCTGGCGAAAGGCGTTGCCCAGCGTGCCGTGCCGACCATCCATCGGCTTATACCAGGGTGTTGTCAGATCACCCTCCGCGACGACGCCTCGATCTATCCCCTCGAGAACCTCAAACCCCGCTGCCTCCAGCGCCGCGTTCACCTCACCCATCGTCGCAATATCGTTGAGCGCGATGCCGTGCTTGAGTTCCAGCTTGATAGCCTGGTGCCGCTCGTTGTCGGGATCAAATGTGTCGGTCAGACACATTTCCTGACCCCACAAGAGCGCTCCCGGTTTCAGTACCCGAAAGATCTCCGCGAACGCGCCCGCCTTGTCCGGCGCGTGGCATGTAGATTCGATTGCGTATCCGCGGTCAAACGTGTCGTCTGCAATGGCGTCCATGTCCATGAAACTGCACGCCAGGTAATCGACCTTGTCGGCGATCCCCGCCTCGGCGTTAAGGGCTTTCGCCTTCTCCAACTGGAGCTCGTTATTATTGACACCGAGAACGCGGACGCCGCCCTCGCTGACCACCCGGCGCATCGGGCCGCCAAGCCCGCAGCCCACGTCGATAACTCTCATGCCCTCGCGCAGGTCCAGCTTGTCAATCATCAACCGCTGATGCCGAACCTTGGACTCCTCGATACTCTCCGTGGGCGATAGCGGAGCGAAGTGCAGGGATTCGCCCCAACCGTACACCATCAACTCGCTGCAAAGGTCGTAATATTCCTTCACCGTTGCCGCGTGGTCGTATTCGTCGCCCGCGTTATCGCTGGCCGCTCTGGCCGTCCAATCATTGAAATCCCGGACGCGACGGGCGACGTCCGACCCACGGTACGCATTCTTCAACCCGCCGGATAACTTGAGAATTGACATGTCGCTCCTTACACCGTAATTGCCGCTCATCCTATCACAGGCCCCCGGGCACACTGAGCTTGTTGAAGAGTGAACCACATGCCTCGCGTACACAACCCAATTCACCGCGAATCGACCACAAAAACCCCTCTTTTTCCATTGACACGCCCATCTCCGCGTTCGTATAGTGTTAGTTCGCCGCCGTCCTCGGATGGGGGCATGTTGGTTGGCGCCTTAACAAGTGAATAGGTCAAGAATGGTCAGTATGTACTGACCGCGGCTCTTCAATTGAAGAGGAAACGAGTCAAGAACGATAGTAGGGTTAAGCTACTAAGGGCGCGTGGTGGATGCCTTGGCGTCAGGAGCCGAAGAAGGGCGTAGCTTGGCTGCGATAAGCCCGGGGGAATTGCCAAGCAAGTTGATCCCGGGATGCCCGAATGGGGAAACCCGGCCCGCTTTATCGCGGGTCACCGCCGGCCGAACACATTAGGCCGGATGGAGGCAAGTTGGGGAACTGAAACATCTAAGTACCCAGAGGAAAAGAGATTATTCCCTCAGTAGTGGCGAGCGAACGGGGAACAGCCCAAACCGGAGAGGCTTAACGGACGCGGGTCCTATGCCTGTCCGGGGTTGCGCGACAAGATGGGAGAGATCCCGCGATCTCTCGCGGAGTTACCAACCGGACTCCAGCCGAAGGACCGTGGAAACGGCCACCAAAGAAGGTGATAGTCCTGTAGGCGAAGGGGAAAGGCTCCGTGCATTTTGGACGAGAGTACCACGGGACACGGGAAATCCTGTGGGAAGCTGGGGAGACCACTCTCCAAGGCTAAATACTCCTGAC
>LXNJ01000613.1_pt1 | contig 24211 bp, 17 predicted proteins | sample 809081 | NCBI WGS metagenome assembly LXNJ01 (sample SAMN04870510, study PRJNA318959) | sponge metagenome | biome: sponge; feature: marine sponge reef; material: water | host: Petrosia ficiformis | place: Greece: Milos, Mediterranean Sea | collected 2013-05-29 | depth 5-7 m | reverse complement strand
CTGTTGCAGACCTGGATTATTCGAGGGGGCTGGGCGACGCCGGCCGTCCCGTACCTGTTCGTGTTATCGGGTGCGTTCACCACGGTATCGGGAGGGATCGCAATCCTGATCGCCATTCATCCGGCACTCGAGACCGTTTCAGTCGCCGGGGCCTCACCCGCTCCCGACATGTCGGTGCTGGAGTCGATGTCAGGCCTGCGGTGGCTCGCGGGCGCTGGGGGCTTCGCCGCGGCGGGATTCGCGCTGGTGGTGGCTTCCAGGTATCAGTGGAAAGCAGGCGGCGCGCTGCGTATGATGGCGCCGATATCCGCAGTTCTGGGCGTCGCGATGCTATTCATCTGGTTTGACGCCGCGAAGGCCATCCACATGGCGGTCGGAACGGGCTTCCTGATCTGGCTGATCGTCATCGGATCCATGTTAGCGAGCGGACGGGTTGAACGGCAATATACAGCGACTTACCTGAATCAGAGTTGACAAGGGCGGCGTTTCGTACCCACTGGGCCTGATTGACCATCAGCGCGTTGCCAACTCAACCGTCCAAATCGGCACAGATACGCAATTCCAACTCAGGAACAGCATTCAGATGTAAACGATCGGGATCACTCCTTCGGCGAATCAACCATCGGAATGACGCCACGAACGCTGCCGCCTGGCGCCAGCAAACGGAACCGGAATTTCCATTTTATCTACTCGTGCATGTATGACTCCCAGACCTAACCTGCTACTCATAACCACCGACCAGCAGCGCGGCGATTGCCTCGGGTGCGACGGCCACCCGGTTCTCGAAACCCCCTACCTGGATGAACTGGCGGAAGGCGGCGCGCGTTTCAACCACGCCTATACCTCCGTCCCCTCATGCACGCCGGCCCGCGCGGGTATCCTGACGGGAATGGACCAGTGGAACCATGGCCGACTCACCATGACAGGCGCCGACCCGCTCGAATACCCGGCCACGTTGCCCGGCGAACTCGCCGATGCGGGCTATCACACCCAGGCCGTGGGCAAGATGCACTTCCACCCTCAGCGCAGACTCCACGGGTTTCACCATATGGTCCTGGACGAAAGCGGGCGACGCCTGGGCAACTTCATCAGCGACTACCACGTTTTCTTCGAGAAACACAAAGCGGGAGAATACGGCTACCGCGACCACAGCGTCGACTGGAACTCATGGATGGCCCGTCCATCGCATCTGCCGGAACACCTGCACCCCACCCACTGGACAGCCTCGGAGGGCATCCGATTCCTTGAGAATCGAGACCCGACAAAACCTTTCTTTCTATGGTTGTCGTTCGCCCGTCCCCATTCTCCGTACGACGCGCCGCAAACCTACTACGATATGTATATAGACAATCCCGATGTGCCCAAAGCGGCCGTGGGAACGTGGTCCGCCCGGTACGACCGCCAAATCGCCGACGTGAACGCCCCGCGCACCCGGCGCACCGACGCGGAAACCCATCGCGCTCGCGCGGCATATTACGGCAACATCACGTTCATCGACCATCAGATCGGCCGCGTCCTGCACGAACTGCGCCGGCACGACCCGGCGGCCTCGGCCAACACCCTCATTCTTTTCACGTCGGACCACGGCGACATGATGGGCGACCACCACCACTGGCGGAAAACCTACGCTTACGAAGGTTCCGCCCGGATCCCCTTTATAATGAAATTTCCGGACACCTGGGACATTTCCCGCAACCGGACGCTGGGCCAGCCGGTCGAACTGAGAGACATCATGCCCACGTTTCTGGATGCCGCGGGCGTTCCCGTCCCCGAATCCGTAGACGGCCTCAGCCTGCTCAGACTATCGCGAGGCGAAACTGACGGCTGGCGAGCGTTCGTACAGGGCGAACACACCACCTGTTACGATAAGGAACACGGGATGCAGTACGTTACCGACGGACGCGAAAAGTATATCTGGTTCCACCATACGGGCGTCGAACAGTTTTTCGACCTGGATGCCGACCCTCTGGAATGCAACGACCTTGCGGCGGAATCCAATCTTCAACCTCGAATCGACGTCTGGCGCAGACGCCTGGCCGGAATCAACGAAGACCGCGGCGATCCCCGCGGCCGGAACGGCAGACTCGTGCCTCAGCCTGACGGCGCGCTGTCGCTTTCACCCAACTATGAGAAATGGAAGCAGCGGGCGAAAGCACTCGAAGGCGCGTAACCCCGAATCGGACCGGCGCCGGGCCCAGATAACCAATTGCATTCACTGGAAACGAGACGATACCATGGCAGACGAAACCGGCTTCCGCTTCTCGCCGTCGGTACATCACCGGCATCTGATGGACACACTGGAACCCACCCTGGCGTATTGCGGAGAGGATCTCGAGCTCTGGCAGAAACAGCTCAGGGGAAAGGTTGGTGAGCTTGTCGGAGACATTCCGGAAGAACGTGCCCCGTTGGACGTCCGTTCGCTCTGGAAACGGGACCATACCCTGGGAACCATTGAAAAGATCGTTTTCACGAGTGAGCCGTACGCGGACGTTCCCGCCTACGTCTGCCTGCCGAAAAGCCATGAACCCCCGTACACCTTCTTCATCTGTGTCCAGGGCCACTCCACGGGCATGCACAACTCAATCGCCGTTGCCCGGGACGATAACAGCGAGCCAATCGAGGTTCCCGGCGACAGAGACTTCGGCCTCGGTTGCATGAGGCGGGGCATCGCCGCCCTGTGTATCGAACAGCGCTCTTTCGGCGAACGGCGGGAACTGGTCCAGCAGAAGATATCCGGCCATGGATGTCACGACGCCACCATGCACGCGCTCATGCTCGGCCGGACCCTGCTGGGCGAGCGCGTTTACGACGTGGACCGGGGAATCGACTACCTGCTTTCACGCGGCGACGCCCATCCCGGGCGCATCGGTGTTATGGGCAACTCCGGCGGCGGGACCATAAGCCTGTTTGCCTCGGCACTTTTGCCGCGAATCTCGTACGCGATGCCTTCCTGCTATTTTTGCACGTTCCGTGACTCCATCATGTCTATTTATCACTGTGCGGACAACTACGTGCCCGGTCTTTTCAAGTACGCCGAGATGTCGGACGTCATGGGCCTTTTTGCTCCGAAACCGGTGGTTATCGTCGCGGGGAAGGACGACGAAATCTTCCCCGTCGCCGGCGTACGGAAAGCCTTCGACCACCTGAAGACCATCTATGCGGCGGCCGGCGCGCCCCACCGCTGCCACCTGGTGATTGGAAACGGAGGGCACCGGTTCTATGCCGAGGAGGCCTGGCCGGTGATGCTCGAGGAAGTCGCGAGGGACGCCTGACAGGCGCAAAAAAGGCGCGTGTCCCACCGCGCGCCAACATTGTGCGAGGAGATCATGCCTGTGAGATACTGGCTGATGAAGTGCGAATTCAGCGAATGCAGCTTCGACGACTTGAAGCACAACCGCCCCGACAGCACCGGAAAGTGGCGCGGCGTGCGCAACTACCAGGCCCGCAACTTCATCCGTGACGATATGGGTATGGGCGACACGGTCCTCTTCTACCAGTCGAACTGTGACGAACCCGGCATCGCGGGCCTTGCGGAAATCGTGCGGGCCGCCTACCCCGATCCCACGGCCCTCGATCCGAATAGCAACTATTACGACGACAAATCCACGCCGGACGCCCCCAGGTGGTTCTCGGTGGACGTCAAATGGAAAAAGGCCTTCAAGACGTATGTTCATCTTAAAGACCTCAAAGCCAATCCTGAATTGGGTGAAATGCTGGTTGTCCGGCGGGGCCAGCGTTTATCCATCCAACCCGTCAGGAAACGGGAATTTGAAATCGTCTGCAAAATGGGAGGTGTCTGATATCATCCCGTCCCCTCGTGCGAAATCCCATTGACGACGCACCCGTTTCCCGATACAATTACGGCGCTTCCGGAACTTCCACCGGCAGGTCCAGCCGGTCGCCCCATTCCTTCCACGACCCGATATAGTTGCGCACGTTTCGATAGCCCAGCAGGCGCAACGCCAGGTACGAATGGGAGGAACGGTACCCGCCCTGTCAGTAACACGCCACGGTCTGTTCCGGCATGACCCCGGCACGCTCGTACATCTCTCGCAACTCGTCCGCCGGTTTGAACGCACCCCTGTCATCCAGGTTGTTCAGATATTCAATATGCACGGCGTCCGGGATCGCCCCGCCGCGGGCGGAACGCGCCACCACTCCGTAATACTCGTCGTTGCTTCGCGTATCCAGCGGCACGAAATCCGCCTTACCCAACGAGTCCCGAATCTCCTCGAAACCGATGTGGCGTTCCCCGTCGGGCGCAGGTTCGAACGTGGCCTGACCCGGGTTGGGTACGTCAGCCGTGGTCTCGAATCCCGCCGCCGTCCAGGCCTGAAGCCCCCCGTCCAGTACATGCACGTCACGGTGGCCCAGATATTCACAGATCCAGAATCCTCGGGCGGCGCGCATCCCGGAGTCGTTTTCGTAAAACACCACGGTCGCATCGGAGCCGATCCCCCGGCTTCCCATCAGGCAGGCAAGGGTCCACATAAACGCTTCGAATGCCTCGCGTCCGGTGTTATTCAGACTGATTCCGTAGAGGTCCAGGTGGAGCGCCCCGGGAATGTGTCCGGAGACGTATTCGTGCGTGGGCCGTACGTCCACAATGCATATCGATGCGTCCTGGAGGCGAACCTGCAACTGCGCGGGCGTCATCAGCAGATCGGGATTCGTATATCCCTTATCTTCCATCAGGTTCCCTCCTGACTGTAATAGGCGTTGACCTCAATACATCGCCCGCCCTGCCGGGCAGAGTCCCATCCCGCAAGGATTGGCGCCAGGGAATACAGGCCATCGTGATAATCATTCAGGATCTCTCCGCGATCACCGGAACGCACCGCCTCCACAAAGATCCGGTCCTGCACGAACCAGGGATCGAGATCTCCGCCCCGATACACCGTCTCTCCGTTCAGATCGATTCTGTCGTAACTGTAGATTTCCAGGCGTCCGCCTTCGAAGAAGAACGTGAACCACGGCTGTGGGGTTCCGGACGGGTCCGCACGTACAAACGTCATCGTCATTGTCGCGCCGTTGTCCAACAGGAAATGGAAGGAGGACGAGAGCGGATCGCTGAACACATCGGACTGCTCATAATAGAACGCCTGGACTTTATCGATTTCCAGTCCGGTTGTAAACCGGGTGTAATCCACGGCGTGCACACCCCAGTCGAGCGCCGGTCCCCCTGATTTGTCCATCAGGCGCCACCAGGAAGCCCGCTCCTTTCCCGCTCTACGCGGCGGCGGTCCGCCCACGGATCGAAACACAACGTGCACGATCCGCTTATCCGACAGTATCCGCCGCGCCTCCCTGAACAGCGGTCGATACCGTTCCCGAAAACAGACCGTACTCAACACGCCTGCGTTCCGGACCGCCCTGTCGATCTCAAGAGCCACGGCCATCCGAATCGCCTGCGGCTTTTCACTGAACAGATGAATGCCCCGTTCCACGGCTCTGATTTCGACGTCCGTGCGGGCAAAAGCCGGCACAATCGAAAAGAGCACGTCGAACCGCTCCTTCTCCACCATCTCGTGGCCGTCAGCATAAACCGCCGGAATGTCAAAGCGCATTGCCGTGCAACTCAAGGCCGCGGCGTCCACGTCGCAGGCCGCAACGACGTCCACCCCCAGCTTCTTCAAGTTCGGAATGTGGGTCTGGTTCGCCCATGACCCCGTACCGTAAATCGCCGCGCGGACCTCGCGTCCGGACACCCCCGCCGGAGCCGGCGGAAGGTCGATTTCTTGCGGGTTTCTCTCCATCTGTTCAAGCCTTCGCCAAGGACTCCGCCGTCTGAACGATGGTTTGTTCCTCCCCCTGGAACCTGGCCGGTTCGCCGTAATAGGGGTACGCGTTCGGCTCGTACCCGCCCTCCTCGTACTGCCGGTCGGTACAGAGGTATCCAATTTCGTCGTTCGCGTACCCCACCGGCCACACGTCATCCGCGTCCACGAGCCCCCGCAGTCGTATCTCGATCGCGTGGCCGATTTCCTGTACCGGCTCACCCGGTATGGTGACACACGTCAGCGGACCCAGCGCCATCAACTGCATTTCTGTTAAGCGGCTCTCGGGAATGCCGCCGCCTTCGATCATCTTCAAGACCCCCCTGGCCCAGGTCCCGGTCAACAGACGGCCCCTTGCGCTCTCGTCGGCCGCCATCTCCCGCAGTTTCTCAATCGGATCATGTTCGCCGAATGCAATCCTCACGTCGGAACGCTGCGCGCTCAGTTGCGAGGACCGCCGGGTCTTCAGGTTCCCGGCCACGCGCACCACCTCCCTGCCCAACTCCTCTCCGCACGCATCCAGTTCAGCCTTGCTGGCCGACTTGAAGCGCGCGGTGTCCGGGTCCACCACGGCCGGTCGAATATTTCCGAAACATCCTGCAAGAAATAAAGCCTTGCATCCTATGGACTCCTCGATCACCGTTCGGGCAATTCCCGCATAGTCCGGCGAAATATAGCCCTCGGACCCGCTCTTTGTCGTGGTATGACAGGAATAGTGAAACAGCACCGCCAGCGGCGCCCCATCCTCCGCCTCCACAAGAAGCACGCGGGCACGCCGGTCCACGATACCGCCGAAATTCAGCATCATGCCGGACGTACCCGGCAGGGGCCTGCGGCAGATATTGAAATGCGCCGAACCACATCCCAGCCCGAACCGCACCGGCTTGAGATCTGCCGCCGCCCGCGCGATGCTGTCCGCGGTTGCGATCTCGATCGCTTCCAGCCACCCGTCGGGCGGCTCCATGCCCAGCGAAGGCAGAGTGGCGGGCGCGGAATGCGTATGGCTGCAGGCTACCATCACGTGATCGCCCGGTATGCCGCAAGCCTCGGTCACCCGTTTCCGGATCCGGTCGGTTGTCTCTCTTGTTACGCCGATTACATCCAGGGTGGCGATCGCCGTCTTTACCTCCGCCTCTTCGAACACGATTGCCCGAACCTCCAGCGGGTACAGCACCGAGTGCGAGGGATTCGAACTCCAGTGCCCCTGCAGCACAGGACCCGGTTCCGGCGTAATGTCTGCCACCGCGACACCGCTTTTCATGGTTTTCTCCTATATGGAACGACTATGGTCTGCCTGTTGCTCGGCGCGTTTCTCCATCCACTCGTAAATCACCGGCAGGAGGATCAACGTCAACAGGGTCGAGGTGATGAGACCGCCCACCACGACGGAGGCGAGCGGACGCTGCGTCTCCGCACCCACACCCGAAGACAGCAGCATCGGCATCAGACCCAGAATGGACGTGCTCGCGGTCATCAGGACGGGACGCAGGCGCAACGAGGCCCCCTGTCGCACCGCTTCCTCGATGGAATGTCCCTTCTGCCTGAGTTCATTGATGAAACTCACGAGAACGATACCGTTGAGCATCGCCACACCGAATACGGTGATAAAACCGATCGCTGAGGGGACCGACACGTATTGTCCGCTGATGAACAACGCGAACAGCCCCCCAATGGTGGCGAACGGCACGTTCGCGATAATCAGCATGGCATATTTCACCGAATTAAACGCGGTGTAGAGCAGAACGAAAATGAAGAGGATTGTAAGCGGTACGATAATTGAAAGCCGGGCCAGCGCGCGCTGCTGGTTTTCGAACGCACCACCCCATTCGATCCAGTAACCCGGCGGCAGGCCGATCTGTTGTTCGATGGCCGCGTTCGCGTCCCGGACAAATCCGTCGATATCGCGGCCGCGGACGTCCATCTGAATGACCGCGTAGCGCTGCAACTGCTCCCGGCGCACGAACGAATACCCCTGCGCCACGCTGACGTCGGTGACTTCCGAAAGGGGAATGATGGCGCCGACGCTGGTTTTGAGAGGAATACGGCCGATCGCCTGCACCGAGGACTTGGACGCGTCGTCCAGCCGCGCGGTAATGTCGAACCGGCGGACGCCGTCGATCAACGTGGACACAGGTTCGTTGCCGATGCCGGTCCGCACAACCGACAACACCTCGTCGGTACTCAGGCCGAAACGCGCAAGGTGGTCCCGGCGGACCTGGAGGCGGATCTGAGGTTTGCCGATATTGGCCTCCAGCGAAAGATCGGCCACGCCGTCCACCGATGCGATGACATCCTTGATCCGGAGGCTTAACCGATTGAGTTCCGCCAGGTCCTCACCGTAGATCTTTGCAGCGAGCGTCGCGCGTACACCGGAAATGAGTTCCTCCACGCGCATCTGGATCGGTTGCGTAAATGCCACAACGGCGGTCGGAACCACGGCCTCCAGCTTCTCCCGCATCGCTTCGGCGAGTTCCCCGATATCCCTGTCGCCCGGCCATTCGTCCTCCGGCTTGAGTTCGGTGTAAATCTCCATGTAGTTCACGTCGGCCGTCTCACCCTTTTCGGCGCGTCCGATCATGGCCACAGTGGTGTTCACCTCCGGAAACCCGGAAAGGGCGTTCTCGATGTCCTTGGAAATCGCAATCGACTGCTCGAGCGACGCGGAAGGGATGGACGTGACGCGCCACATGATCGAGCCCTCCTGCAACTGGGGCATGAACTCCCTGCCGAGAAAGGGAAAGAGCGCAAGGCTTGCCGCCAGCAGCCCGACGGCGATTCGAACCACAATCTTCTTGTTTTCGAGGGCGCCGGCCAGGAGCGGTATATAGCGCGCCTTGACCACGCGAACCAGCCACGTATCCCGCAGTTCCTTCGGCTTGAGGACCAGCGCGGCCAGTACAGGTATCAGCGTGAGCGTCAAAACAAGCGAGCCGGCCATCGCGAAGCTGATATTGAACGCCATCGGTTTGAAAAGCTTGCCTTCAAGCCCCTCGAGCGCGAATAGCGGTAGAAACACGACAATGATGATCATGATGGCGAAGGCGATCGGATTCGCCACGCTCCGCGCGGCGGCCAGCACGGCGCTGGAACGATCGACGTCCTGCCCGGCCTCCTTCCGCTCGGCCATGATGCGAAAGGCGTTCTCGACCACGACCACGGCGCCATCGACGATCATGCCGATGCCAACCGCGAGGCCGGCCAGCGACATGAGATTGGCGGAGATTCCCGCCTGGCCCATAAAGATGAAGGCGACAAGCATCGCCAGCGGAATGGACGCGATAACGACCACCGCGGAACGGAGTTCGCCAAGGAAAAGGAACAACACGATGGCCACCACAATCGCACCCTGCAGAAGCGCGTTTGTCGCCGTTTCCACCGAACGATTCACCAGGTCGGTGCGTTCGTAAACCGGCCGCAACTTGACGCCTTCCGGCAGGGACCGTTCGACAATTGCGACTTTTTCCTTAACGGCGTCAACCACGGCGGCGGCGTTTTCACCGATGCGCGAAAGGGCCATGCCGAGTACAACTTCCTTGCCGTCGCGGGTCACGGCGCCGAAGCGGAGGGCCCCTCCCTGCACAATGTCGGCGACGTGGCGGAGGTAGACCGGCGTGCCGTCCTCAACCTTGACGACCATCGCGCCAATGTCGTCTTCGTTCTCGACAAGGCCGAGACCGCGCACCAGGAATTGTTCAGCGCCGAGATTGACGTACTGGCCCCCGACCTGCCTGTTGTTGGCCTCGATCACTTCTATCACGTCGGTGAACGTGAGGTCGTACTCGATAAGACTCAAAGGATCGATTACAACCTGGTACTGGCGCTCCTGCCCTCCCCAGGAAATCACGTCGTCCACGCCTGGCGCGGTACGTAAAATCAAACGGACGCTCCAATCGTGGAGCGTCCGCAGATCCATGTCCGTAATCCCGGCATTCAGCTTTTCATCGGCCCGTTCGAGCGTGTACCAGAAGACCTGCCCGAGGCCCGACGTATTCGGGCCCATTTCCGGCGTGCCGTAACCGTCGGGAATCCGGTCTCCGACTTCCTGGAGGCGTTCCATCACCAGGCGGCGCGCGAAGTAGATGTCCATGTCATCTTCGAAGTACACCGCCACGTACGAAAGGCCGAACAGGCTCACCGAGCGAATCTGCTTTACCCGGGGCAGGCCCGCCATTGCGGATTCTACCGGAAACGTGAGGAGCTGTTCGACGTCCTCCGCCGCCAGACCCGGCGACTCGGTATAAATGTTGACCTGGGCGGGCGTAACGTCGGGGAATGCGTCGATCGGAACGGTCACGACCGCCCGCCAGCCCAGAAAGGCCACCGCGCCAAAGGCGATCAGCACCAGGACTTTGTAGCGCACCGAGGTTTCAACCAGTTTTTCTAACACGGAGCCCCTCTAATGCGCGTGGCCGCCGCCCAGCGAAGACTTGAGCAGCAGCGACTTCAAATGAAACACGCCGGCAACCGCGATTTCGTCCCCGGCCTGCAGCCCGGCTGAAACAACCGTCCAGTCGCCCACGGTTGCACCGGCGACGATCGATTCCGCGTGAAACTCATGGCCGGCTTCGATTTTGAACACGGTCGGTGTATCGTCGATCATTGTCACAGCGGCGTTCGGTACTGCCAACACCGGTTCCCCGCTGCCCGTAACGATCTCCACCTCGACAAATTGTCTCTCGTGCAGCTCGTCGTCCGGATTGTCTACTTCAATTCGGACGCCGTGCGTACGTGTGGTCTCATCAACGCGGTGGTAGCGTTGAACAACCGTACCGTGAATCCAGTTGATACCGTCCGGACTGACTCGCGCCGACATCCCCGTGTGGATGTCAGGCGTGCCCACGGCGATCGGTCTGGCTTCCACCCACATGACGGACTCATCACTGATATCGAAGAGCACGCGGCCGGGTTCGATCAATTCGCCCGCGATGAAGTTGTCCTGCAAGACGGTCCCTGCCTGCGGAGCCAGAAGAACGAACACACCGCTGGCCTTGTCCGCATCGGCGGAGTTCATCAACGCGTGCGCATGCGCCTCTGTCATCCCGTAGGCGAGTACTCTGGCCAGCGCCAGTTGACGGGCTACGCGCGCCTCCGTGTAACGTCGCTCGGACACGGATTCCGAACCGAGGCTCCTGGCCCGTTCCCATTCCCGGTTGGCAACAATCAATTCGCCCTGTGCTTCGGCCATGGCTACGCTGGACAGCGTCACCATCCGCTGGCCGGCGCGGACCGACTCGCCGAGGATAACGTGGCGGGCGACAACCTGAGCCGTAATGCGGGGGGTAACGCGAGAGGACCTGTACATATTGATCCCCACGTTACCGGGCACGCGAATGGTCTCACCCAACGAGCGCCGTTCAACGCGGTCGACGACAACGCCCGCAGCACGCTGCTCCTCGGCCGTCATTTCGACGATTCCGGCCGCTTCGCCTGCCGCCTTATCGTGGTCTGCTTCCTCCGCAAGAACAGGGGCGGCCGTTGCCAGAATAAGACACGTCGCCCGGAGTGCCCAGGTGTTCATCGGTGTTTCTCCATTTGCATCCGCCCGATACGACGGTTCAACGGTCCGTGCGATAACCGATCCAGGCGTCGATCTGTCCCGAGGCAGACAACCACTCAAACCATGCCCGCCACAACGATTCCCGAAGGTTCAGTGCGCTCTCCCTTACATCCAGTGACAGTCCTGCCTGCACAAGGTAGTCCGTGGTGCCGACGTCGCCGGCTTTCCAAAGCGTCCGCAGTTGTTCCTGCTGCCTCTCAAGGCTCGTTTGTCCTTTCTTTTGCCAATCTGTCCACGCGGCCAGCGCCAGTTGATATCGCTCGGTTGCGCTGATCAGGCGGGCACGCGCGCGTCGCGACACGTCTTCAGCGGTCTGTCGCGCCGCGCGGTGTTCGGCGGCGGCACCGTCCACTTCGTCCCTGAAGCGATTGAGCAACGGTAACGGGATCGACAACTCCGCAATTGCGAGCCGGTCCCCTACCTCGCTGCCGCCCCCCAGGCTCAGAGTTGGATCGGGCCGCCGTTCCCTGCGCCGAAGCTCAACGAGTGCCTCGGCGGCATCCGCCTGTCGCATTGCGGCGAGGACTTCCGGGAGCGCCCTGATCACGGTCCGGATATCCGCGCCTTCCGGCAGGTCCGGAAGAGATGCGGGCAGCGGAGGCCACTGTGACACAGGCAGGTCCGTAGCGAGACCGCGGACCGCCTGTATCGCTTCGGCCAGCGCCGCCGAAGCGGTGGCTCTCTTGATTCGTGCTTCCACGGAAACCAGCCGCGCCAGATCCAGCTCCACCTGGTTCACGTCGCCCGTCTCGAATCTGCGTTGCGCAAGCACTGCGAAATCGTGCATTAACTCCTGACGCCGAGCGGCCAGGCTGTCGCGTTCGGCGCCGGTCCGGTGGGCGGCCAGGCCGTTCAGCAAGTCGACGGCCACACCGCGGCGAACAAGTGCGACCTCGGTCTCGGCGACCCGCCGGTCCGATTCCGCAAGCGAGGCGCGGGCCCTGCCCTTACCGCCCCAATCGATCGTATATCCGATGCCGATCCAGTAGCGGGTTTCGTCGGTTCTTTCGTAGTCTGCGTTGATCTCCGGGTTGTACATCGGTCTGGATGCTGCGTCTCGATAGCTCCGTCTGGCCTCCAGCCCGGCCCGAGCCGCCTTAACTCGGGGATTGGCGTCGACAACCGTTTGAACGAACTGTTGAAGCGCATGGTCGGCCGGCTCGATTCCCGCGCCGCCATTTCCGTCGGCCCAGGCAGCAAGAGGCATGGAAGCGCCCATGCCCAGCGACAGAATGAACCCCCAAAATAATTTTCGCATAAATCCGTTTCCGAATTCAGTACGCCGCCGTCCGCCCAAACCGGATCGTCGTTCATGTTCCTGAACGAGTCGAAGGCGATTCAGTCGCGCTTACGGTTCGCCTAAAACAGCACCGGGACGAATGAAATCGTCCCGACGCCGGCACTGCGTTATGTATTCGGCCGCAATTCATGCGGCCTCAAAGCCAATGTGGATCCTGCTATAAACCGCCCCGCGCCGCTATGGTGCGAAACCGAGACTGACGCCGCCCCAGACCTGGGTCGGCTCGCCACCGCCTTCTACGATGTCTTCGATCCTGCGAATGATACCGATCGCGGGCGCCAACGAAAAGTAGCTATGGCTGACACCGAGCGAGACGGACGCACCGACATGGTTGAATTCGAATTTGTCGGTCACGTCGCTGTACCCGATATCGGCGGAAATCACCAGCGAGACGTTACCCTCCGGGGTCAGTTGAATTTCATGACCGACACTGCCATTGATATACCAGTAATCGAACTGGCCCAAGTCCCGATAAAGTGTTACTGACGGGGAGGCGGGAGCATCCAGACTCGCGCCTGCAAAAAACTCAGTCGTGAGTCTTTCGCCCTTCGCCAGGCTTGGAAACGTGTATTGAATCATCCCGACAGTAAGCCCCACGTTTTCGTACTGTTCTCCCAGATTGCGGTCGTACGAAATCGTGAAGTCGAGTTTGTCGCCCGCATCCTGAATGCTTCTTTGCTTTAATGACGCGGAACCCCAGATATTGAACGAGAAACCGGACTCTCCTAAACCTATGGTGAGCGAAGGCTGCGCGGTGGGCTTGTTCGTGAAGCCGATGCCGCGAAAGATATAATGGGAGACAAGATCCACGCCCCCCTCAACGGAAACACTCCCGATCTGGGCGAGTGCGGGACTGGCAAGCAGGCTGAGCGTCACCACGAGAACGAGCGTGCGAGATGCCATGTTCATCCTTCCTCCATTCTAATTCGGTGATTTCCCCGACGCGTTACACCGGAAGTTGATGTTGCTTTCGAGACGGAATGCCGGGGAAAGATCCTGGGGGAGGTTAACGGGTTGGGGCCTGTAATATGCACGAGGCCGATCGGCTACCTGGATTGGATTCAATATGAACGGTTCTCTCAATCAACAAAACGTCTAATCTTAGGGTCGCGCCGGTTCAATGTCAAGTTGAATTTTCACAAGCCGGGTCGTGCTGAGGCGCTGGCCGCCGGGACGGGATTATCCGCTTCGCTCCGGCGCTTGACGTCGGATCCCGAGCGGCCGCGTGTTCGGATCGGTTTCTGGCGCGAACCCGGGTTTCCAGCCGCGGGATTCTCTGCGATCAAGCCGGATATGGAACCGCCTGGCGGTTACCTATTCGGATGGGCCCGCAATCCGCGTATGTTGAGAACGGATACAATCGCGGCCGCCGCCAGGCACAAAGCTCTCATACACCATCCCTTTCTGAAAGTGATCGCCAGCGCCGCACGCTAACCCGGATCCATGTAGCCCTCGAGGTAAAGGCATCCGTAAAGAACCTGCTCATCAGCCCGCTTCAACACACGGCCTACCTCACGAACAGCATGTCGCGGTACGTCGGCACTGGCCACAGATCGTCCGGAACCACTTTCTCCAATCGGTCCGCCACCTCGCGTACCGCGTTCATCGCCGGGATCACATTGTCGCGCATGTGGACCACCTTGGACGACATCTCTTCTCCGCCGAGTTCTTCGTTTTGCGTGTCGAGCTCGTCCAGGGTATCGCTCAATTCATCGATCAAGCCGGAAACCCTCATGACGTTTCTATCGAGACCCACTGTGGAGCCGCCCGCCTTCTTCGTCCCGTTTCGCGCCGACGTGAGTTGCTTCAGGTAGGCAACCGCGGCAGGCAGGATCATGCAGCGGGCCATGTGCGCCGCCGTTTCCCCTTCGATGTTGATCTTGATGAAGTACTGCTCGGTGAGCACCTCCAGCCTGGCCCCCAGTTCGCGCGGCGTCAGGACGCCGTACTTATTGAAAAGCGCCTCGTTACCGGGGGAGGCGAGCGCAACCAGCGCATCGACCGCCGAGCCCGCGTTGTACAGCCCGCGGCGCGCGGCCTCCTCAACCCACTCGGTCGCATAATTGTCGCCGTTGAAAATGATCCGCTTGAAGGACGGGATCTCGTTGGCCAACAGCGTCCAGAGCGCATCCTCGATCGAGGTGCCGGCATCGACGATCGGCTCCAGCAACTCCGTCCAATGGTCGATCGCCTCCGCCACGATTGTGTTGAGGACGGTTGCCGACAGCGAGATATTTGCCGACGAGCCGACCGCACGAAACTCGAACTTGTTCCCGGTGAAAGCAAAAGGCGACGTGCGGTTGCGGTCTCCGGAATGGCGCGTAAGGTCAGGGAGGACATTGACTCCCAGGCCGAGGAGCCCGTCGTGTTCCCGCTGCTCCGCCTTTCCGGATTCCTCAAGCTGGTTAAAGATGTCTTCCAGCTGGCTGCCCAGGAACACCGAGATGATTGACGGCGGGGCTTCATTGGCGCCCAGACGGTGATCGTTTCCGGCGCTTGAGACGCTGGCCAGGAGCAGGTCCTGGTGCTGCTCGACCGCGCTCATCACCGCGGTACAGAAGAACAGGAACATCAGGTTGTCGTGCGGCGTGTCCCCCGGATCCATCAGATTACGATCCGATGTGCCGAAGGACCAGTTCAGGTGCTTGCCGCTGCCGTTGATCCCTGCGAAGGGCTTCTCATGCAAGAGGCAGATAAATCCATAGTCGCGCGCGCTTCGCTCGAGGACCCTCATCATCAGCTGCTGATGGTCCGACGCCACGTTCGCGTTTTCATAGACCGGCGCCATCTCGTATTGCCCCGGCGCCACCTCGTTATGGCGCGTCTTCATCGGCACGCCCAGCCGGTACAGGTCCATCTCAATGGACTGGATGCACGCCAGCACCCGCTCGTGGATCTGTCCGAAATAGTGGTCGTCAAGTTCCTGCCCCCTCGGGGGTTTTGCCCCGAAGAGTGTTCGGCCCGCGGTCATGAGGTCGGGTCTGCGGTAGTAAAATTCGCGGTCCACGAGAAAGAACTCCTGCTCGGGACCGAGGCTGGCCGTTACCATCCCGGCGTCGATACCGAAGAGCTTGAGCGCTCGTCTCGTGACCCGGTCGAGTGCGTCCATCGACCGGAGCAGCGGGATCTTGGCATCGAGACTCTCTCCTGTCCAGCTGGAAAAGGCAGTGGGAATGCACAGGTACGTTGCCGATTCGCCGCCCATGATGAAAGCGGGAGAGGTAGGATCCCAGGCCGTGTAGCCGCGTGCCTCGAAGGTAGCCCGCAGGCCGCCCGAGGGGAACGACGACGCGTCCGGCTCGCCCTGGACGAGTTCCTCCCCGTCGAACTCGGTGATGGCGCGGGCGTCGGCGCCCACTTTCAGGAAGGAGTCGTGCTTTTCGGCTGTGTGCCCCGTGAGCGGCTGGAACCAGTGGGTGTAGTGGGTCGCGCCCATCGAGAGCGCCCAGTCTTTCATCGCCGCAGCCACGGTGTCTGCGATATCGGAATCGAGTTGCTTTCCGTGGTGAATCGTCCGGACAAGCTTTTTGTAGACGTTTTCCGGAAGCCTGGACTGCATCTCGCGCAGTCCGAAAGTGTCCTTGCCGAAGATGTCGGGAAGAAGGTCCCGGTCGCCCGATCGGGCTTCCGGCTTACGGTTCCACGTTTTGGCGGCACTGACGGAATCGAAACGTCTCTGGATCCCCATTGTGAAGGCCATCCTTATGAAATGGTGTGGGTGCGCGCGTGTAATTTTCAGCCCCGTCAGCGCGGCAGGTGTAAGATGCTCTCTGGAAACAGAAAGTGCGGAAGCCCGGTCTCAAAAGGGGATTAGAATCCCCATACGAATATCCGGTGCACTTTCATTCCGTTCCTCCGTTACAGTATCGGGTAAACGCCTACCCGAACCAATATGAAAAGAGATCCGCCTGCCTCAGGTAGAATTTCAGCCTGATTTCCTTACCCTTCAGAGGATCCAGATCCGCCCGCTCCATCCAGGTCAGCTGGTGGGAGACCGCGTCTCCGTCCAGTGTAGCGCACCTGACGCGGGCGTACTCAGGCGCGTGATATCCGTCCTGCTCGATTACGGAAGCCGCGAGTTCCCCGCCCCTGGCGTCCGCATTCACATGGAGCCGGCCTCCCGGACAGATCATCGGCTCCGTCAAAACCCACCCCGCCTGCTCCCCGGCGCACAGACTCGCAAATCCGTCTCGCCTCAACCTGCCGAGACCCGGAAGATTGACGTATGACAACCCGTGGCCGTGCGCCCTCATCCCGTAATAGAACCAGAGTTCGTCGCCCACCGCCACCGGCGAGCTGGTGGGCCAGACAATCCCGGAGTCCAGCCCGCCGGGAGTTGTATCCAGAAAAGGCACGCGCCCCTCCGACCGGTTCCAGCGAACGCCGTCCCGGCTGGTTACCAGTTCGATGTAACATCGCCCCAGCATCGCGGAATGCGCCGGCCAGTGCGGCAACCGGTAGGGGAACCGTTTGGGGCGCTCTTCGGCAAACCCTTCGTGCACGCACAGCAGCCCCACGTACATTCCTTCGTAGAAGGACACGCCCATTGTCTGGAACTCGGTACCATCGGGGTCGTCGCCGTCCGGCGCAAGCACCGTCTCGAGCTCCGACCACCCGGTGAGATCCTCGCTTTCGCTCCGTGCAATCAGCCGAACCGCGGTACCTTCCGGATCGATGGATTGACCCGGACACGCTACCTGGGGGCGGAAATACGCCACGTACCGCCCGATGTTCCCGTCCCACCCTGCCAGGCAGTTCAACCCGTCGGAATGTCCGATCCGGCTCGGCACGCGCACCTTCTCCGGATCGGACCACTGTACACCGTCCGGCGAAAAGCTGATGCTGGATGGATAGTATATCATCTTGTAGCGTCGGGCACGATCCAATTCGCGATCGTCGATGACGACGCACGGCAGACTCCCCGGAGGCTCGAATAAAACGTTGTTTTCGGTGCTTCCGTTGATTTCGACCCGCCCCAGCGCCGGAAGCCGCCAGTGAATCCCGTTATGCGACTCCGCGTAGGCCACCACCGGCGTCCCGCCCCCGTACCCGAAGTCCCTGATTCCCGGTGGCTTCGTCTGGTAATACATCTGAAATGTTCCGGAAGGGCCGCGAACCACCGACGTGGGGGTCAGGCTGTCGTTCGGTTTCTCAACGCCGCCCTCTCGCGGAACCTCGTCCTCCTCATACCGCACGCCCTCCCTCACATCGTGGAACCGGTTCCCAACGAGCAACGGATTCCCCACGTATTTGACCGGGGAGTGATATTTGCGGTAAACACGAAAGGTCTCCGCGACCTCCTCGTCGTCCAGAAACAACCGGCGGTTGTCGTTCAACTGCATGGGAGAACGCATCAGATTCCCCGCTAATTATGCAGGGAGATGGCAATCACCATCCCCCTACTTCCAATTCGCTCTTCGATCGTCCCTCTGGTCGTACATCCATCCAAGGACTGGCGGAGCCCAACCTGCTTCGCAGTTGCCCGGCCAATTAAAAAAAGACGCTTCCAGTCTCCTCAGTATCAAAGCGATGTCTTGGTCAGCTTGGGCGGGAGTCGTACAAATTCAGACGAAGTATGAAAAGAGAATCCTCATCTTGGCCAAAAAAAGCATCCAATCGTTTCTCGTTATGCAGCAACAACTCCGCTACCCCCTCTGTCGCGGCGTTTCCAACGTCAAGCCATACTACCTTTGGCGGATGGCCGAAGGCGAAACTAAATTGGCGAAAATGGTCATCCTTTGACAATATTGCGAACCCATGTTCCATGGCGTATTTCCAGATAACAATATCGGGCTCGCTCTGAAGCCCGACTTGATGAACGCTGGCCGTTCCGGGAAAGCTTTCATCAAGACGCGCAACGAGCCGATAGCTGAGGTTCTCGTCGAGCAGGAACTTCACGCCGTAAAACCGGATGCAGGATGGAGTTTATGGGCATACGAATAGTCACGAGCAGCGAGAATGTGCCGCTTTGTTAAATTTGGAAAATCGTGTAACAGCTCGGCCTCCGTCATTCCTCCTGCCAAGTATTCCAAGACATCCTGAACGGTAATCCGGGTACCCTTAAAGCAGGGTTTGCCACCACGAACACCCGGCCGTGTCTCGATGTATTGCTCAAAAGTCCTTTCGCGATACTCTGGCGTTTCTTCCATTGTGCGGTTCCATTCGTCCGTCTGTGTAATCTTAACGTATTCTTCAATGTTCATTTTGCGATACCTGGCGGCATCGCTCATTAATCGGTACCTCGCGGCCTCTTCGTACGGACAATTGTGGTCGCATTGTCGTTCGGCCATTCCGTGTCTGTGTCCGTAAGTGCGGATCCTCCTGGTGAAACCCGCGGATTCAGCAAGCGCAATCCATTTTTTTTCGTTTGTGGCCACAATGTGGTCATCATCAGTAGAATACAGAAACAAGTCGATATCTCCGCTATCGTTTTGCCTCGGCAGAAGCCCCTCCGTCATCAGGCGAACCAGGTACTGCGTATAAATGTGTGTAAAACATTCTATCTTGGGAATAGCTGCGACCAGATCGTCTACTTTCTTCCTGGTAATCCTTCCGAGAGCCCTGTTGTCTGCTTTGATAAACGCTCGCATCTGGCAACCGGCTATAACCTGGGCAAACCATTCTCTCGACCTCATTCCCGCGAGAAATCGCTGTTTCTCGTCGCCTCGAAGTTTTGGCACGGACGGAGATCGTCTGTCCGAATCGGTGGCATACCATTTGCGAAACCGGGGAATATTCTCCACCATCAGGTGAATTAGAGAATCAACCCATTCCCGCTCGCCCTTATCGCGCCACGTCGCCGCGAACGGTACATTTAAGGTCCTTCGGACTAGATTTCCGTAGTCAGGTATGCCTCTCTTGACCTCGTCAAGGCAGTGACCCTCCGCCAGGGCGAGAACGGCGTCAGCATAGGACGGAGCGGGTTCCGCCAGCTTATAACCAAAAGTGTTTGTGAGATGCGATTCCGGATCGGGAAGTTCGTGGATACCATGCATGAGAATGGCTCCGGCCGCGGCCTTTCGGTCGTCAAACGACCGATCGTCAAGTTTAGATACCAGTTCTATAACCGAAATTGGAGAGTAACAGAGACGTTCTCCGGGCTTTCGGACGTCCTTAATGCTGACGTTATTTAAGCCTATATCGTAAAGAACATGCGTGTCGATAATTATTGTCTTTGTCATGTCGTGCTCCGGGTCGTTTGACGGCGTGCGACTGTCTGATCAGGCTTCGTGCAAGAATACTACTGAGATTTAGACATGCTGCGCGACCGAATCGTATAGTGTCTCCTCTGTTACCGGGTCGACAACCGAGAACCCTCCTGTCCGATTCAAGTCCTCCGTCGATCTGCCGGTCAACAACGAGACAACGTGTTCCATTATTGGCCCGTGAATCTGCTCGAACTTGTGCTTCGTGTCAAAGGCGACGAAAATACTCGAAACCGTTCCTGGCGAATCGACGTGCGGCATTATCGACCTCCTGCTGGACGGCTGAAGCCTGAATGCGTACCCGTCTCTTTGTTTTGCCACCAAGACTGTCAGCCTTTTCATCGTATCCTCCAATATTCCTCGACCGCCGCCGAACGACTCTTGTTCCTCGCCGAATCTAATACAACGACGCGGCGTGTACAGACCATCCACGCGAGTAAGTTTACCGCCTGGAACCCCTGGGAACCCGGGATTCACTGGTATCAGAAAAAGCCCTTGCAGCGCTGATGTGATGTGGCGTCAAAACCGGAAAATCGCCCAGGAGCTCAGCCTCGGTCATTCCTCCAGCGAGGTATTCCAGGACGTCATAGACGGTTATCCTGGTACCCTTAAAGCATGGCTTCCCGCCACGAACACCGGGTCGGATCTCGATGTAGTCTTCAAAGTGCATGAGCAGTGCCTTTTTCCAGCAACCGGTCCAAATCGTGACCGCACTCTTTCAGGAGTTTCTGCCTGATGCGGTGAACTTCCTCAACTACGGAATCACGGTACATGGTTATCGCTAACAGTCCGTTGGTAAAGTCTCTCTGCAGGCGAGGCCGAGTCATTGTGGTTGAAGACAAAGCGCCTGTCTGTTCGGAGGCAGACAGGCGCGACCGACTCGAATCCATGGATTCGGGGGGAGCGCAACACCTGCGCGCGCACAGGCGAGTTAGAGTTTCACGAGAATCAGCGTGGTATACTGGATTCCGATAATCCAGCGAAACCCGCTATCTAAGCGCGATTCGAGATTCCCAAGGCGCGATTCGACGGCCCCAAGGCGGGCGTTCATCTGATCGACCGTGCCCTCGAGGCGGGAAATCCGGGCATCGAAATCGGCTTGCGGCGTTGCGGCGTTCACGTTTGGGTTCCCTTCGGATTGGGTTGTCTGTCGGGCACCCACTGTGTCTATGGATATAATACGTCAAGTTCTTCCTGAATCAATATCGTGTTGATTCATCGCCGTTACAAACCGAGTGTACGTGCGGATACTGCCGGATTCCAAGCGACGAGATCACGACCCGGAAAACCAGGGAGGCGTCAACGGCCGGCCTTCCGCTGGTCCTGAATGTTGTCCTGGCAGTTGCCTTAACAGTCCGTTGAAAAAGTCGCTCTGCAGGCGAGGCCGAAACATTGTGACCGAAGACAAGGCGCGCGACCGCGTCGAATCGGGGATTCGGCGAGGGAGCGCAACGCAGTATTTCGGCCACAAGGGCCGGACGCAGCCCGGATGGGCTTTTTCAACGGGCTGTTAAGCCGAGAAACGAAGCTTGATGCCGCAGGCGGCAGAGACTTTCGCAAGCGTATCGAGACGAGGATTTCGTCGCCCGGAAAGGGCCCGGGAAAGGGCCACGCGGTCCAGCTTGGCCTGGCGTGCGAGCGCGGACACGCCACCTCGCGCCTCGGCAACGTTCCGAAACGCCTTCATGAGCAAGCGTGGATCGTCGCCCATTTCTTCTATCGCCGCATTCAAATATGCGGCTGCGTCCCTGGGCGTCTTGAGATAGTCACTCGTCTCATGTTCTTTTGCGGGCATATTATGTCTCCTGTCTGCACGCTTTCCACCGACTCCGGGAGTTCGCGTTGTCGCGAAGTCAGTTCTTACAAAAAAATCGTAGTCAATTGACTACGCTGTGTCAAGTGTTTTTCAAAGGAATCATAAGTTCAAACGCGGCGGGCTCCCGCTCAATGTCGGTTTGTCCACCGCGTCGCGCTTCCACAAACAGTGTCACGCTAATGTGCCGCGTTTCTCTTGGACTTATTCAGTCGGAATCGTCACCAGATCCTTCTCGACGTCAGGATAGAGTGTATCGAGCTCTTTCTGTATCTCGATGGTTTTTCCAATGGCCGTGACCATCCGGCAGTATGTCTCGATATCCTTCAGTTCCAGGCGCTGTTCTTTACGATCCTTCAGCCACCTGTCACAGACCTGATAGCCGCAAGACGCGAGCGCTGTGGATTCTTTGTGACCTCATCATAAACTATAATCATCTCGCTGCCGATGTCAAGAAAAAGGCCGGATTCACGGATGAATCCAGCCGTTGACGTGTAAATATGCTAAACTGCGGCTCGGCATCTTCGACGCCCCCTCGAGGGGGCGTGATTGGACCCTCAGACGTACTCACGCGTTCATTATCTTTCTACCTGGCTGGGGTTGATCTCCGAGATGCCGCGCTCGCAAGATCTCCCCTCTACCCCCCCGCCGACATCCCGAATACCGCCGCGAAGAGGACAAAATCTGCAAAGCTGATCTGTTCGTCGCCGTTCAGGTCCAGGTTCACGTCGAAATTCGGATCGCCGGAACTTGCGCCGAAACTGCGGGCAAAAATCACGAAGTCCCCGAACCCGACAGTTCCGTCGCGGTCGAAGTCGGCGCGTCTCGGATCGGTAACGGGCGCATCTTCGTAGACAGGCTGCCCTCGAACGGCGATACCGCGGGGCCCGTCTTCCAGCGTGAGCGTCTTCCGAATGAACCCCGATGCCGCATCGATAAACAGCAGTTCGTTCGAGTCCTGGTTGGCCGCGTAGACGGTCTTGCCGTCGGCGGACACGGCAACGTCGCGCGTTTCCCGCCCGCGTGCCGCCCACTTCAGAATAACGCGATTCAGATCGGTATTGATCACCAACACCTGTGCATTGGTCCGGTCCGTGGCATAGAGGCGTTTCCCGTCAGGCGAGAGCGCAAGCCGGAAAACACTTGCGGATGGCTGTTCGATCGCACCGATCACCTCGTTCGTCCCGGTGTCGATTATCGAAACGCCGGCCCCGTCACCGCTACGCCCGAACCTGGAAACGTAAAGGCGGTCTCCGGAGTGAGAAAGCAGCAGGGACCGCGGCGAGACCGGCACGTCGATCCGGTGGGTCACCTGCCCGGCTTCGATATCCACCACCATCACCTGATTCCCGTCTATATCCGCCGCGTATAACCACTTTTCGTCCGGGTCCACCGCGATGCCGAATGGGCCCCGTGCCTGCTCACCTCCACCCGATACGGGCGTGGAAATGCGCCGCCGCTCCCGCAAACCTCCCACGTCCACCACCGATACGGTCTGGTCCGCCGCATTGCTCACGTACACGCGCGACCCGTTTCGGGACATCGCCAGGTCCAGCGGCTCGCGCCCGACCCGCGTCACCAGGACTTCGTGTGTGGACGCATCGATCGCCATCAGCTTGTTTTCCGAGCCGTCCGTATCCGCGCCGTTGTTCGCGACGTACACAAACCGCTCGTCGGGTGTCAACAACACGCTCAACGGATCTCCACCCAGCGGGATGCGGGCGACTTCACGGTCCAGGCCCGTATCGAACACGGCCAGTTGCCGTGAACGACGAAGCGCCACGTACACGACCGGATCGCCCGAAAGCGCGAGGACTTCAAAACGGAGTTCCGGCAGTTCCGCGGCCGGGTAGATTGTCTCGTTGCCCTGACTGTCCTGCGCCCGGAACCGGTAGGTAAACACCGTTCCGCGCTTCCGCCCGGGAAACTCGGCGGAATAAAACCGTCCATGTTCACGCTGCAACGCCAGGGTCCGGACGGGGCCGCCGTCGGTCCGGTAGTCCACCTCCACCAAAGAAATCGGATCCTCGTCCAGAATGCGCACGTGCAGCCGGTAGGGACCGGCCGGGCTCGGCGTGTTGTTCGGCAGAACGGTTGGTTGAACATCCGGAAAGCCCGGACGGGCCGTTCCCAGCGTAAAGTCGACCTCCGCCACACTCCTGCCAGGGGCAACGCGAACCACGTCGGCAACGTCACGAATCGCCCGGTTGTTGTAATACTCCTCCGGGAAGCCGGTTTCGAACTCGCTGTATATGCCGCTGAAATTCCGCGTGGTAACCGATCCGCCCACGGGTTCGATGCCCACGTGATATTCACCGGGAGGCAGGCCCTTGATTTCATATTCCCCATCTCCGCGAATCCCCCGGTTTTCGCCGGTGGTTCCCGACAGGACGCCCGCGGCGAACTCACCGGTCTCCGCGCGATATGCCACCACGTGCACGCCAAATGCCCCGGAGCCGTCACGGTGGGTTACACTTCCGGAAATTGCGCCGGTGGAGGTTATCGCCTCCGTCGATGGATAAAGCGCCGCAACCCCCGCACGGTCGTCCGTCGTAAGCG
>LXNJ01000612.1_pt1 | contig 24215 bp, 26 predicted proteins | sample 809081 | NCBI WGS metagenome assembly LXNJ01 (sample SAMN04870510, study PRJNA318959) | sponge metagenome | biome: sponge; feature: marine sponge reef; material: water | host: Petrosia ficiformis | place: Greece: Milos, Mediterranean Sea | collected 2013-05-29 | depth 5-7 m | reverse complement strand
TCGCGGTGGGGATCTCCAACGACGCCAACGCGGCCGCGCTGGCCGAATACTCCTACGGATCGATCAGCCACAACCTGATGGTCATCAAGATCGGCACCGGCGTGGGCTCCGGGATAGTCCTCAACGGCCAGCAGTACTTCGGCGAGAGCTTCGCCGCCGGCGAGATCGGCCACATTGCTGTGGAGGACGACGGCCCCCTATGCCCGTGCGGCAACCGGGGCTGCCTGGAGACGTTCGTGTCGGCTCCGAGTCTGAGTGCCGCTATTGGGGCCGGCGAGGATCCGCACGAGGTGGTGGCACAGGCCGGGCGGCGGCTGGGTCTCGCCCTGGCCGGAGCGGTGAGCGTGCTGGATGTCCACGACATCGTGGTCTCCGGTTACGAGTTACCCCTCGTGGACGACCTGTGCCGTGCCGCCCTGGCGTCACTGCGAGCGCACACTCTTCCCGGCCTCGGCCGCTCAGTCGATATGCGACCTTCGAGTTTCGGTTCCGACCTGGTCCTTCTCGGCGTGAGCGTCCTCGTGCTGAGCCAAGAGCTGGGGGTTGCCTGATGGGCGCCCCGTGACAGCAACCAAGCGAACGATGGCCGATGCCAGACCGTCGCTTCGCCGCAAACCCACGATCCCATCATGGGAGGGACCCAGGAGGTTAAGGACAATGGCAAAACTCATGAGACTTCTTGCCGCGCTGCTCGCGTTCGGGCTCATAGCCGCGAGCTGCGGCGATGACGACGACGGCGCGCAGCCTGCGACGGCCGACCCCGAACCGGCCGAGGCCGCGCCGGCCGAGCCCGACCCCGAACCGGCCGAGCCCGAGACCACCGAAGCTCCAGAGCCGGAAGCGGAAGAGGTCACGATCTCGATCGAGAGTTGGCGTTCGGACGATCAGGCGATCTGGGACGAGCAGATCATCCCCGCGTTCGAAGCCGAGTATCCACACATCAACGTGGTGTTTGCACCCACGACGCCGCTGGAGTACCCGCCCGCGCTGCGAACGCGTCTGGAGGGCGGCGTCGCTGGCGACCTGATCACCTGCTTCCCCTTCGATCGTTCACGAGAACTCTTCGAAGACGGTCATCTGGCACCACTGAACGACCTGGACGGCATCGACAGCTTCGGTCCCGCCGCGCAGAACGCCTGGCTCTCCGCGGACGGGTCGACGCCGTACTGCGTGCCGGTCGCGTCGATCATTCAGGGGTTCTATTACAACGTTGAGGCCTTCGATGAGCTCGGTTTGAGCGTGCCTCAAACCGAGTCGGAGTTCTTCGACGTGTTGCAGGCAATCCTCGACGACGGCACCTACACGCCAATCGGAATAGGCCTGTCTGAGTGGGAGGCCGAGCACATCCTCTTCCAGAACATCGGTGCGAACTACTGGAGGGGCGAAGAAGGGCGGCTGGCTCTGATTGCTGGGGAAGACAAGGTCACCGATCAGGAATACGTCGACGCCTTCACCACCATGGCTCGCTTGGGGCCGTACACGCACCCCGGAGCCTCCGGCATCCCCTACCCGGACGGCAAGATCCTGTTCGAGACGGGTCAGGCCGCAATCTACCCCGGCGGATCCTGGGAGATCTCCGGGTTCGATGAGAATGCCGGCTTCGAGTTCAGCGCCTTCCGGACACCGCATCCGGACGGTCAGGACACGTGCTACATCGTCGACCACATCGACCTGGCGATTGGTCTGAACCCCGCATCGCCCAATGCCGAAGCCGCTCGCACATTCCTGTCGTGGGTGGCCGCTCCAGAGTTCGCCGGCCTCTACACCGGCGCCCTGTCGGGCTTCTTCAGCCTGCAGGACACACCGGTCGAGTACAGCCATCCGGTCGCTTCGGAGTTCGTGTCCTGGCGTCAGGACTGCGAATCAGCCAATCGCACCGGCTATGAGGCTCTCGATTCGGGCGATCCCGAGTTCCCCATCGAGCTGAGGGAAGTCAGCAACGCCGTCGTCCTTGGTGACATGACCCCTGAAGACGGGGCACAGAGGCTCCAGGACGGCCTGGACTCCTGGTACACACCGGGAGGCTGACACAACATATGCTGCTGGCTGATGACACGGCTTGTAGCACAAGGAGGTCTCGGTGACCGCAACTGAAGCGGTGGTAACCGAGGGACTTCCTCAGAGCGGGGGGTCTGCTGATCGGCAGACCCCCCGCTCGGGGAGTGCCACTCGACGTTGGCGCAAGTGGGGGCCGATCCTCGTGTTCCTCGCGCCGGCGACAGTCGTCTACTCGGTGTTTATGGTGTACCCGCTGCTGGATTCGCTGCGGCGCAGCTTCTTCGATGATGACGGAAACTTTGCCGGTTTGGACAACTACGATACTCTGTTCCTGAACCCGACCTTTGCAGATCGATTCTGGGACGCACTGGGTCACAACTTCCAGTTCTTTGCCTTCCACATGGTATTGCAGAACCCTATCGGGTTGTTGCTCGCCGTATTGCTGACAGTCCAGAGTGTCCGTGGCCTCAATATCTACCGCACGATCGTTTTCTTGCCTACGACACTGTCGGTGGTCATCGTCGGGTTCATCTGGAGACTCATTCTCAGTCCGATATGGGGAGTTACCGAGACTGTAGGCATAGAAACACCGCTGCTAGGCGAATCTCACACTGTGCTCCCGACACTCTCGCTGATATCGGTATGGCAGTGGGTGGGGATCCCTATGATCTTCTTCTACGCCGTGCTCATCGCGATCCCGAAAGAGCTCATTGAGGCATCTCGAGTTGATGGCGCTGGATCCTGGCAGGTCTTCCGGGATATCACGTTTCCGTTGATACTGCCCATGCTGGGGATCATTTCCATTCTGACGTATATCGGCAATTTTAATGCCTTTGACTTGATATATCAGGTCAAAGGTGTAGTCGCCGGCCCTGACTTTGCTTCGGACATTTTGGGGACCTTCTTCTACCGGACCTTTTTCGGTGCTTCGGGCACTACAGGCAGCCCTGCCTTGGGCGCTACCGTCGCGTCCGTGATGTTCCTCATCATCCTGGCCGGTGTCCTGCTCTACATGTTCGGTTGGCAGCGGCGCGTCACCACGTACGAGCTATGAGCACCGTGACTGAGGTCTCGGCACCGCCGAACAGGATCCAACCGGGGAAGCGACGGATCCACTGGGGGCGCTGGGGCGTTCATGCGGTGCTGCTGTCCTACAGCCTCCTCGCGCTCGGGCCGACATTGCTGATCATCATGAATTCTCTCAAGTCACGGCAGGCAATCTTCGATGATGCTTTCTCGCTACCGTCCGCTGAGACCTTTGACTTGGTGGGATATGAAACTCTATTCAGCGGCTCCAGTTTCGATGTGTATTTTCGCAACAGCTTCATCGTGACGGTAGCCTCAGTGCTGCTAGTCGTGTTCTTCTCTGCCATGGCCGCGTTTGCGCTTGTGGAATACGACTTCAAGGGCAACACGCTGCTAGCTCTCTACCTGGCCATCGGTATTATGATCCCGATCCGTCTCGGAACTGTCAGCATTCTCAAACTCATGGTGAGCCTCAATCTCATCAATACGCTGTGGGCGCTCATTCTGGTGTACACCGCGATGGGTCTGCCCCTTGGCGTATTCTTGATGTCTCAATTCATGAGGCAGGTTCCGAGAGAACTCAAATCGGCAGCCCGTGTCGACGGCGCCAGCGAATATCGAGTCTTTGGTCTGGTCATTCCCCTTGTCAGGCCGGGTATGGCGGCCGTGGCCGTCTTCACCATGCTTCCGGTCTGGAACGATCTGTGGTTCCCATTGATCCTGGCACCAGCAGAAGGAACAAGGACGGTCACTCTGGGAGCTTCGGCCTTCCTTGGACAGTTCGAAAGGAATTGGAACGCCCTACTGGCCGCTCTGACCCTGGCGATGGTACCGATCCTGCTTCTCTACATTATCTTCTCTCGGCAGTTCCTTCGAGGGCTAACAGAAGGTGCGATCAAGTGATGGCGCGGGTCTTTGCCGTCCGAGAGCTATTCGGGGTGTAACCATGGCTGAGTTGCGATTGGTGGGGGTATCGAAGGTCTATCCCAACGGACTGCGAGCCGTGAGCGATGTGAATCTGGACATTGCCGACGGCGAACTCCTTGTGCTGGTCGGTCCGTCGGGTTGCGGGAAGTCCACGCTCCTGCGGATGATCGCAGGCCTCGAAGACATCACCGAGGGTGACGTCGAGATCGACGGCCGGATCGTCAACGCCGACACGCCGCGCGAGCGCGACATCGCCATGGTGTTCCAGAACTACGCCCTGTACCCGCACATGACGGTACGGAAGAACATCGGATACTCCCTCCGGTTGGGAAGGGTCCCCAAGGACGAGGCGGCCCAGCGGATAGAGGGCACCGCCGCGATGTTGGAGTTGACCGATCTGCTCGACCGCAAACCCGGCGCCCTGTCGGGTGGCCAACGTCAGCGGGTGGCCATGGGTCGTGCCATCGTTCGGCAGCCGGCCGCGTTCTTGATGGACGAACCCCTGTCGAACCTTGACGCCCGGCTCAGGGTCCAGATGCGCGCCGAGATCATCAGGCTGCAGCGCGATCTCGGAACCACGACCGTGTACGTGACCCACGACCAGGTGGAAGCGATGACCATGGGCTCACGGGTCGCGGTGTTGCGCGACGGCGTCCTCCAGCAGGTGGACAGCCCTCAATCGCTCTATGACCATCCGGACAACCTCTTCGTGGCGGCCTTCATCGGGTCTCCCTCGATGAACCTCTACGAGGGTCGGATCGAGCGAACGGCCACAGCTGCTCGCGCCGTCTTCGGGGCTCATGCCTTTCCGCTGCCAGAGCAGTGGATGGAAGGTGACGGTCGCTCCGGCAGCGGTGGGCGGCGAGTGATCGTGGGCATCCGTCCCGAGTGGCTGGTCGAGCAGACCCCTGACAACGCCGAGCTGCCCTCGGTTCGGGTGCGGGTGGAGTTGGTCGAAGCGCTCGGGGCAGAGCTCGTTGCCCACACAACCATCGAAGCGACCGGCGCTGAGATCGACACGCCCGAACTGGCCGAGGGGCACGTCGGTGACTCCAGTGACGGCGCCCCGTGCCTGGCCCGCCTGTCACCGAGGAGCCAGGTATCCGTCGGCGAGACCATCGACCTCGCCATCAACCATCCGAGCGTGCACCTGTTCGACGCCGCGACCGAACGGGCTCTTCGCCCGGGCCAGCTGCAGTGAGTGGTGCGGCGCAGTCCAGCGGTGTCGTGATCGGCGTCGACGTAGGCGGGACGAAGACACACGCGGCCCTCGTTGATGGACATTTCAACGTCATCAACGACCTGACGGTTCCCACGCAGATCGGGGGAGTGGATCAGGTCGGCGCGGGCATCATCGCCACCGTCGCTGCGTTGAGGTCCAACGGGCAGCAACTTGAGGGCGTCGGGATCGGTTTGCCCGGAATTGTGGACAGCTCAGCCGGATCGGTGCGGCACGCATTCAACCTCGGCATCGGTGAGGACGCCCTCGACATCGTGGCCCGACTCAACAGCTCGGTGAGGGCACCCTGCTGGATCGCCAACGACGTCGATGCGGCCGCTCTGGGCGTCTATGAGATCCTTCGTCGCGACGATTGCGGTCTCCGTGACCTCGTGTATCTCAGCATCGGTACGGGCATCGCAGCCGGCGTGATCCTCGATGGCCGCATTTACCGGGGCCACTACGGCTTTGCCGGTGAGATCGGCCACTTTCGCGTCGATCCCGACGGACCGCAGTGCGCATGCGGTCTGCAGGGCTGTCTTGAAGCGCTGGCCTCGGGGCCGGCCCTCGCACGCCAATGGCCTTCGTCGGGCAAACACTCATCGGTAGAGGCGCTCTTCGTCGCAGCGGCCCTCGGCGACGATAAGGCGACGCTCATCCTGCGGCGTGCGGTCGAGCACCTGACCCGCGCCATCCAACTCCTTGCCCTGACCTTCGATGTCGACCGGATCGTGATCGGCGGTGGCGTCGCCGATGTCGGCGGCGAGCTTCTGATGGATGCCCTTGAACAGGGCCTGCAAAGACTTCAGAGTCCTTCCCCCTGGACACGGGCCCTGAACCTTCCTGGTCGGATCATGCTCAAGCCCCCCCAACCGGTCGGTGTGATCGGAGCAGCCGCCCTGACTCACCGGAGCCGGTCGGGGTGACCGCGGTCATCATCGTCGGGGGACGGTGCCTCACCTCGTCGGAACTCAAGCCGCTCACCATCAGCTTCGAGGGTGACACCATCACTGCGCTCAGCCCCGCTGAACCTGTCGCATCCGCGCCTCGGGTGAAGCCCGACGACTCCGCGGTGATCGACGCGTCAGGTCTCGTGGTGTCGCCGGGTTTGATCGACCTGCAGATCAACGGCGGCTACGGCCACGACCTCCAGGACGATCCCGGGGTCGTATGGGATCTGGGACGTGAGCTTCCCCGCAGCGGGGTGACGTCCTTCCTCCCGACGATCATCTCCGGGCCCAGCAGCCGCACCAGCGCGATGCTGGAAGCGCTGCGGGCGCGTCCCACCGGCTACTGCGGTGCCGAACCCCTGGGCGCCCACTTCGAAGGCCCGATGATCAACCCGCGGCACTCGGGCGCGCACCGCCACGAGTACCTGACCGGCGCCACAGACGACGTGATCGACGGCTGGCATCGCACCGCCGGAGTCGCCATGGTGACGATCGCTCCCGAGCTTGAAGGCGCGCACAGCATCATCAACGAACTCATCCGCCGGGGCATCGTGGTCACCGCGGGCCACTCGGCCGCCACCGCCGACGAGACCCGGGCCGCCATTTCCGCCGGCGTGAGCACGGTCACCCATCTCTTCAACGCGATGGCTCCTCTCGGGCATCGCAGTCCCAATCTGGCCGGCGTGGCCTTGGCGGATGCCCGCCTCACCGTCACCATGATCGTCGACGGCGTGCACATCGACCCCGTCGTTGTGGCTGCGGTCTGGAAGGCCAAGGGGCCCGGCGGCGTCGCCCTGGTGACCGACGCGGTTGCGGCAATGGGGCAGCCGCCCGGCCCGTACCGGCTGTCCGGCACCCCGACGATCTTCGATGGAGTGAGCACCCGGACGGCTGACGGCCGCCTGGCCGGGAGCGCAGTCACCATGAACCGAGCCGCGGCCAACCTTGCCGAGTTCACCGGCTGTGACCGGCACGAGGCTCTAGCCGCTGCGACCTCCGTTCCAGCGGGCATCATCGGCGAGACCCGCCGCGGGCGTCTGGATCCAGGCTCGGTAGCCGACTTGGTGCTCCTCGATGACGCCTACCGGGTCCAGGCGACGGTTTGCCGCGGTCGAGTGGCCTTTGTTGACGATGCCGCCCGGCACCGCCTCCCGGAATCGCTCGTGAAGGCCTCGTAACTGCGATGGAGGTCGTCATCGCACCTTCGGCCCGGGAGGCTGCGATCATCGCGGCCGGCGCCTTCGAACGCCTGCTGGCGGGCGCCGATCGTCCCGTGATCGGGCTGGCCACGGGCCGCTCGCCCCTGCCCACCTACCGCGAGCTCATCGAGCGCTGCCGCGACGGGCGGGTGAGCTTCGCGCGGACGCGGGTGTTCCTTCTCGATGAGTATGTCGGTCTGGACCCGGAGCATTCGCAGTCATGCCGAAGCGTCATCAGGCGCGAACTCCTCGACCAGGTCGATGCTCCAAGTGGTGCTCTGGTCGTTCCAGAATGCGCGCCGGCGGGTCTTGCCACGGCACCGGAAGCCTACGAGCGGCGCATCGCTGACGCCGGTGGCATTGATCTGCAATTGCTCGGCATCGGCCGCAACGGCCATATCGGATTTAACGAGCCGCCCTCCTCGCTCGGGTCGAGAACCCGCCTGACGACACTGGCCGCGGCAACGCGCGAGGACAATGCGGGCTCCTTCGACGACGACCCGGAAATGGTTCCGAGGCAGGGGATCACCCAGGGTGTCGGCACCATCCTCGAGGCGCGACACCTTCTGTTGATCGCCACTGGCGACACCAAGAGCGCCTCCGTCGCCGGGGCTGTGGAGGGACCGGTGACGGCGATGGTGCCGGCCTCTGCCCTGCAGCTGCATCCCCGCGCCACGGTCATCATCGACGAAGCCGCCGGCCGGGAGCTACAGCATGCCGACTACTACCGCGAGGCTTGTCGCAACAGATTCGTCTGGCAACACATCTGATGGCGCCCATGCCAGGTGAAATCTTGGGACCAGTGGCGTACGTGCGGCCGCCCGTGCCGGCTGAGATCCTCGCCGAGTTGGGTCTTGATGAGGCCTGGTACGTAATCGAGCCGGTCGTCGCCGGTGATCCGATGGCGCAGGTCATGGGGTCGGCGGGGGTGATGTGCATCTTCCCCCAGATGGGCGCCGAGCCCGTCGCGGACTGCGACCCTGTGGGCGAGATCAACGTCTTCCTGGAGGGGGCCAGCAAGGCTGAGGTCGTCGGTCGGGAGCATGTGCGCGGTGTGGAAGCCACCAGGGTGCGCTTCCTGGTGTCCCTGCTCGACCTGGCCGGAGAGGACTTGGGTATCGCTCCCGACGACGGCGATGCCTCCGAGGGCGGCACTTTCGACGACAGCGCCTCGGACCCGTTCCGAGATCTACGACGAGGAGTACGACGAGACGATCATCGTGTGCGAGTAGACCTACGACGAGCCGGACGAGCCCGGGCGCCGGCGTCCCGGGACGTCGCTCAGGCCCGGTCCACCCGGGAGCGCTCGTCGGGCGTTTGGCCGCCCAGGGCCGCGATCGACTCCGGGGGCTCACTGTCGCCGGCCAGGTCGGCCGACGCGAGGGGCGTCTCAAAGCGGGTGGTGATGGGCACGACGCCGGCCCACCAGGGTCCGGCGATGTCGTCGGGTTCGTCGACCGGGTCGCCGGCGCGGACCTTGGCCGACGCCTCGGCCAGCGGAAGTTCCAGCACCATCGTCTTGCGCAGATCCGACTGCGACGGCGGCCGGACCAGATCCCAGTGGGACACCACATGGTCGGTGATCAACTTGAGGGCGTAGAGGTTGCGCTGCTCGTCGAGGATTCGCCGAGCCCGGCCCCGAACCACCACCGACCGGTAGTTCATCGAGTTGTGGAACGGCGTGCGAGCCATCACCAGCCCGTCGAGATGGGTGACGGTCACGCAGATCTCGTCACCCTCGCCTGAATTCAGAAGGTGGTTGGCGGCTGCGCCGTGCAGGTAGAGCCACTCGTCGTCGCGCCCGTAGGCCATGGGAAGCACCAGCGGCCCTTCGTCGGTGGTCACTCCGACATGCGCGATCAGCCCGGCATCGAGGATGCTGAGCACATCGTCACGGCCGTACAGGGCCCGGGGCGCCCCCCGGCGCACTCGGGTGCGAGCCGACGGCGCTCCTGCGGAGTCGTTCGAGTCCTGCGGCACGCCGAGAGGCTACGAGCCGCACTCACGGGACGCTCGGCCACGGCCTCGCCCGTCTGGGCAGGCTTCAGTGCTAGCCGCTCGGCCTCTTGGGGAGCCGGCTGCGGATGTGGTGGGTGTAGACGTGGGCGGCCACCGCGGCGGGGCTGGTGCGCCAGCAGCGGAGCGGATCGAAACCGTCGTGGACGAGGCACATGTTGCAGGACACGCACTCGACGGTGCCGGTGCGGCCCGCAGCCAGCTTGTTGGCCAGGTCGGGCTCGCGGATGAACGGCCGGGACATGGCGAGAAAGTCCGCGTCCCCCGAGCTGATGATGTCCGCCATCGTCGCGGTGGTCCGGATCCCCCCTACGAGGATGACCGGGATGTCCACCGCATCCTTCACAGCCCGGGCGAAGTGGCGGTAGTAGGCCTCGGGCCCCTGCGGCTTGACGAGTCGCTGCACGAGCCCGTTCCTGGCCGCCTGGGCCGCACCGACCGCGACGTAGGTGCGGATGTTCTCGAGGTAGCTCTTCATGATCCCGTAGGACACCTCCACCGCGTCCAACCCCCGCTCGGCCAGAACACGCACGCGCTCCACGCTCTCGGAGACCTCGACGCCGCCCGGTAGGGAGTCGCCGATGCCGATGCGGGCGGTCACGCAGAAGTCGTCGCCCACTGCGCCCCGCACCGCGTCGTACACCGCCAGCACGAACCGGCTGCGGCGTTCGGCGTCGCCACCCCATCCGTCGGTGCGCACGTTGGTGATCGGGGAGGAGAACTCCGAGATCAGGTAGCCGTTGCCGCCGTGGATGTGGACGCCGTCGAACCCGGCTTCTGAGGCCCGGCGGGCCGCGTGTCCGAACGCGGCGATCACCGCCTCGATGTCGTCCGGAGTCGCTTCGCGGGGCTGCAGCCCGTACATCTCGTTGGCTGTCGGAGACGGAGCGATCGGTCCGATGTCGGGCATCATCGTCTGGCTGCCGGCGTGTCCGATCTCGGCGAAGATCCGGCCGCCGCTGGCGTGCACTGCGTCAGTGATCTGGACCGTCGACTCGACGAGCCGGTCGTCGTACAGGCCGGGCTGGTTGGCGCTGGCCTGGCCGCGGGGCTCCACGTAGATGTGCCCGGTGAGGATCAGCCCCGCCCCGCCGGCGGCCAGCGTGCCGTAGAGGCTGGCCAGTTCCGGGGTTCCGGCACCGTCGGGCCCGGCCATCGTCTCGGACGTGGACGCTCGGACCAAGCGGTTAGGAAGCGTCAGCGACCCGATCCGGCCGGGTTCCAGGTAGGGCGCGCCGGCACTCACGGCAGTTGGCCCTGCGCTCGCGCGGCTGTCATCGACCAGCGAAGCTAGCCCACCGCCATGTGCGCGAACCCGCTGAGGACGTCGTCCAGCACGAACTCTTCGTGCACGATCAGCCTCGCTTCGCTGAACGCGGCTTCGAGCGGTGGATCCCATGGGGTCGGGCCGCAGTCCTTGGCGTCTCTGTCGAGCCGTACTCCGTTGCGCTCGGCGATACGGACCGCGTGCCGGTAGTCGCTTGCATCCATCATCCAGGGCTGGCAGCCCGAGTCGTAGGACCCGTAGACGTCGAGCAGTCCACGGATGGCGTCGAGCGTTGCCGCCAGAGCAGCGACGCTGCGGCGGTGCTCCTCGAGGTCGTCGAGCGGCTGCGCGGCCTCGGTCAGTGCCCGCTCGGAGATGCGGGGCAGCGCCTCCACCAGGTAGTCCCGCAGGTCCAAATCGATGCGGTCGCCGACCCGTGGGCTGCGGACCTTGTTGAGCAGACTGACGTGCTGGTCGATGGACGCTCCCCCGAAGAGGCGCTGCTCCACGGATCGCCGGTAGTCGCGGCGGTTCCTCTCGCTGAACACTTCGCCGCCGTCGAGGGCCGCCCGCAGCGCCTCCGACGACAGCGCCCCCCGGAGACCAGGTCCAGGTCGATCCCCGGGCGCTTGGAGGTCAGGAACCACCAAGTGCTGACCCGCTCGGACTGTCGGTTGGCTTTGATGCCGCAGCCGCAGACCAGGAACTCCCCTTCCCGCTCGAACTCGACCCACAGGTAGCCGACCGGCTGGGCGTCGTCTCGGCCGCTCAGCATCCAAGACTTGAGGATCCCGCTCTGCTCTCCCGCCGCGTCGATGCGGCCCTCGCGCGTGGTCAGCAGGAACGGCAGCAGCATGTTCATCGCCGTCGACTTGCCCGATCCGTTCACGCCGCGCAGCAGCAGCCGGCCACCTGCGAAGTTCAGAACCTCGTTGCCGTACTGGTAGACGTTGACGATCCCGGCACGGTTCAGCCGCCACCGGCAGGCAGCGATGGCCTCCTCCTGAGTACCGTCCGCCGCCTGCGCCATCACGGCGGCGGAAGCTATCGCACTACTGCGACACCGCGCAGCGCGATCGATTCTGTTGCGGCGCGGCCGCCGGATCCGGTCGGACAATCCACAGGAGGGCTGATGCCCGGAGCGAGGTCTGCGATGACCCCCGCCTCTACCCCCGCCTCATCCGGGGCGTGTTCCGGAGAAGCACTCTTCTTGTGACGGATGATGTCTCGCTGCGGCCTTCGGCAGAAAAATTATTAGAAACCCATGTCAATGCTTGACAAATGTCACACCCCTATGGGATACTGCCTTCATGCTGATCGAAGCCGCCAGAAGGGCCGAGGCCGCCGCCAAGGAGATGCTTGCGCTGGTGAAGGCCGGCTCCGCCTCCTCAGAGGAAATGCGCGAGGCGCTGGCGGTCTCCAAGGCGTTCATGGCTGCGGGCTCGGCCTTCCAGGTTGGTGCGGCGCAGGTCCTCGCCAAGGCCCAGCGCCACGGCGACGGCGGCACGCAGGTCCTCGCCGACACGGCAGGGCTGTCGCGGAGCGACGCGCGCAGCCAGGTCCAGACGGCTCAGGCGATCGCGGCCGCCCCCGCGGTGCGCGACGCGGCCGAGACCGGGAGAGTGTCGCCCGCCAACGTCAAGCGGCTGGCAGAGGCCATCGAGAGGACCAGCGCCGAAGCGGTCGAGTCCGACGGCGATCTGCTGGCCAAGGCCCAGTCGATGCGGCCCGAGCAGTTCATCAAGGAGGCCCGCCGCTGGACCGCGGACCGCCAAGACGACGGCGGAGAGGCCGACTACCGGCGGCTGCGGGCCAAGCGCTGCTTGCGCATCTGGGACAGCGACGACGGCACCGTCGAGTTGCACGGCAAGTTCGACCCGGTCGCCGGGAGACGCATCCGCAACCGGCTCGAGGCCGAGGCCCGTCTCATGTGCGACGCCGACAAGAAACATGCTGCCGAGGCAGGCCATGGTGACGAGCGACGCAGCTTAGACCAGTGCATGGCCGACGCCCTCGACAACCTCACCTCGAGCTCTGGCTCAGGCAGCGGCAAGCCCTTCGCCGACATCTGCGTGGTCGCACACGTCGATGACGCCACCGGCAAACTGATCGCCGAACTCCCCAGCGGCGAGCGCCTGCCCCAGGCGGTGCTCGAACAACTCGCCTGCAACGCCACCCTCACCGGCGCGGTCTATGACCGCAAGGGCAAGCCGATCTGGCGCACCGAGTCCAAGCGCACCGTCACCAAGGCCCAGTGGCAACTCCTCATCGCCCGCTACGGCGGCTGTTTCCACTGCGGAGCGAACCCGGGCATATGCCAGGCACACAACGTCGAACCAGCCTCGCGGGGCGGATCCACCAAGTTGGACAACCTGGTCCCGGCCTGCTGGAGCTGCCACCACAGGATCCACCACTACGGCTGGCAGATCCGCAAGAACCCCGACAGCCACCACACCCTCCACCCTCCGGACCGCATCCACTACGGGCCCGCGCGGGCCCCCGAACAACCCGTGCTGCACATGCCCGACGCTCGACCTGACCTCGACTCCACGAACGAGAGCGGAACCGTCGGCGCAACTGAACTCAACCCGATCCAACCCCGCGGACCCTCCAGTGCGCCGCGGGGCAGGCCCGGCCCCGAAGGCGCCCGAGCAACGCTCCGCAACGCCCGAGCCAGACGCGGCGGTCGCGGCCCCAACGATCGCCAGCACCCCGGCAATACCCAGGCCGGCCGTACGTCCATCGGACTTCCGATCGCGCAACCCGATCCGCTCTTCACGCTCGACTAGTGGTGTCTAGCGGGTCCGGCTGCGTTGCCACCGGCTGGCTCGTTGCGGCCGGAGATGAGCGTCGCTCGCCCGACATGGGCTCCCGGCGTGTGCCGGGGTGCCGGTAGCCTTCAGCGTCGTGGCTGGTACGCCCATGCACGACAAGCTCGAGGATCTGCGGACCCGGAAGTCCGAAGCGCGGTCCGCGGGTCCCGAGCGGGCGGTGAAGCGCCAGCACGACAAGGGCAAGCTGCTGGCCCGGGAGCGACTCGACTACCTGCTGGACGAGGGATCGTTCCACGAGCTCGACATGCTGGCCCGCCACCGGGCCCACGACGCCGGACTCGACGACCGTCCCTACACCGACGGCGTGATCACCGGCTGGGGCACCATCGACGGCCGCAAGGTGTTCGTGTTCGCCCAGGACTTCACGGTGATGGGCGGCGCGCTGGGCGAGGTGTTCGCCGAGAAGCTCCACAAGGTGATGGACCTGGCCATCTCGGTGGGCGCTCCCATGATCGGACTCAACGACGGGGCCGGGGCCCGCATCCAGGAGGGCGTGGTGTCCCTCGACGGCTACGGCGGGATCTTCTACCGCAACGTGCAGGCCTCCGGCGTCATCCCGCAGATCAGCGTGATCCTCGGGCCGTGCGCGGGCGGTGCCGTCTACAGCCCGGCCATGACCGACTTCATCTTCATGGTCCGCGAGAAGTCCCACATGTTCATCACCGGTCCCGACGTGGTGAGGACCGTCACCGGGGAGGCGGTGACCCTCGAGGACCTTGGCGGGGCCACCAGTCACAGCACCAAGTCGGGCGTGGCCACCTTCGTCGGTGCCGACGAGCATGACGTGCTCGACGAGGTCAAGACGCTGCTGTCGTTCCTGCCCTCCAACAACCTTGAGCAGCCCCCGACCTACAAGTCGGCCGACGATCCTCACCGTGAGTGCACAGCCCTCGACACGCTGCTGCCCGACAGCTCCAACGTCCCCTACGACATGAAGGACGTGATCACCGAGGTGGTCGACGACGGGGACTTCCTCGAATATCACGCCTCCTGGGCCCGCAGCATCGTGTGCGGCTTCGCCCGGGTCGACGGCCGCTCCGTCGGCGTGGTCGGCAATCAGCCCATGGTGCTAGCCGGGGTGCTCGACATCGAGTCGGCCGAGAAGGCAGCCCGCTTCGTGCGCACCTGCGACGCCTTCAACGTCCCCCTGCTGACCTTCGTCGACGTGCCCGGCTTCCTTCCCGGGGTGGACCAGGAGCACGGCGGCATCATCCGCCACGGGGCCAAGCTGCTGTACGCCTACTGCGAGGCCGCGGTTCCCCGCATCTCGGTCATCACCCGCAAGGCCTACGGGGGCGCCTACGTGGTGATGGACTCCAAGGGCGTCGGCTCGGACCTCTCGTTCGCCTGGCCCTCCGCGGAGATAGCGGTCATGGGGCCTCAGGGCGCGGTCGAGATCATCTACCGACGCGAGCTAGCCGACGCCGCCAATCCCACCGCGCGCCGCGACGAGCTGGTGGACGACTACACGCAGCGTCTGGCCAATCCCTACATCGCGGCCGAGCGGGGCTTCGTGGACGAGGTGATCGAGCCGTCGCAGACTCGCCGCAAGATCGTGGCCGGCTTGCAGATGTTGGAGTCGAAGCGCGAGGAGATGCCCGAGCGCAAGCACGGGAACGTCCCGCTGTGAGCGTCCCGGCCGCCTCGACCCCCGCCACCGCGTCGGGTGGCCTCGAGATCGTGTCCATCACCCCGGAGCCGACAGATTCCGAGCGGGCCGCGATCGTCGCGGCCGTCGAGGCTCTCCAGTCCGAGCTCTGGCCGCGTCTGAGCGCCGCCGCCGTGCCGTCACCCTCACCCCGCTGGCGCTACGCGGGCCGGCCCTGGCAGCGAAGACCAAGCTACGGCGGGTGGAAATGAAAGACATCGGAGTATAATGATCTCCTAAGGACGCACAGGAGGTCAGCAATGGGAACTTTCAGCCAGGCCCTGCGGCTTGGGAGCATCGACGGCGAGCGCTCAGTGGAGACGGAGGCGCTCGTGGACACCGGTGCCAGCTACACGCTGGTTCCGGCCAAGCTGCTGAGAGAGCTGGAGGTGGAACCCTTCGACACCTACACCCTCGAGCTGGCCGACGGCCGTCTCGTCGACCACGATGTGGGGCAGGCGGTGGCGACTGTCGGCGAACGCACCGCGCCGACCTTGGTGCTCTTCGGCGACGACGACGTTGAGCCTCTGCTGGGGGCCTACACGCTGCAGGGGCTCATGCTGGCGGTCGACTCGCCCAACGAGCGGCTGGTCCCGCTCAAGCTCCGGATGGTGAGCCGCCCAACAGCGTGACCTCAGTTAGTCGCGAACGGGCATGAACAGGGCCGGAGTCGGGGAGGCGAGCAGCTCGGGCAGCCGGCGCAGGTACTTGTGGCGCGGGATGGGGCTCGCGCCGAGCGCGCCCAGGTGCGGCGTCGCCCACTGGACGTCGATCAGTCGCGGGTGACCGTCGCTGAGGCCGGCGGCCAGGGCCACCAGCGCAGCCTTGGAGGCGTCGCGGGACCGGTGGAACATCGACTCCCCCGCGAACAGGCCGCCGATGGCCACGCCGTAGAGGCCGCCGGCCAAGACGTCGCCGCTCCACGCCTCTACGCTGTGAGCCAAGCCCGCGAGGTGCAGCTGCCAGTAGGCGGCCCGCATCTGGTCGTCGATCCAGCCATGGGGCCTGGCCGGGTCGGCGCATCCCTCGACGACCTCGGCGAAGGCAGTGTCAACCCGGATCTCGTAGCGCCGGCAGGACTGCCGCAACGACCGGCTGACGACAAGCCGCTCAGGCTCCAGGACGCCCCGCTCCGGCGGAGACCACCAGCCGATCCGCCCGCCAGGCCTCAACGGCATGGGGAACAGCCCGCGGCTGTAGGCCGCGATCAGCGTGGACGGCTCCAGGTCGGCGCCCACGGCCACCAGTCCGGCCTCGTCGGCGGCCGAGGGGTGCGGGAACACCCACCGGCATGCGGCCAGATCGCCGGCGTGGCCGCGGCCCACCTCGCGCCCGGAGGCTCGGAGTCCATGAAGGGGCGGGCGCCCCGTATCGGCGGGCACCCCCGGAAGAGTAGGTTGGAAAGATGGTCATGGCCTTGGACGGCGGTCAGGCGCCGCCGGCGCTGCTCGACGGCCTCGGCGGGCGCTGGCAGGCGCTGGCCGCCTCCGCGGCGGGCCGCGTGCTCGAGCTTCCCGCCGCCGGCGTCGAGGAGGCCGTGCGCTCAGCATTCGGGCGAGGTGCCCGCTACGACACGATCCTGTCGTTCATGCGCACCCCGCAGGTGGCCGACCTCGACAACTTCGTGGCGGCCCTGGAACTGGTCCTGGCCGACGACGGGTGGATCCTCATGATCGAGCCGTCCGGGTCCGCCAACGCTGAGCGTCGGGGCTGGCTTCCCTTCAGGCTCCGAGGCCGCCGGCCGGGCCCGGACCGGCCCGAGCGGGACGTGGTGTCGGCCCTGCGCGCCGGCGGCTTCACCGTCGCCGACCTCCACCGCCGAGAGCTGGCGTCGGCCCCGGCGCGGTGGCGGCGCTACGTGGAGATCCGGGCCCGGCGCGAGACCCCGGTCCAGCCATGACGCGGGTGGTCCTGGCCGGAGGCCGAGAGCTGGATACAGGCACCGCGGCGGGTCGAGCACTGGACGGCTGCGGCTCGGTCGCGGTGGTGACGCTGGCCGCCGCCTACCGGCGTCCCGACGCTGTCGTCGCCCGGATCGGCGCCTGGGCCGCTGAACTCTCGGTGGAGCACACCGTGGTGAGGGCCGTGCGCCGGTCCGACTCGCTGGACCCGGCGGTGGCCGAGCCGATCGCCGGCTGCGACGGCGTGCTCGTGCTCGATGGCTCCCCCGCGCACTTCGTGGGCGCGGCCAAGGCCACCCCGCTGCTGGAAGCCATCGTGGAAGCCCACCGCCGTGGCGCCGATGTGGTCTGGGCCGGGGCGACCGCGGTCGCGGTCTGCGCTTCGATGGTGGACGACCGCGGGGGCGCGCTCACCGTCGGTCTGGGGTTGCACCGCGGAATCGTGGTGGCCGCCGGTTGGGAGACCTGGCCCCGGGACCGGCGCCGCCGCCTGCGCGGCATGGTCGGTGACTCGGCCCTCTTCATGGCGCTGCCGTCGGGAGCGGCCGTCCAGTCGACCGCCTCGCCTCGAGAGTTGGAGTCATCGTCCAGACCCGAGGACTGGACCGTGCTCGGCGGCACGGTCGAGGCCCGCCAAGGCGGGAGCCCGGTGAGCCTGGCGGCTTCGTCGGGGGTCTAGAGCCGCCGGGGCGACCGGCCCGCTTAGAGGCCGAGCGAATGGGCGGGACAACGCGGCCCATACGGGCGAGGCCGTGGCCCGAGCGGCCCTCAGGTCGCAGCGAACAAGAGCGGGAATGACGCCGCTGCGACGCAACGGACTCTCACCTATCCGCGCAGCCGCTTAGCCGCCTGCTGGCGTCTCCTCGATGGTCACCGAGTGCACGGTCACGTCCCGTGAGGGGCCACCTCCCAGCGATCCCCCCGGCTCGTGCAGGGCGATGATCGATTGGGCTACAGCCAGACCCGCGTCGTCGGTGTTCCCGAAGACCACGTAGACGCCCTGCGAGTCGAGCCGAGCGGCGTTGGGGCCGGTGGTGAGGAAGAACTGTGCCCCAGCCGCGTCGCGCCCGGCCGATCGGGCCATGACGAGCTGCCCCGGCTGGTAGCGGTAGGGCCCGGTGAGCCGGCCGTCCGGGTCCTCCTCGAACGCAGGCTCGTCCGGGATGGTGTATCCCGGACCGGGGTCCGAGGCACTGTCGGTGTGGGGCGAGCCGCCCTGGATGATGTCGATGGACGGGTCGGTGCGGAACAGCCGGGTGCCGTCGTAGTAGCCCCATCGGGCCAGCGTCACGAAGTTGTTCACCGTCAGCGGCGTGTCCGAGGCGGTCAACTCGAAGCGCATCTCGCCCTCGCTGGTGTCGAAGACGGCGACGTATCCGGCCTCGGGATCGATGCATACGGGCTGGGGGCCGTCGAAGTCGATGGTTCGCGGGCTTGACCCGTCGGCCGCCGGGCATCCGGTGGCCGATCCTGCGTCCGGCTCGGCGCTCTCGGGGTCGGGAACGGTGTCGTCGGTGGCGATGTCCTCTGGCTCCGGCTCCGGGGTGGTGGCAGGCTCGGAGTCGTCGCGCTGCAGGTAGCCGACCACCGCGATGGCGGCCGCCACCACCACCGCCCCGATGCCGATCCGCTTGATGCGCCTGTTGGTGACGTACTTCTTGGTCGCGGCCTCGTCCGCGGCGATGCGTTGCATGCGGTTCAGGCGTTGGCGTTCCCGCTTCGGCGTGCTCATCGGCTAGATGACAGACACAAGCCCCACCAGCAGTGAGGCCACCATCATCACCGCCACCACGACTGCGACCAATGCGACGAGACGGCGTCGGCGGTCCCGGCGAGAGCCGCGCCTCGGACCGCTGGTCGCGGGCCGCGCCTCGGCGCGCAGTCGGCGCTTGCGAACCTCGCTCTGGGAGGGCACCGCCCAACCCTACATCGGAGCACTGTCGGCGACGCAGGGACCACGGTGGTGACTCAGGGGCTGCTTGGGCGAGAGTCCTGATCCCGCATGCTGGGACCCGGCCCGCCTACCTTGGTGCAATGGCGACTTGCTGTAGCGGCGCGCCTGCCTGGAAGCGGCGACGCCTCGGCGCGGTGGGATGGGTCCTCGCTGCCGTCATGGCCGCATCAGCCTGCGCCGGCACCGGCGACGGACCGCTGGTGGGCGACGAGGCTGCCGACGAGGTCGCGGCGGACCCAGCGGCCGCGGTGCCGCCGGAGAGTTCTACGTCCCAGCCGCCGACCACGTCCGAGGGGACACCCCAGTCCGAGGGGACACCCCAGTCCGAGGGGACACCCCAGTCCGAGGGGACCGTCGAGATCGGCGATACCCGGTACCAGTTCACGGTCGTCTGCGAGGAGCGCGGCGCGGGCGAGGTGGTAGTCGAAGGCGAGGGTGACGACCCTGTCTCCGGCGGCCTGTTCGAGTTCTATCTGCGGGCCGCCCTCGGCGACCCCTATGTCGGCCTGCGCCTCGCGGACGGGACGTTCTTCGAGCCGTCGCTGGAGAGCCCGCTGGACCTGTACGTCCAGGACGACGTCATCCGCGCCTCCGCCATCCGCTTCGTGCGGGACTTGGACCTCGAGACGGGCACGGCCACCGAGGTCGGATTCGGCGAAGTCGAGATCCACTGCTACGAGTACTCCAACGAGCTGCCTGATCAGGAGGCCGAGCTAGTAGGCAGTGATTCGTGAGGGGCGCGATGCGAACGGGCGCGCCAACCGCTACTGGCTCTCGCAGCCGGTGTCGAGCATCACCTGGGGGAAGCGTCCCGACTTGTAGGCCCGAACCTCTCCGCCGGAGACGTTGAAGACCACCCGGTAGTTCCGGTCCCCCGGGTCGCTGGGAACGAATACCAGATCGACGGTACCGTCGACTCGCACCTGCCTCTCGATCGAGTCGCCGAAGCGGTCTGTGACCATGGTCTCGGGCGATCCCACGCCCACACCGGACCGGGTGGTGACGGGTCCGCTGTTGATGTCGACCCGCTCGATCGTGCCCTCATGCACGAGGAAGACGATGCCTTCGGGGGCGTCGTGGGGAACCACGTGGTAGCAGCGTCCCGTCGGCCCGGCCGGCACGAGCACGGTCCCGGCGGCTTGCTGGGCCTGCGTCACCGTCATGCCGAAGGTCACGGTGTCGAGGCCCACGGTCGAAACGGTCGACCCGTTGCTCAGCGTCGGCGGGCCGTATTGATCCGGGTTGTCCGGCGGGACCGTGGTGATCGTGGTGGTCGTGGCCGCGACCGTGGTGGTGGGCCCAGCAGTGGTGGCCGTGGCCGTGGTCGTGGTGGTCCCGTCGGTGGTCGCAGCGCTCAACTCAGGGTCGTCCCCGGTGCCGTTCTCGCTGCCGCTCTGGCTGTCACCGTCGCCGGTCGCGGCCAGCTCGCTGGGCTCGGCCGCTCCTGCCGGTTCCTCGGTGCTGTCGGGGGTGCCTTCCGCCGTGCCGTCGTCCGAGCTGCGGCCGAGCCACCAGATGAGTCCACCGGTGATCAGGATGACGACAGCCGCGGCGATCAGAATGGCCGACCACCTGGGGCTGCGCCGCTCGGCGGCTCCGGGCCAGAACGGCCCTTGATCCCGAGGCAGGTCCTGGGGCTCCGGGTTCCACTCCACGGTCATGGAGGCTACCAACAACCCCTGTCCGACAGTGATGCACGGCAGGGTCGCCCGCGCTCGCCTATTGCCTCAAGTGGCGTGGCCGCGGGCCGTGTTCGACACCGCTCGGTGGGCCGCCCGGGGCTCGAACCCGGCACCTTGAGATTAAAAGTCTCCTGCTCTACCCGATGAGCTAGCGGCCCGCTTCCATTGTGGCAGCGGCAACGACCCGGCCGGCGCGGTTACGCGGGGTCGCCGGTGAAGCGGTGGGCCTTGAGGTCGCTGAGGTCGGCCCATTCCAGGGTGCGGGCGTGGGTCGCCTCCAACACGACCTCAGGGGCTGCCCCGGCCTCCAGAGCCTCGGTCCAGCGCGACGCGCACAGGCACCAGTGGTCGCCGGGCGCCAGCCCGTCGAAGCCGATGGCGGGCTGTGGCGTCGAGAGATCGTTACCGGCCGCCTTGGAGAACGCGAGGAATTCGGCGGTCATCACCACGCAGACGGTGTGGACCCCGTAGTCGCCCGAGTCGGTGTTGCAGCATCCGTCTCTGAACCAGCCGGTGAGCGGGTCGAAGGAACAGGCTTGAAGCTCGTCACCGAGCACATTGCGGGCCATGGCGCCAAGTCTCGCAGATCGCGCCACAGAGCGTGCGAGGATAGGTGAGAGTCCGTCGCGTCGCGGCGTGGTGGTTCCCGCTCTTGTTCGCTGCGACCTGAGGGCCGCTCGGGCCACGGCCTCGCCGTATGGGCCGGATTCGCCTGCCAATTTGCTCGGCCTCTCGGAGCGTGCGCGTTGCTCCGTTACTCTTGGCCCGTGACCGACGTCAGCGAGCCGCTTCCCTCCGAGGACGCCGCTACGCGCCAAGAGGCGTCGCTCGAAGCCATCGAGCAGGACCTGGACAACGTCGACGAGGCCCTGGCTGCCCTTGACTCCGGCGACCTCGATGCCGCCGAGGCGCTGGCCGCTGAACTCGACTCGCCGGGCACGGGGACGCCCGACGACGATCAGCGGGGCGACGACGAGCAGGCACCGGCCGGCCCGGCCTGCTAGCCCCCTCTGGGTCGGTCGTCAGCTGGCGAGGGCCTGTTCTGAGGACTGCGACCTCGAGCCGATGTCGCTGAGGGCCAGCAGGTAGCCCTCAGCCCGCTCCGCGTTGGGGTTGCGGTTCACGAGAGCCTGGAACTCGGGCGAGTGGTCGTCCACGACCAGGTGGGCCAGCTCGTGGATGATGACATGGTCGAGCACCCAGGGCGGGGCGTCGGCCAGCCGGCTCGAGATGCGGATGTCTCCACTGTTGGCCGAACAGGACCCCCAGCGCAGCCGCTGGCGGGAGGACCACCGGATCGAGCGGGGCTCGGGGAGGCCGAATCGCGCCGCGAGCTCCCGGGCCCTGGGCTCCAGCGGCACATGGCCGCAGCGCCACTTCTCCTCGAACCGCTCCAGGACCTTGCTGACCATGACTCGTTCCTCGTCCTTCGTGAAGAAGTCCGGGATCCGCACGATCAGAACGCCGTCGGACATCCGCGCCGACACCGATTCCTTTCGCCTGGCGCTGCGGATCACCCGAACGGGGGGAAGGTTCCGGTGTTCCCCACCGTCGAGTCCGGCAGCCGCTGTGCCGCCTGTGCTCATCGTCGCTCCTTGGTCGCCGCCGGCCTGAGGCGCTCGCTGTCGACGCTGAGCGCGATTCGCTCCTGCAGGCTCACCTCGCCCGACTGAACGAGCAGGCGGCGGCCCCCGAGGTTCCCGATGCGCTCGAAGTCGCATCCGAAATGCTGTTCAAGTGTATAGATGACACCAGCATGTGACACAACCAGCACATCGCCCGACACCACCCGGGCCGCGGTCCGCTGGATTGCCGCCGACACCCGGTCGAGCAGCGACTCGTTGCTCTCCCAGCCCGGCGGGTAGTTGCCGGCGCCGAGAGCGCCGGGATACTGGCTCTCGATCTGGGCGGTGGTCAGCCCCTGCCACCGGCCGATGTCGCGCTCGCGCCACCCCGCATCGATGATCACGGGCCCGATGCCCAGGGTGTCGGCGATGATTTCGGCCGTCGAAGTGGCCCGGCGCAGGTCGCTGGACACGATGCAGCTGACGTCGCCGATCCTGGGGGCCGCGAGACGGGCCTGGGCCGCGCCCGGTTCCGAGAGCGGGGGGTCGGCCTGACCCTGCCAGCGGCCGTCGAGATTCCACTCGGACTCGGCGTGACGAACGACAAGGAGATTTACCATGATCGCGGGTGACCGTAACCGGGCCGCGGACCCCGGCCGCGGATGCCTGCCGGCCCGGCGCGGCCTCTCAGCCGCGCCGGACTCGGAGCCACCGCTACCATGTCGCCGTGGCTCATCTACGGCTGTTCGCATCGGCGCGCGAGGCCGCCGGGAAGGGCCGTGACACCGTTCCCGGCGCCACCGTGCGTGAGGTGCTGGAGGAGGCATGCGGCCGTTACGGCCATGACTTCGCCGGACTGCTCGAAACATGTCAGGTCTGGTGCAACGGTGAGCCGACCGCGCCCAACATGCCGGTCGGCGACGACGACGAGATCGCGGTGCTGCCGCCCGTCTCGGGCGGCCAGAGGCCGAGCTTGCGAGGCCGTGGCCCGAGCGGCCCGTGAGCGCAGCGAACAAGAGCGGGAAACAGGCGGAGCGCTAGCGGCTCCGCCCGGTACGACAGTTATCCTCGACCCTCCGTGAGCCGCGTCGCTGTCCTGTCGCTACACACCTCGCCGCTGGTGCTGCCGGGCCGGGGAGACGCCGGCGGGATGAACGTGTACGTGCGCGAGCTGGTGTCGTCGATGGCTCAGGCCGGGATCGACGCCACCGTGTACGTGAGGCGCCACAGCGACGCGCCCGCGGTGGTGGACGTGGAGCCCGGATTCCGGGTCGTCCACATCGACGCGGGACCGCCCGAGTTGCCCAAGGAGTCGCTTGCCGGGTCGGTCGACGAGTTCGCGCAAGGCGTAGCCGCGCAGTTGCAGCAGAATCCGGTGGACGTGCTGCACGCCAACTACTGGCTGTCCGGCGTGGCCGGGCACCGGCTCAAGCACGAACTCGACCTGCCGCTGGTGTCCACGTTCCACACCCTGGCCCGGGTGAAGGCCACCACCGGCGACCCCGAGCCTCAGCGCCGGATCGGGGCGGAGGCCGACGTGATCGCATGCTCCGACGTGATCACCGCCAACTCCGTGGCCGAGGTCCAGCAGCTGGCCAAGCTCTACGGCGCCGACCCCCAGCGCATCGACGTGGTGGCGCCCGGCGTGGACTCGGCCTTCTTCTCGGCCGGGTCCCGCCGCGGGGCCAGAGCCGCTCTGGGCCTGGGAGACGAGCCGGTGCTTCTGTTCGTGGGTCGCATCCAGCCCCTGAAGGGTCTGAGCGTGGCTGTCGAGACCCTCGCAGGGCTGCGCGACGGCTACCGCGGCGCCCGCCTGCTGGTGGTGGGCGGCGCGTCCGGCCCCGACGGCGAGCGCGAGCTGCGACGGCTCCACGACGCGGTGCGCCGCCACGGCCTCCAGAGGCGCGTCAGCATGGTCGCCCCGCAACCCCACCACCTGCTGTCCACCTACTACCGGGCTGCTGATGTCTGCCTGGTACCAAGCCGGTCGGAGTCCTTCGGCCTGGTGGCGCTGGAGGCTTCGGCCTGC
>LXNJ01000611.1_pt1 | contig 24243 bp, 25 predicted proteins | sample 809081 | NCBI WGS metagenome assembly LXNJ01 (sample SAMN04870510, study PRJNA318959) | sponge metagenome | biome: sponge; feature: marine sponge reef; material: water | host: Petrosia ficiformis | place: Greece: Milos, Mediterranean Sea | collected 2013-05-29 | depth 5-7 m | reverse complement strand
ACCCGCGGCCCGAGAGGGCCGCGGAATGGATCACGCCAATCCCGTTCAAGAGCGTCCACGTTGCGAACGCCAGGGTGACGCGGAGTATGAGAAGTCCGGATTAGCCGGTTCTACGGGATCGTCGTCAGGTTGTTCTACGGAGATCATGGCCCTCCTCACTTCCACGCCGAGTACGCCGGAGAACAGGTGAAGATCGGAATCAACGACCTCACCGTCCTGCGGGGGGCCTTGGCGCCCCGCGCTCTGGGGTTGGTCATGGAGTGGGCGGCAATACATCAGAGCGAACTTCTGGTCGCGTGGGAACGCGCCGAACGCCACGAAGCGCCAGGACGAATCTCGCCGCTCGGGTGACACCCTCCCGTGGGAGTCGCGGCGCTTACGATACCGGGCGGCATGCACACCGTTCTGGATCGTTTGGGGCTCGGCGACGGCGTCCCCGGCGCCTGTACCGGCCCGGAGGGCTGGATCCTCACCGGCGAACGGCCGCTCGTCTCGCTGAACCCCTCGACGGGCGAGCCCATCGCGAGCGTCGTTCCCGCCGACGCCCGGGCGGCCGGGCAGGTCGTGACCGAGGCGACCGAGGCCTTCCTTTCGTTCCGCGAACTGCCCGCCCCGAAACGCGGCGACCTCGTCCGGGACCTGGGAAGCGCGCTGCGCGGCGACAAGGAGCCGCTCGGAGATCTGATCGCGCTCGAAGCCGGAAAGATCCGGGCCGAGGGACACGGCGAAGTCCAGGAGATGATCGATATCTGCGACTTCGCGGTGGGACTCTCGCGCCAGCTCTACGGGCTCACCATGGCTTCGGAGCGGCCCGGCCACCGGATGTTCGAGCAGTGGCACCCGCTCGGACCCGTCGGGGTCATCACCGCCTTCAACTTTCCGATGGCGGTCTGGTCCTGGAACGCCGCCATCGCCGCGGTGTGCGGCGACCCGGTGATCTGGAAGCCGTCGGAGCACACCCCGCTCTGTTCCGTCGCGGTCCAGAACATCGCCAACCGGGTGATGGACGACCACGGCGTCTCCGGGGTCTTCAACCTGCTGGTGGGCGGCGGGGAACTCGGGGCCGCACTCGCCTCCGACCGGCGGCTGCCGCTGGTTTCCTTCACCGGTTCGACCCGGGTGGGCCGGAAGGTCGCCACCGAGGTCGCGGGCCGGCTGGGACGCTGCCTCCTCGAACTCGGAGGCAACAACGCCGTGGTGGTGAGCCGCAACGCCGATCTGGATCTCGCGGTGCGCGCCATCGTCTTCGGATCGGTGGGCACCACCGGGCAGCGCTGCACCAGCACCCGCCGGGTGCTCGCGGACAGGGAGATCGCCGGGCCCCTGGTGGAGCGGCTTGCCGACGCCTACCGGCAGGTTCCCATCGGAGATCCGCTCGATTCCTCCACGCTGATGGGGCCGCTCATCTCGCCGGCCGCGGTCGACTCGATGCAGGAAGCGCTGGAACGCGCGGCGGCCGAGGGCGGCGCCGTTGTCTGCGGCGGGGCGCGCCGGCCCGACATCGGCCCGAACCACGTGGAGCCGGCGATCGTGAGGATGTCGGCGCAGTCGCCGCTTGTGAGCGAGGAGACCTTCGCTCCCATTCTCTACGTCCTGGAAACCGAATCGCTCGAACAGGCGATCGGCCTCCACAACGACGTACCCCAGGGCCTCTCCTCGGCGATCTTCACCGACAGCCTGCGGGAAGCCGAGACCTTCCTCTCCGCGCGGGGCTCGGACTGCGGCATCGCCAACGTGAACATCGGGACCTCGGGGGCCGAGATCGGCGGCGCCTTCGGCGGCGAGAAGGACACCGGCGGCGGCCGCGAATCCGGCTCCGACGCCTGGAAGGCCTACATGCGCCGGCAGACGAACACCATCAACTGGTCGAAGGAGCTGCCGCTCGCCCAGGGAATCGAGTTCGGTGGGCCGCCTGCCGAACCGGAAGGAACGTGACGGGCGTAGGGCTCCCCGGGCTCCCGGTATGCTGGCCATAGATTCGATGGCGCCCTTCACCAAACCCGAGACAAGCCCATTCACACCGGGTCAGCCGGTGCCGTCGGACCTGTTCGTCGGGCGCGAGGAGCAGGTTCGAGCGCTCTTCGAGCGAGCGCGTGGGGCGCGTGGCGGCCGGCTGCACGTGGGGTTTCTTACCGGTGAACGAGGAATCGGCAAGACGTCCCTCGCCCGCCTGGCCGCCCGGCTGGGTGAACAGGAGCTTGGACTTCTGGCGCTCTACGTGGGGCTCGGCGGGGCGGGCAGCCCCGAGGACGTGGTGCAGCGCACGTTCGCGCGACTCGCCAACGTGGCGCGGACCGAACCGTGGTGGGACCGGATCAAGGCGCTGTTCGGCGAACGAATCCGCAAGGTCGGCCTGTTCGGCGCCTCGGTGGAGTTCGCGCCGCGGCCCGAGGAGCTGGTTTCCCTTACGAACCGCTTCGATGCCGCGCTTCGGGAAGTGATCAAGGCGCTTCCCGAGCATCGGCGGGGCATTTTCGTGGTTCTGGATGACATCAACGGCCTTGCGGATTCGCCGGCCTTCGCAACTTGGCTCAAGAATCTCGTGGATACGGTTGCCTTTGATGGTGGGGACTTTCCTGTCTTCTTGTTGTTCGCCGGGAGCGACCGAATTCGCCGCCGCGTCGTGCGCCAGCACGAGTCCGTCGCCCGCATTTTCGACCTTGTGGATCTTCCACCGTGGTCCGCAGACGATGTCGGGGATTTCTTCCGGCGCGCCTTCGCGAGCGTCGGGATCGAAGCGGAACCGGACGCACTCCAGTCACTGGTGACCTTCGCCGGTGGTCTGCCGGTCCTCGCGCACGAGATCGGTGATGCGGCGTTTCGCGGTGCGACGCGCTCATCAATCTCCGAAGCCGACGCGCGCCGGGCAATCGTGGCCGCGGCGGACATCGTGGGCCGGAAGTACGTTGAGGTTCAGGTGCTCGACCGGATCAGGAGTGGACGATATCGAGCCCTTCTCCGAACCATCCCCGAGATTGCTCCGCTTGGGAGATTCAAACGGAGTGACCTTGCCCGGCATCTGACACGAGAAGAAAGGAGCGTCCTCGACAATTTCCTCCGCGAAATGGTGAAGCTCGGGACGTTGGAGCGGCTTCCAGACGAGGGACCGGGGAACTACGGGTTCGTTCAGGGGCTCCACTTTCCGTATTTCTTGACTCAGGCATTCCAGCCGGGGAAATAACCGGTCGGTTTCGCAGAATCGGACCAAAGTCTGACGGAGGGGTTTCCCGATGCGATGTAGTGATTTCGTGCTCTCGGTCGCGCTGAGCGCCGGCGCCGTCGGATGCGGCACGGAGCCGGCAGCTCCGGAGCCAGAACCATCAGCGCCCGCGGTTCCCGCTTCCGAGGCGCTCATCGCGAAGTCCATCGCCTACCACGATCCGGAGGGACTCTGGGACAGCGGTGAGATCGCGCTCCGGATCATGGAGTCACGGCCGAACGGGGTTACCCGAGCCGTCGAAATAGCGATGGCCCCGGGACGCGGCGCGATGGAGGTGAGTCGCGAAACCGACGCCGCGGTGGTGTCCTTCGCGGTGCGCGGTGAAGAGATCCTGCGGCGAGCCGTGGACGGCGACGAAGAGCTCGACGAGGCGGCGCTGGGCGAGCACAACCTCGGCGCCGAAGGCGTGATGCGGCTCCGGAACTACTACCTCTTCCTCTGGGGCCTCCCGATGAAGCTCCGCGACCCGGGAACCATCGTGGACCCGGAGCCGGTGATGGATTCCTACAACGGCCAGGACGCGCTCAAGGTCCGGGTCACCTACGACCCCGAGGTCGGCGGGGACACCTGGTACTTCTACTTCCACCCCGACACCGCGCGGATGGTCGGCTACCGCTTCTACCACGACGAATCCGCGAACGACGGCGAGTACATCCATCTCGACGGGGAAATCGAGAGCGGCGGGCTGCGGCTGCCGGCGAAGCGGAGCTGGTTCTTCCACTCGAACGACGAATTCCTCGGCGAGGACGAGGCTGTTTCCCTGACCGTGACGCCCTGACCGGAGGTCGCGCACCGGCGGCCATGACGGCGCTCACCCTGACCCTGCTGCTTTGGGGAGCGCCCGGGGCAGGCCAACCCGACGCGCAGTTGCTGGCCGAGGTGCGGAAGCTGCTCGGAGAGCAGGATTTCGCCTCGGTTCTCGAAACCCTCGACGCGGCCGGGCCGCGCGGGGAGCACCCGGCGCTTGAGCGCCTTCGCGCCGAGGCGTACGTCGGGCTGCTCGACTACCCGGCCGCGGTCGCGGCGCTGGAGGCCGGTCCCCGGGACGCCGCATCGCTGGCCCTGCGTATCCGTTTGCTCGCCATGCTGAGCCGCGACGGCGAGGCGCGCGCCGTCCTGAGCGAACTGCTGGCGCTCGACGCCCCGCTCCCCGAGCCGCTCCGGGTGGAACTCGCGGCCGAACTCCGGGAGTCCGGTCTCACGGACGAAGCCGGGCAGGTGCTGGGGCCCCCTGCTCCGGGCGATTCCGCGGCCCTGGCCCTCGAACGCGGGAGGTTGCACCTCGCCGGAGACGATTACCGGGGGGCGTTGCCACTCCTCGAATCCGCGGCCTCCGCGCCGAGGGCTCCGGCCGGTGCGGCCTATGAGTTCGGCCGCTGCCTCGCCCTCCTGGGACGGCGCGCGGAAGCGATCACCTGGCTCCGGAGGGCCGTCACCGAATCACCCGCCGATGCGGCCGTTCGCTTCCGGCTCGGGCAGTTGCTGGCCCAGGATCCGGATCCCGATCTGGCCGCCGAGGGGCGGCTGCTGCTCGCGGGCTACGAGCAGAGCCGGCTTCGGGCCCGCCGCCGCGACCTGTTGCTCGCCGCGGTCGGCGACGGGGGCCGGGACGATTGGGTGGAGTTGCTGGGACTGCTGCTCGACGGCGGTGAGGTGGCGGAGGCGGCGCGCGTGGCGCAAGCCGCCGCGGCCCGGTATCCGGGGGAACCGGCGTTCGCAATTGGCTGGGCGCGGGTACAACTGCTTTCCGGGGACCCCGGCGCTGCCGCCGAGGTTCTCGCTCCCCTCGTGCCCGGGCCCGGCGAAGCCCTGGAGGGAGCGTCGCTCAGCGCGGCCCGCTGGCTGGCCGAGGCACGGCTGCGGGGAGGCGACCCGGGGGCGGCAGCGGCGCTCTTCGAACGCGTGCTGGAGGCGGGCGGCGAGGGAATCTCGCCCCGGATTCGGGCCGCCGCCGCGACCGCATTCGCGGTGAGCGGCGATCCGGCGCGGGCGCTCACGCTCTTCAATGAGGTGCTGGACCGCACCTCGGGGCCGGCGCGCGCCGGGCCGCTGGCAGACAGCGCCCTCGTGCTCGAACTCCTGGGGCGCAGCGCGGACGCCGAAGCCCGCTACCGGGAATCCCTGGAAACCGATCCGGCAACGACCTCCGCTTCGCTGGGCCTCGCCGAACTGCTGCTCCGCGCCGGACGGAGTGCGGAGGCCGTGGAGGTGCTCCGATCCGCCCTGGAACATGCTCCTGACGATCCCGCCCTCAGCGATCTGCTCTCCCGCGTGACGCCGCCCGCCGGCGCTCAGGGTTCTGCTGCCGGTTCCCGCGCCTCCGCGAGCAGATCGATCACCTCTCCCCACGCTTCCTCCGAGATCACGAGCGTCCGCTCGTCGCCGGCGCGGAGCGCGCGTACTTCCCCGCTGACGGAGACGCTCAGGTGGATCGTCTCGGGGCCGGTTGCGTGGCTTTCCCCGCCCTCTTCGATTTCTTCCGTGACCGCGATGGTCCAGGCGGCCCCGCCTTCCGGAAGGCTTGGCTCTCCCACGTCCTCGGCCTCGGTGGAATTGAGCCGGTAGAGCAGATCCTCGACGGCCACCGTGTCCACCACGGTGGCGTGCCCGCCGCTGGCCGCGAGCGTCCACTCGCGGTCTTCCTCACCCTCCCGGCGCTCGAAGATCAACTCGCCGTCGGGGCTCCGAACCAGGAGCGCGACGGCCCGAAAAGCCGCGAACCGGAAGAGATCCAGTGACCGCAGGTCCTCCATTCCGGTCTCGGCCGCTTCGTGGAGCGCGTCGAAGAGTGGCGTCCCGACCACGTAGATCAACGCATCCGCTCCCGAACGGGCGAAAACGCCGGGCGGCGTCCGGCTTTCGCCGCCGAAACGGACCGTCCGGGAGACGGCCTCTTCCTGGGGGCCGGCCACGAGGTCAAGCTCGGCGGTGAGTCGGGGCGAACCCAACCCGAAGGAGTCCTCCTCCGCTGCGGTGCGGTCCGGAACCACGCCGGACATCTCGGCGTCCAGGAGCCGCGACGCGAGTTTCGAGGCCTCATACGGGTCGGCGGCGAAGCGGTACGGACGGAGGATGCTCCAGAAGCCCTGTTCCCGGGAGATCTCCCCGGTGGTCCCGTCGCCGGTCGTGAGGAGGAGGCGCCGGGCGGCCGGCGCTTCCAGCCGGAACACCCGCTTGTCCCGGAGGTCCCAGGCGCCGAGGTCGAAGTTGTCGCGCGCGAAGGCCGAGGCGACGAGCACGCGGCTGCCGAGGCTGAGGTAGCGGTTTCCGGCGGCCGGGGTCTCGTCCCCGAAGCCCGCGACGAGCGGTTCGGCATCCGGCCCGCCGTCCTTCGCAAATACCCGGACGGTGAGTCCGGGCGGGGCGAGACCGAACTGACCGAGGTCCGCCGCGCTTGCTCCTTCGATCTCCCGCTGGAAACCGAGCGCAGCGACGTTTTGCAGCAGGAGGTCCACCTCGCCTGCGGCCGCGGCCGATTCCGGCCCATCGCCCTCGGCGACGACGAATCCGGCGCCGTCCCGGGCCAGGCGGACGACCGCTTCGCCGGCGCGCTCGATCTCGACGGCGAGGATCTCGGTCTCGTTCAGGTCGAAGACCGGCCGCTCGTCGTTTGCAGCGGTTTCTTCGCGCTCGAACAGAGCGATCCAACCGGCGACCGCAGCAGCCGCCAGCAGCGCGAGGAGCGTCGTCCGGCGCACGTCACCTCACCGGCGCGACCACCAGACGGTCACGCCCCAGATGAGGAAGAACCCGGGCAGGAACACCAGGCTCAGCAACACGACGTTCCGCACCTGCGCCGAAGTCATGGTGATCCGCCGGTCCTCGGCGGCGCGGGGGCGGATCGCGATCAGATCCTCGTCCTCGGTGAGCCAGTTCACCATGTTGAGGAAGAGGTCCGCGTTTCCGAGCGGCGCGAGCGCCAGGTTGTTCCCGATGAAGTCGGAGTCCCCGACGATCACGAAGCGGCCTTCCGGGTCTTCGGCGGATTCCTCGCCGGCCGCCTCGTCCTCAGGACCTGTCTCCGGGTCCGGCGCGGCTTCCGGAGGACCCTGTTCCTCCCCACCCGCCTCCTCCGCCGGATCTTGCTGATCGCCGGTCGGGACATGGACCGCGTAGGCGAGCCGCAACGGTCCGGGGCGCTCGTCCTCGCCAGCGTTCACTTCGCCGGTCTCGAGTTCGTCGGGATCGACCTCCCCCCAACTGACATCGGAACTGAGGACGAGTTCCGAAAGACGCATCCCCCGGGGAAGCTCGGCGGGCGGGGTGGCGACGAGGCTCTGCGCCAGCGGGAAGACGGTGGCGGCGTTCGCGAAGCCGCGCGTGATCGGATGGAGCCCGTAGGAGGCGGCGAGCGGAACCTCCACCCCGAAGCCGAAGAGCTGCCCCACGCCGCTGGCGTCGATCACCACGTCCCCGGCGGGGGTGGCGCCGAACTCCCCGGCCAGTCCCGTGAGTTCGTTCCGTTCGTCCGGCGTTCCCGGCGGATCCGGCGGATCGAGCAGCAGCATGGCTTTCCCGCCGCCGCGAACGTGGGCCGCCAGCGCCGCCGCCTCGGCCTCGAGGAGATCGAGGCGGGGGCCGGCCATGATCACCACGGCCGCATCCTCGGGTATCCGGACCTCACCGTCCTCGACGCGCTCCAGCAGCGCCAGCTCGGCGACCTCGTAGTTGGACTCCTCGAGCCGCGACCCGATGGCGGAGAGGCCGCCGGCGCCGGTCTCTTCCAGCGAACGTTCCTGGTGCCCGGTGGTGAAGTAGACCTTCTTCGTCTCGCCCTTCAGAATCTTCACGACGGCGTTCGTGATGTCCTGCTCCTGGGGCGCACTGACGCGTTCTCGCCGTTCGCCGCTTTCCACGACGACCGTGCCAAAGGGGATTCCCGCTTCCGCGGTCGCCTGGTAGGCCCGCGCGCGGGCGGGTTCCGCCTCCTGGTCGATGACCTCCCAGGCGACCCGGCCGCTCACGTCGGCATAGCGCTCGAACAGCTCGACGGTCCGCCCGGCGGCGCGCGGCTGGTCGAGCACGACGAGACGGAGGTCGCGGTCGAGTTCCTCGAGAATCCGGATCGTTTGCGGCGAGAGGCTGAACTGGCCGCCGGCGGTGGTGTCCCAGGAGACGTTGCGTCGGTTCGCGACGTAGTTGACGCCCACCAGCACGGCGAGCAGGAGCAGCGCCGTGACCCCGAGGTTGGCTCCCTCGCGGGCGCCCCGGCGGCCCAGCGCCGCGCGTACCCGCGCGAATCGGGCGCTCATCCCCGCCACCTGCGGGAGCGCACGGATTCCCGGGCGAGGAAGAGCCAGAAGGCGGCGAAGGACAGGTAGAACACCAGATCGCGGGTCGTGATCACGCCGCGCGCGAATCCCTCCATGTGCCCGGTCACCGACAGATAGGCCAGGATGCGCCCCAGCTCACCGCCACGAGCCCCGGCGAACTCCACCAGCCAGAGGACGAGCAGCGCCCCGAAGGTCAGGAGTCCCGCCACGATCTGGTTCCGGGTGAGGCTCGAGAAGAAGAGTCCGAGCGCCAGGAGTCCGGCTCCGAGCAGCAGCAGACCCAGATAGGCGGCGAGCACGGGCGCGACCTCGGGCTGGGAGAACCAGAAGAGCACCCCCAGATGGAGTCCGGTCAGGGCCAGCATGCCGCCGTAGAGGGCGAACGCGGCCAGGAACTTGCCGAGGACGATCTGCCCGTCGGTGATCGGTGCGGTGAGCAGCAACTCCATGGTGCCGGAGCGGATCTCCTCGGACACCGTGCGCATGGAGAGCAGCGGCAGCAGGAAGAGCACCAGGATGGCGGTGCTCGCCATCAGCCAGCGGATCAGGTCGGTGTTCACGTTCAGCGTCCCGCCGCTGAAGCCGCCCATCTGGTTCATCCGCATGCCCGCTTCCACGAAGCTCTGGAGGTAGTCGGCGAAGAAGTACCCGTAGAGGAACGCGAACGCCCCGAAGAGCACGTAGGCCACCGGCGAAGCCAGGGCGGCGCCGATCTCGCGCTGGGCGATGGTCAGCGCGTTCCTCATGAGTCGTCTTCGGGGGCGTCGGGTGGGCCCGCGCCGTTCCCGGAGTCGGCGCCGGCTGCGCCGACCTCGTCCGCCTCCGTCTCCTCGGTGGTGAGCGCCAGGAAGACGTCCTCGAGGCTCGCGCCGCCCCGGCGCAGGGCGTAGAGGGGAGCGCCCGCCCCGAGAACCGCGCGCGCCAGATCGGTTGCGACTTCCCGGTCCCCGGTGGCCTCGACCTGCAGGACGAGCGTCCGCTCGGCGGTCTCGGCGCCGGCTTCCACGGCGGCGACGCCGGGAACGGCGCGGAGCGCCGCGGCCGCGGCGTCCGACGGGGCGGCCGTTTCGATCTCCCAGGTTCCGCGGCCCCGCCGCGCGGCGCCGAGCCGCGCCACCAGGCGTTCGGGGGTGTCTTCGGCGCGTAGCCGGCCGCCGGCGATGATGACCACCCGGTCGCAGGTGACCGCCACCTCGGGGAGGATGTGGGTGGAGAGGACCACGGTGCGTTCTCCCGCCAGCGCGCGGATGAGCTCGCGGGTCTCGTGGATCTGCTTGGGATCGAGTCCCGCGGTCGGTTCGTCGAGAACGAGCAGGTCGGGTTCGTGCACGAGCGCCTGCGCGAGCCCCACCCGCTGGCGGTAGCCGCGGCTCAGCTTCCCGATGATGCGGTCCCGCGCCTCACCGAGGGCCGAGCGCTCGATCGCGCCCGCTACCGCCTCCCGGACCCGGCTTCGCGGGACGCCCCGCAGCCGCGCTGCGAACTCGAGGAAGGCGCTGACCTCCATCTCCGGGTACAGCGGCGGGTTTTCCGGCAGATACCCGATCCGCCGCCGGACTTCGAGCGGAGCCTCCGCGATGTCCAGCCCCCCCACCAGCACCCGTCCCTCGGTGGGCGGCATGAAGCCGGTGATGACCCGCATGGTGGTCGTCTTCCCGGCGCCGTTCGGCCCCAGAAAACCGAGGACCTCTCCCCGGGCGACGCCGAAGCTGAGTTCGGCCACCGCCAGCGTTCTCCCGTAGCGCTTGGAGACGCGGTCCACCAGGACCAGCGGCCGGTGGCCAGGTTCCACGGCTGTTTGAAGGGAGGGGATCTCGATGGCGCTCAGTACTCGTGAACTCGGGTCGCGGGCTCGTACCGGGCCCGGCAGCCCGGCAGTCTATACTCGCGGCAGCGCTGTTCCCGCCCGAGACTGCCATGCGTTTTCGCCGCCTGCTTCTCCCCTCCGCTGTCGGCGTTGCCGCGCTCCTGTCCGCCTTGCTCGTGGCTTCGCTCGGAGGGGCCGGCTGCGTCAACCAGGAGGACAACGCGGCCGCCGCGCGGATGAAACTGGACGAACTCGTCGGCTATTGGGCCGTCCGCGGCCGGGACTCCGAGGGCAACAACTACATCCGGCCGGCCGTGCGCTTCCGGGTGCAAAACACGAATCCGGAGCCGATCGAGTACGTCCAGGTGATGTCGGTGTTCCGCCGGGAGTCGTCGCCGGAGGAGGCTTGGGGCACGGGTTACGTCCACTCCGTCGCCGAAGAGGTGCTCGCCCCGGGCGAGGTCAGCGAGGAACACACCCTGCGGGCTGACTCGAACTACATCTCCCAGGGATCGCCCGAGAGCATGTTCGAGAACGAACTCTGGGAGGACGTGGAGATCGAGATGTTCATCCGGGTGGGCGCTTCCTCCTGGGTTTCGCAGGGGAAGACGGTTGCGCTGCGGCGGCTCGGCCCGCCCGGCGTCGAGAAGTACCTCGAACCGATCGACGACGAGCCGATCTACGGGATCGCGCCGGGGCCGGATGACGTGCCGGAGGCGGAATCGGAGGCGGAACCGGAGGCTCCTCCCGAGCGACGCTAGCAGCCGGTGGCAAAACCCCCGCGGCGTTCGCCGGGCGATGCATCCCGGCTGAACCGCGCCTCTGCGAGGCGCTCATCGTTGCGTTTCGGTCGAAATACACTCGGTATTCCTCCCTCACGCGCCTTGTCAGCCGGGCGCCTCACCCCCAGTTCTCCCGGTGGGGGTTCGGCGCTCACGGGGGTTTCACCACAGGCTGCTAGCGCTGACGCGGCGCGGGTGCCGACCTGGAGGTCGGCGGATCAGCCGTAGCGCCGCTGGTGGTCCCAGGTGGCGAAGCGGTCGGTCATGCCGGCGATGTAGTCGCAGACCACCCGTTCCCGGGACGATGTCCCGATCCGCTGCTCGAAGTGGGCCGGCAGGTCCTCCGGCGTTTCCAGGTAGTGGCGGAAGAGATCGGGCAGGCGCCGCGTTTCGGCCTCGGTCGTTTCCGCGACCCGCGGATGGCGGTAGAGGCGTTCGTGGAGGACCGTCTTGAGTTCCCGCAGTTCGGTGTCCTGGCGTGCGGGGAGTTCGATGAGGGGTAACCGGCGCTCGTGCGCTTCCGCCGGGCTTCGGATGGTTTCCTCGATTCCGGACTCCTGAATCCGGCTTTCGGTTTCCTCGACGAGCGCGACCACGAGGTCCCCGATGACCCGGCGAAGCAGGGTCCGGACCTTGACGCGCCCGTAGTGCTGTCCTTTTTCGAAGGACCCCGGCCAGTGTCGGCGGAAGAGGGCCGCCTCTTCGAGGTCGGCCACGCCGATCAGGCCCGAGGAGAGGCCGTCTTCCATGTCGTGCGCGCTGTAGGCGATCTCATCGGCGATGTCCGCGACCTGCGCTTCGAGGGATGGTGGTCCGAGACCCTGGAGGTCCTCCGGGGCGAACCCCGCCCGGCTCGAGTGGGCGATGATCCCGTAGCGCGATTCGCGGGTCAGGTTGAGGCCCGGAAAGTCGGGATAGGCGCGTTCGAGTTCGTCCACGATGCGGAAGGACTGGATGTTGTGCTCGAACCCGCCGTGATTCCGCATCAGGCGGTCGAGAACCTCCTCCCCCGCGTGGCCGAAGGGTGTGTGTCCGAGGTCGTGAGCGAGCGCCACCGCCTCGGTCAGGTCTTCGTTGAGGCGGAGAATCCGGGCGATGGTGCGCGCGATCTGCGCGACCTCGAGGGTATGCGTGAGCCGGGTCCGGTAGTGGTCGCCTTCATGGTTGATGAAGACCTGGGTCTTGTACTGAAGCCGGCGGAAGGCGCTCGAATGGATGATGCGGTCCCGGTCCCGCTGATACGCCGTCCGGAACGGGTCGGACGCTTCCGGGAAGCGGCGTCCCGCGCTGCGCGAGCTGTGACAGGCGGCTCGCCGCAGGCCCCGCTCCACCTCCAGCCGGTTCAGCAACCTGTGGAGAGAGTCACGAGGCATGCCCGAGCCACGAGGGTTGGAGGTCGGCTGGCGCCGTTCTCCATCCCTCGCGCTCAAGGGGTCTCCGCGGAGCTACGCTCCGCTCCGGAAGCGAACGGCGATGCATCCCGGCTGAAACGTGCTGCTGCGCGGCTCTCATCGTTGCGTTTCTGTCGGAATACACTCGGTGTTCCTCCCTCACGCGCCGCCCCCACCGGGAGAAACACCCATGCGCGTGTCCTCCCGCGCACCCCGCCCGGCATGAAAAGCGGCATCCGCATTTGAAGCCCTTGAAGCCGACGAGCGTGATTCGGTTCGCGGCCTGCGGCCGCGGTGCCGGCTGAAGCCGGCGTTCCAAGCCGCTTCCGCGGTCCTGCCCGATCCGAGATCCGTTGCTCAACCAAGCCGCATTTTCACAGGAACTGGGCCAGCCGGGCGCCTCACCGTTCTCGGTGCTCACGTCACTCTCCCCACAGGCTGCTAGCCCGGCGCGTAGTAGCCGAGCTTGGTCCGCACCCGGAGATCCGGCCGGTTGGTCTGCACCACGATGCGCCGCCAGGCGCCGTCCTGCCGGGGATTGTTGGAGATGTAGCCGACGTTGTACTGGCTCTTGAGTTCTTCGGCGATCCGGTCGTAGACCGATTCCAGTTCGGCCAGCTCGGCCGGGAAGAACCATTGGCCACCGGTTTCCTCCGCCAGGTTCTTGAGGACGTGTTCGGCCTCCGAAAAACGCCGCCCCCGCCGGCGCGCGGTGTTCTGGAGCGAGATGGAGTAGATGACGACGTCGGTGTCCTTGGTCAGGTCGAGCACCTGTTCGAAGGTGACCAGCGAGCTGGTGTCCCGTCCGTCGGAGAGCAGGATGATGGCCTGCCGGCGGGCTTCCATCCGCTGGCGTTCGAGCGAGCGGAGCGAGATGTACATGGCGTTGTGGAGCTTCGTCGTCCCGCCCGCCTGGGTCATCCGGATGGCGTGCTCGAGTTCGCCGTGGTCGTTCGTGAACTTCTGGAGGATGTGGGCGTTGCTCCCGAACTCGACCACCTGCGCCACGTCCTCGATCCGCAGGGTCCGGGTGAACCGGACCGCCGCTTCCTGGGCGAAATTCATCTTGTCCACCATGCTGGCCGAGGTGTCGAGCAACAGCACCATGCGGATGGGCAGGTCCTCCCGCGAGAAGGCCTCGATTTCCTGGAGGATGCCGTCCTCGTAGACCGAGAAGTCCTCCTCGATCAGGTCCGTGATGAACCGCTCGCGCGCGTCGGTGACGGTGACGTTGAGCGAGATCAGGTCCACCGTCACCCGGAACTGGTAGGCCTGCTGGACGAGTGGGCCCGCCGCCGCGGTCAGCCCGCAGAGAGCGAGCGCGAGGCTTCCGGCGGCCACGACTCCTCGCCAGCCCCCGAGGAGCTTTCGGCGAGGGGGGCGCTTCATGGGGAGTCGCTATTCTGACGCAATTCCCGCGCCTGCTCCCGTGCCCTGCTTCCCTTCGCCGCCCGTGGCGGCAATCCGCCGCTGATGGCCGGGTCCTCCCCGCCGGGGCCGCGCGCCGCCGCGGGTTCGTCGCCCCTGTCCGCGGCGGTTCTCACGGCGAGCGACGGTTGCGCCGCGGGCGTCGTCCCCGACCGTTCCGGGGTCATTGCCCGGGAGACGCTCCAGGAACTCGGGTTCCGGATTGCCGACTCGGCGATCGTGCCCGACGAGGTGGAGGCGATCCGGGAACGGGTGGCCGCCTGGGCCGCGTCGGGCATTCGTTTGGTGTTGACGACCGGAGGAACCGGGCTCGGACCCCGGGACCGCACGCCGGAGGCGGTCATGCCTCTGCTGGATCGGGTACTGCCGGGTTATGGCGAACTGCTGCGATCCGACGGGCTTCGGGATACGCCCATGGCCGTGCTCTCGCGGAGCCTTGCCGGGAGCATTGGCGCCACCCTCGTGATCGTCCTCCCGGGAAGCCCGCGGGCCGTCGAAAGCGGGCTGTCGACGCTCGCTCCGACGATCCCCCACGCCCTGCAACTCCTGGCCGGAGACACCAGGCATTCCCGTTCCGTAAAGGCGCGTAACGATTGATATACTTGGCCAATTCTCCCGTGCCGCCCGCGGCATGAACCCGTAGGCAGACTCCGAAAATGACACCCGAAGAACTGCAACTGCACGAAGCGAATCTTCTGGCCAAGAAGGCAGCCATCGAAAAACTCGTCCACACCCGCGCCTTCTCGCGGAGCCCGCCGCACGGAGATGACGGGGACCGCTCCATGGTCGCCAACGACGACGAGATCGTGATTCAGCTTCAGCAGAACGACGCGAAGCTGCTCCGCGCGATCGAGAAGGCGCTTGCCCGGATCGAGGCGGGCGGCTTCGGCATCTGTTCCGACTGCGAAGAGGAGATCCCGCGCCTCCGGCTGGAGGCGGTTCCCTGGACGCGCGTCTGCGTCCCCTGCAAGGAACGGCAGTACTCCTGAAGTTCGTCCCCACGGGCGGCTAGCGGCCCCGGATGGATCTCGGTATCGCCGGGCGGGCCGCGGTCGTCGCCGCCGGAAGTCAGGGACTCGGCCGCGCCGTTGCCGAGGCGCTGGCCGCGGAGGGCGTCCGGGTCGCCATCGGAGCGCGGGGACGGGATGCGCTTGAAAGCACCGCCGCCGAGATTCGCGAGCGCCACGCCGTGGACGTCCTCGCGCACCAGGTCGATGTCGGCGATCCGGACGCGGCGTTCGGATTCGTGCGGGCCGCCGAGAAGCGCTTCGGCCAGGTGGACATCCTGGTGACGAACGCGGGCGGGCCTCCCCCCACCCGCCTCCGCGACACCACCCCGGAGCAGTGGCGGGACGCGCTCGAGCAGAACCTGCTCTCCTGCGTGAACCTGGTGCGCGCGGCCCTTCCCGGGATGACCTCGCGCCGCTGGGGCCGAATCATCGCCATCGCCTCCGTCTCGGTGAAGCAGCCGGTGCCGGACATCATCCTGTCCAACACGGCGCGCTCCGGGATCGCCGGGTTCATGAAATCACTCGCCAACGAGGCGGCGCCCCACGGAGTGCTCGCCAATGTCCTCTGTCCGGGATACACGCGTACCGCCCGGCTCGTCGAGTTGGCGGACCACATCGCGGCGACGCGCGGCGGTTCGGTGGACGACGTGTATGCCGAGTGGTCAGCGGACATTCCGCTGGGCCGCGTCGGAGAACCCGAAGAGTTCGGCGCCGCCGCGGCGTTCCTCGCCTCCGAGCGAGCCAGCTACATCACCGGAACCGTGCTGGCCGTGGACGGCGGCCACATCAAGAGCGTCACCTGAGCCAGGCGGCGCGGCTCAGCGCACCGCCGTCAGACCAGATCACGCGGACGAACGGCAACGCCCGGAAACGCCGTGAGGATCGCGCCGTCGAACGTCGCCAGAGGCAGCGATTCGCGGATTGCCAGTTCGACGAAGAGCGCGTCGTATGCCGCAATTCCGCTCCGGACGCCTCGAACCAGCGCGCCGTGCCAGAGCGACCGATTGGATATGGACCGGATACCGAGCCGTGCTGCGGCACTGAGACGCTTGCCACCCTCCTCGAGCGGCATCACACCTTGCCGAACGGCCATCCAGACGACATTCGCCAGTTCCGCTTCCCAGACCGCGGGCGCCATGCCTTCGTCGAGGCCGCCGATGAAGGTGAGCGACTCCTGAAGGAACTCTTCGGTTCCGAGCAACAGATACGCGATGACGTTTGTGTCGACGACGGCCTTCACGGCCGGCCGACCGCCATCCAGCCATCGATCTCCGCGGCTGTCGGCCTCCGCGTCTGCCGGACCCAGCGTTCGCTGAGCTGCCGGAGGACCGACTGACGTTCGGCCGTGTACCCGTCCAGCAGGTCGCGCACTTCCTGTTCCATGGAACGGCCGTTCCGCTTGGCGAGCGCTTTGAGGGATGCGACGGTGTCGGCTGGAACGTTTCGGATCGTGAGGGTTGGCATGGTCGCTAGCCTGGATGCTGTCATTATGCTAGCACACGCCGTTGCCAGGGAACTACTGCGCCGGCAGCACCCGAAGCGAATGCTTCCGGACGGTTGCTCCGTTCACCAGGATCGCGATCTCCCAGGTTCCGGGATCGCCGAGGACCGTGGTATTCCACCACCCGTAGCGATGCCGCGTGAAGCGGCTGGACAGGATCCAATCTCCCCGTAGGGAGCCGAACCCGTCGCGCAGGGCGATCCGGACCGAGTCGCCGGGTTGGCCCCCTGCGAGCGCCAGGCCAATTGCCATGGTTTCGCCGGCGGCAATCGACTCGATGTTCGGCGGCGGGTCCGTGAATTCCCGGAGGCCCAGGTCCTGGCGAAGCGTGATGACCCCTTGCTGGACGTGGTAGTCCATCACCGTGAGGGGTGGGTCGTATTCCGGAGGGTCGGCCCACATCTCCTCGAGGAAGGGATCGAGGACCCGGTTGTCGCGGCTCCGGAACTCGAAGTGAAGATGGGGCCGGCTCGAACGTCCCGAACTCCCGACCACCCCGAGCTGCTGCCCGGCGGTCACCGTCTGGTCGCGTGAGACCGCTACCGACCCGTTCTTGAGATGGCCGTAGATCGCCCGCGACCCGTCCGAGTGGGTGATTTCCACGAAGTTCCATGGCCCGTCGACGACCAACGAGTTCCGATCGAACTCTCCGTCGTGCAGGTCGGTCACCTGGCCGGGAGCGGCCGCCAGCACCGGCGGCAGGTCCCGGTCCATCCACCGGAAGTTGGGGCTGTGGATGTCGGTGCCGTCATGTCCGTCATAGGTCCGGTCTCCATCCCGGTAGTCCCGACTCCCTGGTCCGGGATCCACATCCACGTAGTTCTCGATCACCCAGTCGCTGCCTTCCTCACCGCCGATGGGCCAGGCAAGAACTTGCGGTGCGGCTGGTGCCGGGGTTGGGAGTGGGGCTGGTGTCGTTGAGGGAGGCGCCGGCGTGGAAGGTGTGCTTCCGTTTCCGCAACCCCAGACCGGGAAACAGGCCCCTGCCAGCAGGGCGAGAAGGCCGAGGGCGTGTGGCCGCACCGGTCCTCTTCCTCGGGACATCACTGCGCCGCAGTCACGCGGAGCGGATAGGCCACGACGGCTTCCCCGTTGACCTCGATCGCGATCTCCCAAATCCCGGGGTCGCCGAGCACCGTGGTATTCCAACCCCCCAGCGTCTGGCCCCACCGGACGTGAGCGACGACTGAGTTGCCTCGCACCGAACCGAGCTCATCGCGGAGGAGGATCCGGACCGAATCCCCGGACGTGCCCCCTGCGAGGGACACTCCGATCCCCAGGATTTCGCGGACGCGGATGGAATCGGCGTTGGGTGGCGGGTCCATCAGCTCTGGCAGCGAGTCGCCGGAAGTGAATCCTCCGGCGTGGACGCTGAAGTCCATCACGGTAAGCGGTAGGTCGTACGACGGAGGATCCATCCACATCCGCTCATGAAACGGATCCAGCACCCGGCCGTCGGCGCTCCGGACCTCGAAGTGGAGGTGCGGCCGCCTCGAGGCGCCCGAACTGCCAACCACGCCGAGTTGCTGCCCCTCGGTCACCGTGTCGTCGAGCGAAACCGCGAGCGATCCTCGCTTGAGGTGGCCGTAGATCGACCGGGACCCGTCTTCGTGGGTGACCTCGACGAAGTTCCCCGGTCCATCACCGCCGCCGGGCTCGGTGTGCCGGTCAAACTCCCCGTCGTGCAGATCGCTGACCCGGCCAGGCGCCGCGGCCAGCACCGGTGGCCGGTCCCGGTCCATCCACCGGAAGTTGGGACTGTTGATGTCGATGCCTTCGTGTCCCGACGTCACCCGCTCACCGCCGCCGTAGTCCCGCCGCCCCGGCCCGGGATCGAGATCCACGTAGCTGTGGATGACCCAGTCGCGGCCGCGTTCGCCGCCGACGGGCCAGGCGAACTCGGGTGGGGCGAAGGGTGGCGGCGATGGAGCCGGACTCGGGGTGGCGGCAGGCGGCTCGGGCGTGGACGGTGCGCCCCCGTCGCCGCAGGCCCAGATCAGCAAGGCGGCTCCCGCGACCGCCAGAGGCACGCCGAGGCGGCGGCGCCCGGACCCGCCTCGGCTCCGAATCCTCATGGTTCCCAACGCAAGCCAAATCCGTACCAGGACCGGGGTCTGCACGGTGCGCCAGGCGTTCGGAAACGTTGACCTAAAGCCGCCGATCCGGTACCTTCCGCGCGCCGTCCGTTCCCGTACCTCAGGAGTGCTTAGTACGCTGCCTTGAACTCCCTGCTTTGGCTCATCCCGGTCATTCCCGGGTTGGGTGCGGCCATCAACGGCCTCTTCGGGAAACGCCTCGGAAAGCGGCTCAGCGGCCTGCTCGCCTGCGGGTCGGTGGCCGCGTCCTTCCTGATCGCGCTGGGCTTCTTCTTCACGGTCTTCCTCGCCGAGGGCGGGGCGTCCGCGCGGGTCGAGCAGTCCCTCTTCTCCTGGATCCCCAGCATGGGGGTGGACTGGGCCTACCGCCTCGATTCGCTCTCGATGCTGATGGCCCTGGTGGTCACCGGGATCGGCCTGCTGATCCACATCTACTCGCTCGGCTACATGAGCCACGACGCGGGTTTCAGCCGGTTCTTCAGCTACCTGAACCTGTTCACCTTCTTCATGCTGAACCTGGTTCTGGGCGCGAACATGCTGCTCCTGTTCATCGGCTGGGAGGGCGTGGGGCTCTGCTCGTACCTGCTCATCGGCTTCTGGTTCGAGCGGCCGGCGGCGGCTGCCGCGGGGAAGAAGGCGTTCATCGTGAACCGGATCGGGGACGCCGGTTTCATCATGGCGGTGTTCCTGACCTTCGTCACCTTCGGAACGCTCGACTTCTACGGGGTGATGGGTCAGATCTCCGCCTCGGAGATGCATGGCGGAGTGCTGACCGCCATCGGGGTGCTGCTCTTCGTCGGCGCCGCCGGCAAGTCGGCGCAGATTCCCCTCTACGTCTGGCTGCCGGACGCGATGGAAGGGCCCACTCCGGTCTCCGCCCTGATCCACGCGGCGACCATGGTGACCGCGGGCGTCTACATGGTGGCCCGCAGCGGCGTTCTCTTCTCGCACGCTCCGGCGGCGATGGCGCTCGTGGCCACGATCGGCGCGCTGACGGCCATCTTCGCGGCGTCCATCGCGCTCTTCCAGACGGACATCAAGAAGGTCCTCGCCTACTCGACCGTCTCGCAACTCGGCTACATGTTCCTGGGCGCGGGCGTCGGGGCCTTCGCGGCGGCGATCTTCCACCTGATGACCCACGCCTTCTTCAAGGCCTGCCTCTTCCTCGGGTCCGGCAGCGTGATCCACACCATGGAGCACGCCGAGCACGCCTCCGGCGGGCGCCGCCACTACACCGAGATGCAGGACATGCGGAACATGGGCGGCCTCGTCCGCTACATGCCCAGGACCGCGTGGACGTTCATGATCGCCACGATCGCGATCGCCGGCATCCCGCCGTTCGCCGGGTTCTTCAGCAAGGACGAGATCCTCTGGAAGACCTTTGACGGCGGCCATACCGCGCTCTGGGCGCTCGCCGCCGCGGCGGCGGCGATGACCGCCTTCTACATGAGCCGGCAGGTGATCATGACCTTCTTGGGCGACTTCCGGGGCGGAGCGGCGATGGAGAAGCACCTCCACGAATCCGCGCCCTCCATGACGGTCCCGCTGATCATCCTGGCGGCCGGGTCGGTGGTCGCCGGCTTCGTGGGGGTTCCCGCGGCGCTTTGGGGCTCGAACCGCATCGAGCACTTCCTCGAGCCCGCCATCTTCGCCGGCGGTCACGGGCCGGCCCCGATCCACCACGAGTCCTATGCCGTGGAGTACGCCCTGATGGGGCTGTCCGTGGCGCTCGCGGTGGCCGGGATCTGGTTCGCCTACCGCCGCTACCGGACGGGACCCACGCGGGACTCGGCGCTCGCCGGCAGCCGCGCCTACCGGACGCTGCTCAACAAGTACTACGTGGACGAGATCTACGACGCGACCGCCGTCCAGGGCACGGTGCGCGGCGGCGAGGGTCTCTACCGCTTCGATCAGAAGGTCGTGGACGGCACCGTGAACGGCTCGGCGTCGCTCACCCGGCTCTTCGGCGACCTTTCCGATCTGAGCGACCAGAACCTCGTGGACCGGGCCGTCAACCTGGTCGGCGAGATTCTCTCGGCCGCCTCCACGCGGTTCCGGCGGCTCCAGACCGGGCTGTTCCAGAACTACGCCCTCCTCATGCTGTTCGCCGTGGTCCTGCTCGCCGGGGCCCTCACCCTGTGGAGTTGAGTGCCCAACCGCGCGGTTAGCTCCGGATAAAACGAATGTTCGAGAACAACCCCTTCAACTTCCCGATCCTCTCGCTGGTGGTCTTCTTCCCGGCGATTGCGGCGCTCTTCATCCTGTTTTTCGTCAAGAAGACCGACGAAAACCGGGTCCGGTGGCTCGCGAACGGCGCGGCGCTCGTCGGATTCCTGATCTCGCTGCCGCTGTGGTTCGCGTTCGACGCGGCAGGACCGCAGTTCCAGTTCGGGGAGCGCTACGAGTGGATTCCGAGCATCGGCGTCGAATACAACCTCGGACTCGACGGAATCAGCCTGCTGCTGGTCCTGATGACCACCCTGCTCGGCTTCATCGCCATCCTGTCCTCCTGGAAAGGCGTCACCGAGCGGGTCAAGCAGTACTACGTCTTCCTCCTGTTCCTCCAGACGGGAATGCTCGGGGTCTTCGTTTCCCTCGACTTCTTCCTGTTCTATGTGTTCTGGGAAGTGATGCTGGTCCCGATGTACTTCCTCATCGGGGTCTGGGGCGGTCCGAGAAAGCTCTACGCGGCCATCAAGTTCTTCCTCTACACCCTGGTGGGCAGCGTGCTGATGCTGCTCGGCATCCTGGCGCTCTACTTCGCCCACCACGGGGCGACCGGCGAATACACCTTTGACCTGCTCCGGCTGATGGAGACGTCCTACGCCTCCGGCCTCCAGTTCTGGGTGTTCCTGGCCTTCTTCATCGGATTCGCGATCAAGGTCCCGATGTTCCCCTTCCACACCTGGCTGCCGGACGCTCACGTCGAGGCGCCCACCGCCGGCTCGGTCATCCTGGCCGGGGTGCTGCTGAAGATGGGGACCTACGGGTTCGTGCGATTCTCGATTCCGCTGCTGCCGGAAGCCAGCCGGGAGGCGGTGTGGTGGGTGGCCACCCTCGCGATCATCGGGATCATCTACGGCGCGCTGGTGGCGCTGGTCCAGAAGGACTGGAAGAGCCTGGTCGCCTACAGCTCGGTGAGCCACCTCGGCTTCGTGATGCTCGGCGTCTTCGCGCTGAACACGCTGGGCCTCGAGGGCGGCATCCTCCAGATGATCAACCACGGGCTCTCCACCGGGGGACTCTTCCTGCTCGTCGGCATCATGTACGAGCAGCGCCACACCCGCGAAATCGCGGCCTATGGCGGGATCGCCAAGGTGGTGCCCAAGTACGCCGCGCTCTTCCTGATCATCGCGCTCGCCTCCATGGGTCTTCCCATGCTGAACGGCTTCATCGGCGAGTTCCTCATCCTCCAGGGCATCTTCCAGGTGGACTGGGTGTACGCCGCGTTCGCCGTCTCCGGAATCGTGCTCGGCGCCGCCTACCTGCTCTGGCTCTACCAGCGGGTCATGTTCGGCAAGCTGGACAAGGAAGAGAACCGGGGGCTCGCCGACTTGACCAGCCGCGAAAACGCCACCCTGGTCCCGATCGTCGCGCTCTGCATCTTCATCGGCGTCTATCCCAAGCCGTTCCTCGAGAAGCTCGCGGTCCCGGTGGCCGCCATCGTCGAGCGGGTCTCGCCCGAGAGCGCCCAGACGGCCGAAGCGCCGCCGCTGCCGGCCGAGATCGAGGAACAGCTCCGGGACAGCGCCGTCCCGAGCGATAACTGACATCGCTGCCCGACCGCCGCGGGCGGGGGATTACCGCCGGTGACCCCGGAGCCTCCGGTCGCGCCGCGCGCCCGGATGCTGACCCTGCTCAGCCTCGGGTTTTCGGTGCCGATGGCGATCGTGCTCGGCGGCGGCGCCGGCTGGCTGCTCGACCGATGGCTCGGGACCGCGCCCTGGCTCTTCCTGGTCTTCCTGGGCTTCGGCATCGTTGCCGGCCTCCGCAACGTGGTCCGCGCCGCCTCGGCGGTGGCGGAGAACGATCCCGCGCCTGAGGATTCGGGGGGAGAACGCTGATGGCCAACCCGGATGGACAGGTGGAAGCCGGCCGAGAGGTCCGTCTGACCCGGCGCGCGCTTGCCCTCGGGGCCGCCGCCGCCCTCATCGGCCTCATCTTTTTTTCCGATGGGGGCCCCCGGATCGGGCTCTCGGTGCTTGGCGGGGCGACCGTCTCCATGCTCAACATCCTCGTCCTCCGCCGGGTGGTCGGGGGTCTGAGCGGAATCCAGTCCGCCCGCTCGGCGATCGCGCTGGCTGCGCTCACCGGGGTTCGTTATCTCTTGCTCGGCGGCGTCCTGGTTGCGATAATTGCCGTCTGGAACGCCGACGTGATCGGCGTCGTGTGCGGGTTGGGCGCGCCGAACCTGGCCGTCCTGCTGGAACTGCGAAACGGGGGCTTCACGGCCCTTCGTACACCGCCAGCCTCTCCTCCCCCGGGTGACCCGGAGGACAGGGAGAACCTCAGCCAAGGCGCCTGACCGCTCGTTCGCCCTACCAGATCATGGAAATCCACCACTACTCAGCCTTCACGCACCTGATCGAGGAGTGGTTCCACGTCCATCCGCCGGATCACATCGTGATGGCGGTCTTCGTGGCGATCGTGCTTTCCGGTTTCGCGATCTTCTTCCGCCGCCGCATCTCGGTGGAGAACCCGGGCCGGCTCCAATTGATCCTCGAGGCGCTGGTCGGGGGCCTGCTGTCGCTGCTGCGCGAAAACGTCGGCGCGAAGGGGCGCCGGTTCCTGGGGCTGGTAGGCACCCTGGCGCTGTTCATCTGGTTCAGCAACCTGTTCGGGCTGGTGCCCTACTTCTCATCCCCCACCGTGAGCATCAACATGCCGGTGGGATGCGCAATCGTCGCCTTCCTCTACTACAACTACCAGGGGATCCGGGCCCACGGGGCGAAGAAGTACTTCGCCCACTTCCTCGGGCCGAGTCCTTATCTCGCGGTCGTGATGCTGCCGATCGAAATCATCAGCCATCTCAGCCGCATCCTTTCGCTTTCGGTCCGGCTCTTCGGGAACATCTTCGGTGAAGAGCTGGTCGTGGTGGTGTTCGCGTTCCTGATTCCGTTCGTGGTGCCGGTTCCGATGATGGCCTTCGGCGTCTTCGGCAGCACCCTCCAGGCCTTCGTCTTCACCATGCTCACCGTCATCTATCTCGGCGGCGCGGTCGCCGCCGAGGAGCACTGATCCAAGGAGAAAACCATCGTGTCCAACAAGTTTCGGACGACCCTGCTGGCCGTCTTCGGCGTTCTCGCCGCTTCCCCGGTCTTCGCCCAGGGAGGCTGGGATCCGGTAGTCAGCCAGTGGGCGCTGATTGCAGCGGGTGGCGCGATCGCCATCGCCGCCGCCTTCGGCGCTACCGCGCAGGGACGCGCGGTGGTCGGAGCCTGCGAAAGCCTCGCCCGGAACCCCGGCGCCGCTCCGCAGATCCGCTTCTCGCTGCTCCTTGGACTGGTGCTGATCGAGTCGCTCGTCATCTACGCATTCGTCACCGCGCTGATCATCTTCTTCGTTCTCTGGAACGGCTAAGTCCAACTGTTGTTGGACCGGGCACGAAGCCCGGTCCAACAACAGTCGGACTCGAGGGAACGCCGGCTTCAGCCGGCACCCGCGGCGCGAGAGCGCCGCGGAACCGGATAGCCCCACCCTCTTTGACGGCAGGGCGTCTTGCAACGCCACCTCCA
>LXNJ01000610.1_pt1 | contig 24246 bp, 20 predicted proteins | sample 809081 | NCBI WGS metagenome assembly LXNJ01 (sample SAMN04870510, study PRJNA318959) | sponge metagenome | biome: sponge; feature: marine sponge reef; material: water | host: Petrosia ficiformis | place: Greece: Milos, Mediterranean Sea | collected 2013-05-29 | depth 5-7 m | reverse complement strand
TCAGTATGCCGGTTCGGATTCGGTCATAGGCGCGCTCGGCGGCGAGGGACATCGGATCCCCTGATGACGGAAGAAGGGGTGGACTTCCCGCCCCGCAACTGCGCCCGCGCGGGTCTACGCCGAAAGCGCTTCGGGCATCCGTCCGCTCGGACGCGGTGCGTTCAGTATGCAATCTCGGGCAAGTGGTGTGCAAACCATCAAGGCGCGGGCTTGATCAGGGAGTACTTGGCACGGCGTTGTCAGAATAACGGTATCGAACCTGCGCAATCTGTTTGCGAGGATTATCAGGCAGCCAGTTCACGCCACTCGGCCAAAGCGGCGGCTCGAAGCTCCTTGAAATCTGGCGGCGGTTGAGACTGCGTTGATGGTTGAAGTGGTTGTAGATTGAGCCATGGACCGCGGCGAACTTCTGCAGGGTCTTGATGTCCCGGAAGCGCGCCATCGCGCCTTCCCGCCTGCGAAATGGCAGATGGGAATTCTCGGATCGGTTGTTCAGCCAGCGCCCGCAGTCCTGACGGTTCGGATTTCCGAGCGCTTTCATCGCCGCTCGATACGACGGCAGCCGATCTGTGACGATTGAACTCGGCTGGCCATGGCGTTTCATCGTGCGCTTGAGAAACTCAAGCGCTGCCTGGCGGTCGCGCCGTGTTGTGACGAATGCTTCAAGCACCTCGCCTTCGTGGTCGACGGCGCGCCACAGGTAGTGGCGCTCGCCGTCGATCCGGACAAAGACTTCATCGAGGTGCCAGCGCCAGTTCGAGTAGTTGCGCCCGTCGACCCGCCGTTTTCGGATCTCGGCGCCGGTTCTCTGGCAGCAGTTTCTTCGGTTAACCCAACCGACCATTTCTCGTTGCCCCACAGGCAACCCGTAGCCATATCGGGAGATCAGTCGCTTGGCGAACTCCACCGGTTGCGGAGGCCTTCGGCGGTTTCGAAGTCGCCCTGCGCCTCACGGGCGTCGGCGATCACTAGCCAGGCTTCGCGTTCTTCCGCGCTGCCTGCTTGTAGAAACAGCAGCGCTTTACGGGCGCTCTGCTCGGCCATCGCGGCCTGACCGTCGCGTAGTCGGAGCGTTGCCAGTTGCAGCCAAAGCTCGCCGCGCCGGGGCTCGATTCGGATTGCCTGTTCGATGGTGGCCGCCGCCTCGCGCGGCGAGCCGGCGTTATCGAGAATGATCGCTTCGTCGACGAGTGCTTCGGTGATCGCCGTTGGGGGTTCGATCGTGGGTAGTGGCGGTGGCGGCGGTGGCTGCTCCGGCGCCTCGACGACGATGGGTTGGACCGACGGCGGCGGTGGTGGCGGGGGTGCGGGAGCCCGCACAGGAGGCGGCGGTGCAGGCAGCAACGAACAACCCGCGGCGAGGAAGCCGATAGCGGTCGTGTAGGCCAATCGGTTCAAGGATGCTCCACGCCAGGCCGGGCTGTCGATGGCTGACAGGACAACGGGACGGGACAAGCCCGTCCCCTACGGATATTGGACGGGACGGGACACGCCCGTCCCCTACGGATTTTTGGCATTCGGTGACTCCGGGTCGGCGGCGTCCAGGGATTCCATGACCACGTCCCACGCACGTTCCGCATCGATTCCATAGGCCACCTTCGCATTGGCTTGATCGCGCCGCCGACTGACGCGCTGATCGACGACGGTCATGCCGCGGGTCAGGGTACCCGCGAGTTCGACGGCAACCGCTCGCGGTTCCGTCTCGAGGAGATGGGGGTGGGTGATGGCCAACACGGCGCAGGGGTCGTGCATGGCGGAGGCGCGGCGACCGATCAAGGCTTCCATGCGGTCGTGGAGGTGGTCGAAGATCTGTGCGGCGAACGTGGCCTTGGGCGTACCGGCGCCCCGTAGCCGCTCGGTGAGAGCATCGCTGGTCTGGAACTGATGGGTAAGGTTGAGACCGCACATGGTGATCTCGGCACCTGACTCGAAGACCTTCGCCGCCGCTTCGGGGTCCGCGACGATGTTGAACTCCGCGACCCGCGTGGCGTTGCCGACATCGGTGCTGCCGCCCATGATCGAGATGCCTGCGATGCGTTTCACCCAGGTCGGATCGCGTTCGATGGCGTGTGCGAGGTTCGTCAACGGGCCGACGGCGACCACGGTGATGTCCGGTTGGGCGACATCGAGCAGGTAGCCGACGGCGTCATCGCTGGTGATCGTGCGTTCGTGGGCAATGCGGTCGACGCCGCCGAGACCGGACTCGCCATGCACGAGTGCGGCGTGGATCGGTTCACCCACCAAGGGTCTCGCGGCACCGCGCACCACGGGCGTGTCGACATCGAGTAGGGCGCTCACCATCAGTGCGTTGGCCGTCGTCGCGGCCAGCGGCGCATTGCCGCTGACCGAGGTGATACCGACGACCTCGGCGTGACGGTGCGCCAGGATCAACGCGATTGCATCGTCGTGGCCGGGGTCGCAGTCGACGATCATTCGAGTCATTGGCACTCGTCCAGTGGGCGTCGAAGTCACCCTATCATGGCGGGTGCCGTTGTTTGGTTGCGAGGGTGTCATAGCGACAAGCGACTCGCGTGCGCTGGAACGCCGGGTATTGGCGTGGATGTGCGTTCTCATCGCCGTGAACCAACTCGGCTTCGGGGCGGTCATCCCGGTGCTGCCGCTGTACGCCAAGTCCTTCGACGTGTCGCAGACCGCCATCGGCGCGACCGTCGCGGTGTACGGCCTGGCGCGGGTGTTCCTCGGTCTCCCGACGGGCAAGGTCGCCGACATGTTGGGCCGGCGCGCCGCACTCGCCATCGGCGGCGGGGTGACGGTGCTCGGCAACATCTGGTGCGCGGTCGCCGCGACCTACGTCGAGTTGCTGATCGCCCGCCTGATCGCCGGTGCCGGTGCCGGAATCGTCCTGACCGCCGGTCTCATCGTGCTGGCAGACATCGCGTCACCCGCGACCCGGGGACGTACGCTGGCGATCTACCAGGGCGTGTTCCTGTTCGCGGTTGGCATCGGTCCGTTCCCGGGCGGTTTCCTCGCCGAGCGATTCGGCTTGGAGGCGCCGTTCCTGGTCTACGCCATCATGGGTGCCGCCGTCACGGCCGTCGCCTGGTTCGGCGTTGCGGAAACCCGGGGATTGGGCGGTACCCCTACGGGCGGTGCGGTCGTCCCACTCCGCGACCAGGTCCGGGTATTGCTGGGCAACCTCGGTTTCCGGCTGGTCTGTTTCATCGGCTTGGTGGGTGCGTTGGCGCGCACCGGTGGGCTGTTCAGCATCGTGCCGATCCTTGGCCGGGAGCGTCTCGCACTCTCGGCCACCGAGATCGGGTTCGGATTCGCGTTGGGCAGCGTTGTCGGGCTGCTGGTGACCTATCCCGCCGGCTACATGGCCGACCGGTTCGGCCGCAAGGCCGTGATCGTGCCCGCCACGGTGCTGATCGGTGTCTCGATGCTGGCGTTCAGCTTCGCGGGGGATTACGGATGGTTCCTCGCCGCGTGCCTGATCTGGGGTGGGGCGATCACGGCATCGGGAGCCGCACCGGCGGCCTACGCGGCGGACGCTGCGCCGGAAGGCATGAACGCCGCTGCGATGGGTTCGTACCGGATGCTGAGCGACATGGGCTATGTCGTCGGCCCGATCCTGCTGGGCTGGCTCGGCGATGTCGGTGGCCTCGACCTGCCGCTGTGGGCCGCGGCGGGCGGTCTGTTCCTGATGGCGGGGCTGTTCGGCGCATTCGCGGGGGAAACCGTTCGCAGATAGCAGTCTCCACCCGGGGGCCGTGCCCGGACGTGTAGGGAACGAATCGTAGGGGACGCGCTTGTCCCGTCCCGTTGCCGGGTGAACCGCACGTCCCTGATGCGGGCGACCACAGGGTCGCCCCTACGGATGTGTTCCTTGGGCGTTGTCCTACGCGTACGCGAGACGCCAGACTACACGGATATACCGATTTGGCCGACAGGACGAGGTGCTATTATCCGCTGCCTTAGGCCCGCTCTTCGCAGGCATAGTCGATCATCCAGCGACTGTTGCGTTCGAGGAGGAGCTGTGCACCAAGAGGGCAGGCGCGTGACCAGGGGCGAGACGATAGCCGTGGTTGGTGTGGGCTTTGCGCTATTGGGTGTAGTGATCGCCGGTTGGGCCGACACCCGCGCGGGATTCGCCACGATGCGTACGGACATGGGCGATATTCGGGGCGAGATCCGCAGTGTACGGGGCGAAATCGGTGGCCTTCGCCGCGATGTGAAGCAAGACATCGGCGATTTGCGCGCGGAGGTCAAGCAGGACATCGGTGAACTGCGCGTGGAGTTGAAGCAGGACATCGGCGATTTGCGCGCGGAGGTCAAGCAGGACATCGGTGAACTGCGCGCGGAGTTGAAGCAGGACATCGGTGAACTGCGTGACGAGTTGAAGCAGGACATCGGTGAATTGCGCGTAGACGTGCGGGGGCTCGACGAGGGTTTGGGCGAGCTCAACGTGCGCCTTGTCGCCGTGGAGGTCCACACGGGCGTTGTTGCTCGGCGGTCCACTCGAGACGAGCTTCCCATGGAGGATGACGCCCAGTAGCCGGCGGCGCTTGCGTCAAGTCGACGAGCGCGCGCGGCCGAACCATGACTGCTGCCCTCGACCGCTTCCATCCCGAGATCCAGCGCTGGTTCGGTGACCGGTTTCGGGTTCCGACCGATGTCCAGGAGCGAAGCTGGCCGCGTATCGCCAGCGGCGAACACCTGTTGATCACCGCGCCCACGGGTAGCGGCAAGACACTCACCGCCTTTCTCTGGGCGATCGACGCCTTCGCAACCGGGCAATCCGAACCGGATGCCACCCGCGTGCTGTATATCTCCCCCTTGAAGGCGCTCAACAACGACATCCGCGCCAACCTCGTCGAGCCGATCGGAGAGATTCGCGAGCGCTTCGCGGCGGTGGGCACCGTGTTCCCCAATCTCCGGGTGCAGACCCGCAGCGGCGACACCGAACCGGGTGATCGCCAGCGCATGCTGCGCCGCCCACCGGAACTGCTCATCACCACGCCGGAGAGCCTGACGTTGTTGCTCACGACGGTGCGCGGCCGGCAGGCCCTGTCGACGGTGGAGACGGTGATTCTCGACGAGATCCACTCCGTCGTCGAGAACCGGCGGGGCGTCCAACTCATGACCGGGCTGGAGCGCCTGGTGGAAGTCGCGGGCGAGTTCCAGCGAGTCGCCCTTTCGGCCACCGTGCGACCGCTCGAAGCCGTGGCGGACTACGTGGGAGGACGCGACGCCTCGGGTACCGGGCGACCGGTGGGCATCGTCGAATCCCGTGCGCCCAAGGCCATCGAATTCCGCGTCCGCTTTCCGGAAGCGGCGCGGGTCGCCGCCGACAACGGCGAGAAGGTGTGGGAGCCGCTGTCGGATTCCTTCAAGGATGTGATCGCCGCCAACCGATCGACGCTGTTCTTCACCAACAGCCGCCGCATGGCGGAGAAGATCACCCTCAAACTGAACGACGACACCGTTTCGCCCCTGGCCTACGCGCACCACGGCTCGCTGTCCCGGGAGATCCGGACCGAGGTCGAGACCCGCCTGAAGGGGGGCGAGTTGAAGGCCATCGTCGCCACCAACTCGCTGGAGATGGGCATCGACATCGGTGATCTCGACGAGGTCGTGCTGATCCAGTCGCCCCCGTCCATCGCCGCCGCCGTGCAGCGGGTGGGGCGCGCCGGCCACCGGGTGGGCGATACGAGCCGGGGCACGCTGTTCCCCACCTTCGCCAAGGACTTCCTGGAGGCGGCGGTCATCGCCCGCGCGGTGCAGGCTCGGGACATCGAGCCCTTGCAGCCGCTCGTGAACCCGTTGGACGTGCTGGCGCAGACTCTCGTCTCATGCGCGGCGTCGGAGGAGTGGGAGACCGACAGGCTGTTCGCGGTGCTCACCCGGGCCACGGCCTACGCGAGCCTGCCCCGGGAGCAGTTCGACCTGGTGGTCGAGATGCTGGCCGGCCGCTACGCCGGTACCCGCATCCGCGACTTGAAGCCTCGCCTCGCCTTCGACCGCGTTCGGGAAACGGTGAAGGCGCGCCAAGGCGCCGCGTTCGCGCTCTACACGTCCGGTGGGACGATCCCGGACCGGGGCTACTACACCCTGCGTCACGCCGAGAACGGTGCTGCCATCGGCGAACTCGACGAGGAGTTCGTCTGGGAGTCGAGCGTTGGCCAGACCTTCACCCTGGGAACGCAGAACTGGCTCGTTCAGCGCATCACCCACAACGATGTCCTCGTCAAGCCGGCGCGACCCAAGGCCACCGCGCCGCCGTTCTGGCGCGCCGAAGCCTTCAACCGGGGTGCCTATTTCTCGCGACGCATCGCCGAATTCCTGCGCGAAGCCAACGAGATGCTGGCGCGTCGGGACGAAGCGTCGCTGGAAGCCGTCCTTGACGACCTCGGCTTCGAGGGTGTCGCCGCCGAGGAACTGATCGGGTTCCTGAAGAGCCAGCGGGATGCCACCGGCACCGACCTGCCGCACATCGACCACCTGTTGGTCGAGCACGTCATGAGCGGCCCGGGCGGCTACGGCGGGCCGGACCGGGAACGCCAGATCATCCTGCACACGAACTGGGGCGGCAGGGTGAACCGCCCCATCGCTCTGGCGCTCGAGGCGGCGTGGCGGGCGCGTTTTCCGTACGGGGCGGACGCGTTCGCGGACAACGACGCCATCGTGGTCCAGGTCAAGGACGAGGTGGACCCCGCGGTTCTCCTGAGCCTGGTGACGCCCGCCAACTTCGAACCGCTGCTGCGCCAGTCCCTCGAGGATTCGGGCTTCTTCGGCGCGCGTTTCCGCGAGTGCGCGGGCCGTTCGCTGCTCTTGACCAAGCGTCGCTTCAATCAACGCATGCCGCTGTGGATGACCCGGCAGCAGGCCAAGAAGCTGATGACCGCCGCCAGGGGATTCGCGGACTTCCCGGTGATGCTGGAGACCTGGCGGACGTGCCTCAAGGACGAGTTCGATCTCGTCGCCGCCTACGAAGCCCTCGAACGGCTTGCGGCGGGCGAGCAGAACTGGTCCATCGCCACCGTTGGGGTGCCGAGCCCGTTCGCCGCGGGCATCGCGTTCGGCCAGATTAGCCGTTACATGTACGCCGACGATGCGCCGGAGCAGGGCGGGCGCTCGGCGCTGTCCGACGACCTGATCCGACAGGCGGTGTTCGACCAGGCCCTTCGCCCGGCCATCCGGGGGGAGGTGATCGAGGACTTCGAATCCCGCGCCCAGCGAACCCGGCCGGGGTACGTGCCGAACGATGAGGGAGAACTCGCCGAGTGGATCAAGGAACGCGTCGCGATCGCCGAGGCGGCGTGGTTCGAGGGCGTCGACGTACCCGCGGGCATCCGGCGCGTGAGTCGCGGGGGGCGTTCGTTCCTCGTCCATCCGGAGATCGAACTCGGCGATGACCCGGTCCGGCAGGCTGGCGAGATATTGCAGTTCTACGGCCCGCGAACGTCCGATGAGCTTCGTCTTCTTCTGCCGTTCGATGACGTGGACGCCATCCTGCGCGAGCTGACGGACGGCGAAGACCTGGTGCGGGGCACGCTCGTGGCCGGATCGGACGACGAATACGTCTGCGATGCCGACAACCTCGAAACGCTGATCCGCTTCCAGCGCGCCGCTTCCCGTCCGGGCGTCGAACCCCGTCCCGTTACCGAACTCGCACCGTTCCTGGCCGAATGGCAGGGATTCGGCGGCGAGGTGTCGGGCGAGGGCATTCTCGACTCGGGCGACCGGCTGAGAGGCTACGCGGCACCGGTCGAGTTCTGGCTCGACGAGGCATTCGCGTCGCGGCTGCCGGGTACCACGCTCGCAAACCTGGACCAGGCAGCGACCAATGGCGGTCTCGGTTGGCGTGGTGCTGGTAGCGAGGCATTGCGTATCGGCTTCGGCGAGGACTTCGACCTGCTCGATGCGGGCACCGACGCGGTGCCCTCGGATGCCATCGCCTTGTTCAAGGATCCCCGCGCCCGCTACACCTTCCTGCAACTGTTCGACGAGTCCGACCTCGATGCCGAAGCCTTCAACGCCACGTTCTGGGACGCCGTCTGGGCCGGCCGGATCGCTGCCGACGGCTTCGCCGTGCTCGACGCGGCCCGCTCGCGGGACTACGCGCTGAATCCGCTCCGGGTGGCCCGCGCCGGTGCTTCCCGGGAACCGGTCCGACGTTCGCGGTCGAGAGCCAGGGGCGTGTCGATGGGCTGGCCGGGCACTTGGTATCGATGCGACGCGCCGGCGCCCGTCGCCGATGGCATCGAGAAACTCGAGCAGGGCAAGGAGCGCTGCCGATTGCTCCTCGACCGCTACGGCATCCTCACCCGCGAGCACGCCAACCGCGAAGGGGGCCTGTTCCGCTGGTCCGCGATCTTCTCGGCGCTGCGGCTGATGGAACTCTCCGGCGAAGTGGTCGCGGGTCTGTTCTTCGAGGGACTATCCGGCCCGCAGTTCGCGCTTCCCGAAGCCGTGCGGCGATTCGAACGACTCCAGCCATCCCGGGCGACGTTCTGGGTCAGCGCCCTCGACCCCGTGGCGCCGAGCGGCCTCGGCCTCGGACGCGACGACGTGCCGCACCGGCGCATGGGCAACCACCTGGGCTACTTCGAGGGATGCCTCGCGGTGGTGTCCGAGAACTACGCCCGCCGACTCACCATCCTGCTCGACCCCGACGACCCGGGCCTCGACAGCCTGCTGCCGAATCTCGCGGCCCTCGTGAGACGCCGCAAGCGTCTGACGCCGGAGACGATCAACGGCGAGCCCGCGCGCGGCAGCCCGTACCTGTCGGCGCTCGCCCGGCACGTGGCGGTGGTCAAGGATCACAAGGGGGTGTACGTGGAGAGCCGGGAGTTTTGACGGGCTGGTCGGATCAGTCGGATTGAGACCCTATATGGGGAAAATAACGACCGACGTTCCGGCAATAGGCATCGTAGCTCTCCCCGTGGATCCGCCGCAGGTACGGCTCCTCGACTTTCCTTACCTGGATCTCGAAGCCGACATGGCTTAGGACCGCGCAGCACACCGTGAGGAGGTGCGGCACGAGGATGACGAATCCGATCCCCACCAGGAGCATGCCGGAGTAGATGGGGTTCCTCGAAAACCTGAACATGCCGTGGGTGATGAGTTCGTTCCTCTCGGAGGCATCGACCCCGATTCGCCAGGCGTCCCCCATCTGGTATTGGGAGCGCATGGTGACAGCCACCGCGAGCCCGCATACGACGACGCCCGTCGTTGCCCCGATCGGGCCGAGATCAAGTTGCCCGGGTAGGGCGGAGGCGGTGTCGAGGACGGTCAGCACCAGGACGCCGAGCAAGCCGCACGCCTGCAGAACGGTGGCGGCGACCTCGGGCGCAGTTGAACGCTGTTTCACGAGACGCAAGCCGCTGTCGCCCGTGCGTCTCAGTTGCAGGGCGACCCTGAATCCGAAAATAAGAACCGCGCAGACGATGAAGCAGACCAGGGGCAGTTTCACGGCGCTGTTCCGACCGCCTAGCCACCGCCATCGCAGTAGATCTTCTCGCCGGTCAAGTAGGTGTTCTGATCGGACACGAGGAATCGCACCACGTTGGCGACGTCGTCCGGCTGGCAGACCTTGCCGAACGGCATTGACTCGTCGAGGACGCGCATGTTCGTGATTCCTGCGGTTGCCTTCACCAACCGGCGGCCCATCTCCGTTTCGACGAGGCCCGGGGCGACGATGTTGACGCGGATGCCGTGCACGCGTTCCTCCCTGGCGAGCGTCACCGCGAGGCTTTCCATGGCCGACTTCGCCATGTTGTACGGGGCGCCGTTGGCCGCCAGGCCCCGTGTGGCGGTACTCGAGACCATGACGATATCGCCCCGGTCAAGCTGGCGCATGCCGGGAACCACGAGTTTGGCCAGGTAGTGGGACCCGAACGCGTGCGTGGCCACGACGCGGCGCAACTCGGCCGGGTCCGTGTCGACAACGGACAGACCCCGGCTGGCGATGCCGGCATTGTTGATCAGGATGCCCACCGGCCCGAGTTCGTTTTCGACGAAAGCGGCCATCTGCGCCGCCTGTTCGAAGTCGTCAACGGGGGCGGCGTAGGCCCGGGCCGAGCCACCCTGCGCCTCGATCGACTTCACGGTGTCGCGTGCCGCGCCTTCGTCGCGCCGGTAGTTGATGGCGACGGTCGCCCCGTCGGCGGCGAGCGCGAGGGAGATCGCCCTTCCGATCCCGCGTCCCCCGCCGGACACCAATGCGACGCGTCCGTCTAGTGATCCCATGTTTAGTTCCCGCTGAACTTCGGGTCTCGTTTCTCCAGGAAAGCCTTGACCCCTTCCGCGTAGTCCCGGCTCCGGCCGGCCTCGGCCTGCAGACGGGCTTCAAGATCGAGTTGCTGCTCGTAGGCGTTGTGCCAGGTCGCCCAGTACGCCTGACGAATCATGGCAAGCGATGCAGGCCCGGCCGCGAGTTGCCTGGCGATCGCCATGGCACCGTCCATCAGTGCCTCGTTGTCTTCGAACACCCGGTTGACCAGTCCCCAGCGTTCCGCCTTCTCGGCGGGCAGGCGCTCGGCGAGCAGCGACAACTCGATTGCACGGCCCCAACCGATGAGGCGCGGCAGCATGAAGGTGGAACCGCCGTCGGGCACGAGCCCGATACGGGCGAACGCCTGCAGGAAAAAGGCGGATTTCGATGCACAGACGATGTCGCCCAATATGGCGAAGCTCATGCCCACGCCGGCGGCTGCACCGTTCACGGCGGTAACCACGGGCATGTCGAGGTCACGGAGGGCGAAGAACAGGGGGTGGTAGGCGTTGCGCAGATTGACACCGGCGCCACGCTTGGGGCGCTTGCTGTCCGAGAGATTGGCGCCGGCGCAGAAACCGCGTCCTTCGCCGGTGATGAGCAGGCAGCGGGCGCCGTTGTTCGGATCCTCGATCTCGCGCATCGCGTAGGCGAGTCCCTCCAGCATGTCCGCCCCGACGGCGTTCATGACTTCGGGATGGTTGAAGCGGAGTACCGCGACGTCGTCGTCGAAGTCGAGAATGACTCGATTGAGTTCCAACTGCTCCCCCCGGGCAGTTCTTATTGGCCCACGATAACCCAGCTTGCCTGTGGACGTACACCCGGCGGTGTCGCGGCAGAATCGGCGGAAATCGGAAACCCGAGCGCCGCCGGTTTAACGTCCGCTTCAATTGGCGTACCGAATAGGGTCGGAATGCCGAACGGCGGTGGCGAGTACCCCCGGAGCGAACATCGCCCTTTTCAAAAATCGCCAGAATGGGTTCTTCACCACGCCGCGATACCGGGCGCTAGAATCGGCGCCATGGAACTCGCCTCCACGGTACTTGACCTGGCGAATAGCGAGGACGCCGCGACAATCGCGCGCCTATCTCGAGACGAGATCGAGCGGGGGTTGGACTGGCGGTGGCGACCACCGGCGATCCGCCGCTTGATAGCGTCGCCGGAGGTGGCCGTGCTGTGCGCGCGCTGCCGGGTCGTATCCTCCGCGAAAACCGTGGAGTTCCTCGGTGGGTTCGGCGTGATGGAGTTTGGCCTCGATCGTGCCCACCTCGTGCTGCTGGCGGTGGAACCGGGATTGAGACGCCGCGGGCTTGCACGGCGCATGTTGCGCTGGCTCGAGAAGTCCGCGCTCGCGGCGGGCATCGCCGAGATCGACCTCGAGGTCCGCGCGGACAATACCGGTGCCCGACAGTTCTACCTCGTCGAGGGTTTCAATCGCGGCGAGTATTTGCCCGGCTACTACCAGGGGCGGTTAGCCGCCTACCGGATGAACAAGAAACTAGGGTTAACGTAGCGCCCCTGGCAATAAGCCTGCAACCCGTTGAATTGAATGAATAAATCGTAGGGGCGACGCTTGTCGTCGCCCGCCTGACAAACGTGCGGTTCCCCGGCAACGGGACGGGCCAAGCCCGTCCCCTACGATCCGTCGTTTCGTGCACGTCTGCAGCCCGGCCCCGGCCTCGAACTTCCATGGACCACCGCGGGATGCCTTCAGGCACGAAGCCTTTCAGCCTCGAAGCACGAGTACGGAACCGGCGAGGGCGGCGACGACCCCGGCCGTGACGGTCACCGAGTCGTTCCCCGTGATGGCGTCCGCCAACGGGCGCCAGAGCAGCACGAGTCCCAAGGCCACGAGCGCACTGCCCGCTGCTCGCCGCCAACGTGCGCGGCGGTTCTGGCCGTCGATGGCGCTGGTGAGTTTCTCCATCGCCTCGCGCTGCGTGTTCGCGCGGCGGTCCATGTCCGTGAGCTTGTGCATCGCCGTCGCAACGATGTCGGGAATCTGAGGTAGGAGACGCGGCAGTTCGACGGCGAGCGCGGGCGCGTTTTCGATGAGGTTGGTCAGCAGGGCGAGGGGACCGTAGCGTTCGCGCATCCACGACTCCATGAACGGTTTGGCCGTGTTCCACAGGTCGAGGTCCGGATAGAGCTGACGCCCCAGGCCCTCGATGTTGAGCAGGGTCTTCTGCAGCAGCACCAGTTGGGGTTGCACTTCCATGTTGAACCGCCGCGCGGTCTGGAACAGCGCGATGAGGAAGTAGCCGAACGAGATCTCCTTCAGTGGGCGTTGGAATATCGGTTCCAGCAGTTGCCGGATGACATCCTCGAACTCGCGCGGGTCGGTGCCAGGCGGTATCCATCCCGACTCGATGTGCAGGCGCGCGATGCGCGCGTAGTCGCGGTTCAAGAAGGCGAGGACATTGCGGGCCAGGTAGCTTTGGTCTTCCTCGCTGAGCGTCCCGATGATGGCGCAGTCGATGGCGATGTAGCTGGGGTCGGCGGGATCCGCGATGTCGATGAAGATGTTGCCGGGATGCATGTCGGCGTGGAAGAAATTGTGCTTGAACACCTGCGTGAAGAACGTCTCGACGCCACGCTCGGCGAGCTTCTTCATGTCCGTGCCGGCGGCTCGCAAGGTGTCGATGTCCGAGATCGGCACCGCCCTCACCCGTTCCAGGGTGAGAACCGGCTCGGCGCAACGTTCCCAGTAGACCTTCGGGGCGTAGAGCAACTCGGAACCCGCGAAGTTGCGGCGCAGCGTGGCGGTGTTGGCGGCTTCCTTCAGCAGGTTGAGTTCGTCGAAGATCGTCCGTTCGTAGTCGGCGACGACGGCCTTGAGCTTGAGGCGTCGCGCGTCCCGGGAGATGCGTTCGAGCAACCCCGCCATGGTGTGGATGAGCGCGAGATCCTTCTCGATCACCCGCTCGATATCGGGGCGGATGACCTTCACGGCCACTTCGTCGCCGTTGGCCATGGTCGCGGCATGGACCTGTGCCAACGAGGCGGAGGCGATCGGCTCGGCGTCGAAGCTCTCGAACAGGGAATCGATCGTGCCCTCGAGGCTCGCCTCGATGCGGGCGATGGCGATGTCGCCGGGGAACGGTGGCACCTGATCCTGGAGCTTCGCCAGTTCATCGGCGTAGTCCTCGGGGAGCAGGTCGCGGCGGGTCGAAAGGATCTGTCCGAACTTGATGAAGATCGGGCCAAGTTTCTCGATGGCTTCCCGGAGCCGGACCGCGTCGGGCTTGCCGGGCGCGGGAAGCAGTCGGAGCGGGGATAGCCGATACCACCAGTGGTGGCTCGCGAAACGGTCGACATTGCGATCCAGCCGGTGCCTGGCCACCGTCAGCAGGATCTTTCCAACGCGCCAGACAAGCGTCATGGGTTTCGCCGGTTCCTTACGGCGTTGGCGAGGCCCTCCAGGGCCGATTCGGCAGTCTTCAGGCCCAACCGGACGATGTCGCCCAGGTCTTCGAGCACGAACTTCCCCGGCACGTCCAATCGCGGCCGGAACGAGTCGTGGAAATCCTCGAAGAGGGCCGCATCGCCGAGGATTGCCGCCGTTTCCTCCCTTCCCGCCAGGGTCGCAGCCACGGCGGCGGGCGACCCGCGCAACGTCGTATCGGCCGGGCCGGTTCCGGTGTCGACGCGAACCGCACCGGGTTCGAAGTGGATGACGAACCGTGCTTCGAGGGTCTCGATGGCTAGGGACCGCCCTGCGAGACGTTCGCTGCACGCGCGCGCCGCCGGGTTCGCGGCGATTCCCGCCGAGAGCGCGAGCCGCGCGAGTTCGGCGAGTGCCGCGCTTGGGCCGGTGAGTCCCGGGACCGTCACTTGACGCCCCGATGAATGGCGGCTGCGCCACCCGCGAGATTGGACACTTCGACCTCTTCGAAGCCCGCGTCCACCATCATCAGCCGAAAAGCGCTTTGATCGGGATGACGGTCGATGGACTCGACTAGGTAACGGTAGGGTGCGGCGGCGCCGGCCACGGCGGTTCCGATGATCGGCCAGGTGGCGCGGAAAGCGTCGTAGGCTTTCGCCAGCAGCGGGTTTTGAACCCGCGAGAACTCCAGCACGACGGCCATGCCACCAGCCCGCAAGACCCGGTACATCTCCTCGAGCCCCGCTTCCTTGTCCGTGAAGTTGCGCACCCCGAAGGCGACGATCACGGCGTCGAAACAGGCATCCGCAAACGGCAGCGCCTCGGCGCGGGCTTGCACCGGTGAGACGTTCGCGACCCCTTCATCGAGTAGGCGATCACGGCCCCGGGCGAGCATCGCGCCGTTGATGTCGGCGAGCACGACCTGACCCTGTTGGCCGAGAAACGGGGCCGTCAAGGCAGAGATGTCGCCGGTGCCGCCGGCAAGATCGAGTACCTGCTTGCCCGGGCGCAAACGCGCCATTTCGACAGCCATGCGCTTGAACAGCCGGTGGGTGCCCAAGGACATGATGTCGTTCATGGCGTCGTAGCGATCCACGACGGCGTCGAACACGCCGCCGACGCGCCGCGTTTTCTCCGCCGCGGTTACCCGCTCGGCCCCGAAATCCACCGTCTTGTCCATGGTTTCGTAGAGGCGACCCCGCCAGGGCGCGCGGTCGCCAGTCACCTTAACGTCCGAGGTGCGTGCCGCTAGTTTACCTTCCGTTGACGAACCCGGTGCCGTGCGCGGTAGATGTCGGCCAACGCCCGGGACGAGCCCGTCCCCTACGTGCGTGGTGTCCATTGGCCGACCGGAATGGCGGGCAGTCTCGACGCGTTCTTCTCCTTGAGTTCGTCGAGATAGCGTCGCCAGTAGTCCGCTTCGTTGTCGGCGAGGTCGCGCAGGAACCCCCAGGAATAGATACCCGTGTCGTGACCGTCGTCGAACACGATGCGAATGGCGTAGTTGCCGACGACTTCGACCCGGTCGATCCCGACGTGTTTCTTGCCAGTCTGCAGAACGCGCTCGGCGTCGCTGTGGCCGCGGACTTCCGCCGATGGCGAATAGACGCGCAGCAACTCGGCGGGCAACGTCGCGGCTTGCCGACCCGGGTAGGTCAACTCCAGGGTCTTGGAGGTCCTGTGGTAGGTGATTCCGGTGGGGTTCACAGGATGTAGCGGGAAAGATCCTGGTCGCGGGCGATATCGGCCAGGTGTTCGTCCACGTAGGCGGCGTCGATCACCGTCGAGCCCCTGCCGTCGCCGGCCTCGAAGGAGACCTCGTCGAGTAGGCGTTCCATCACCGTGTGCAGGCGGCGCGCACCGATGTTCTCGGTGTGCTCGTTGACCTCGCAGGCGATCTCGGCGATGCGTTTGAGTGCCTCGTCCTCGAAATCGATGGTCACGCCCTCCGTTTCGAGCAATGCCTTGTACTGCTCGGTGAGCGAGGCGTCCGGCTCGGACAGGATGCGGCGGAAGTCCTCCGCCGTCAGCGCCGCGAGTTCCACCCGGATGGGCAGGCGGCCTTGCAGTTCCGGGATCAGATCCGAGGGCTTGGCGAAGTGGAACGCCCCGGAGGCGATGAACAGGATGTGGTCCGTGCGCACCATGCCGTACTTCGTGTTGATCGTGCAGCCCTCGATGAGCGGCAGCAGGTCGCGCTGAACCCCCTCGCGGGAGACGTCGGCACCCATGCCTTCGCCGCGCTTGGCGACCTTGTCGAGTTCGTCCAGGAACACGATGCCGGTTTGCTCCGCGGCATCGATGGCCTGGGTTTTCAGCTCGTCCTCGTTGACGAGTTTCATCGCCTCTTCCTCGCAGAGGCGGCGCATGGCGTCGCGAATCTTGAGCCGCATCTGCCGTTTCTTTTGCGGCAGGTTCGAGAACATGTTCTGCAGATGCCCCGTGAACTCCTCCATACCGGGTGGCGCCATGATCTCCACGCCGATCGCGGCGTTGTCCACCTCGATGGTGATCTCCTTGTCGTCGAGTTCGCCGTTGCGAAGTCGCTGACGGAACACCTGCCGGGCGGCGGAGTTGTCGCGCGGGGGCTGGGTCTCGGTTTCGGGTCGCCGGTCCATGGCCACATCAACCTGTCGGGCCAACCCGTCGAGGACTTCCCGCATCCGTTCCTTTGACGTACCGGCCTCGGGAGCGCCCCTCGGTTCCGGTAGCAGCGCGTCGAGCACCCGGTCCTCCGCAGCGTCCTCGGCCCGGGGCTGCACCCGGTCCATGGCCTGTTCGCGCAGCATCTTGACCGCGACGTCCGTCAGGTCCCGGACGATGGATTCGACATCGCGCCCGACGTAACCGACCTCGGTGAACTTCGTGGCTTCCACCTTGATGAACGGCGCGTTGGCGAGCTTGGCCAGACGCCGGGCGATCTCCGTCTTGCCGACGCCGGTAGGGCCGATCATGAGGATGTTCTTCGGGGTCACTTCCTCGCGCAGGTCGTCGTCAAGCTGCATGCGCCGCCAGCGGTTGCGCAGGGCGATGGCGACGGCGCGCTTGGCCTGGTCCTGGCCGATGATGTGCTTGTCGAGTTCGTGCACGATCTCGCGCGGGGTCATCAGGGTCATAGGGATTCGATGGTCGTGTGGCGGTTGGTATAGATGCAGATTTCCGCCGCGATCTCGAGGCTCTTCGCGACGATTTCGGCGGCCGTAAGCTCGGTCTCGTTGAGCATCGCGCGGGCGGCGGCTTGCGCGAACGGTCCTCCGGAACCAATGGCGATCAACCCACCCTCGGGCTCGATGACATCGCCGTTGCCCGTGACGATGAGCGAACCGTCGCTGTCGGCGACCGCCAGCAGCGCCTCGAGCCGGCGCAGCACGCGATCGGAGCGCCAGTCCTTGGCGAGTTCGACGGCGGCACGGGTGAGGTTTCCGTGGTACTTGTCTAGCGCCCCCTCGAATCGTTCGAAGAGCGTAAAGGCGTCAGCCGTGCCGCCCGCGAAACCCGCGAGCACGGGGTGGTCCCGCAACCGGCGTACCTTGACCGCGTTGCTCTTCATGATGGTGTTGCCCATCGAAACCTGGCCGTCGCCGCCGAGCACGACATCCGTGCCGCGGCGGACGGAGACGATGGTCGTTCCCTTGAACTGATCCACGGATTTGATCTGAAGAACGGGGAAACGGATAGTGGGCAGTGCCTAGGCGAAATTCAACCGCATGCACCAAATTCCTCAGCGCGACCCGTCGCCTGGGCTTGTTGGCGTTGGCACATGACGCTGCGGAGGGTAGCCGCTAAAGTCTGTCGCTGGACAACAAGGAGGTGCCAAGTCCATGCACCGCAAAGCCGCGAACCCCCCGACCCATCGATCCCTGGCGAGAATCGGCGTGATTGCCGTTCTTTCGTTGGCGCCCGCCGCCGTTGCCGACGTTGTGCACTTCACGAACGGCGACCGTTTGACGGGCGACCTCGTCGATGCCCCGGCGGACTTCATCGCCATCGATGTGCCTGAGGTCGGGGTTGTGACCGTGCCACGCACGCGGGTGGCGCGTGTGGAAGAGACGGACGCAGCGCATCCTCAAGCGGGGGACGCCGCTGGGGAAAAATCGGGCACGGCGCCGACGGTTCCGCCCGATGGTCGTTGGGAAGCCCGCGCCGATCTTGGCATGGCGGTTGCGACCGGCAATACCCGCGCCGCCGATCTGAACTTCGTCGCAGGCGTCGAGCGCCACGGCCCGCGTTTCGACAACGTGCTCGGCGTCACCCTGCACAAGGCACGGGCGCAAGCGGACGTCCGGCGTACGGACGTCGGAACGACTACGACCAAGGATCAGATCGATGTGGACTACAACCTGCGCTGGAAATACGGCGAAACCTGGTATGCGGTCGCGAGCTTCGAGTACTTCCAGGATCCGATCAAGGACATCGACCAACGCGCCACCACGGGTGCGGGCGTGGGTCACACTTTCTGGGAGTCGGAACGCGGGGCCCTGCGCACGGACGCCGGAGTCAGCCGGGTATTCGAGGAATTCCGTCTCGCGCCGTTGGCAACGGGCGAGGGGAAGCAATCCGACAACAACCCGGCGTTGCGGTGGGGATTGCAGTTCAACCGTTGGCTCGTCGCCGACCGCCTGGAGCTATTCCACAACAACCAGTTGCTGCACATACTCGACAACGAGCCCAGTTCGGTCTGGGATTCGGATACCGGCATCCGGTTCCACGTGAACAGCCGCTGGCTTGCCGCACTACGCGTGGACCTCCAGCACGAAACCGCACCTTCTGCCGGTCGACGGAAAACGGACTCGAGCTACGCCGTGGCGGTGGGCGTCAAGCTATAGCCGGTGGTCGCCGGTTCCGAATCGCCTCAACCTGGGGCCGAGGCGCTACGTGGGCGCAACACCCGACAATGGACGGGCAAGAATCTGCGCGGGGATGTCACGGTCGCGGAGCAGACCCAACGCCTTCTGAGCGTCGGGTTCGTTGGCATACGGTCCGACCATGACGCGGTACCAAGCCCCGCCCAAGTCCCGTGGACGCGTCGAAAGGCTGACCGGCAGCCCGTCCAGCATTAGCTCCGCCTGCATGACCTGGGCATCCTCCTCGCGGAGGAACTGGGCGGCGTGCAGGACGTATTCCCTGGGTTCCGATTCAGCCACTGCGGGTTGTTCGATAGGCGCCACGCCGGTCTTGACCTCGGTGTTGGGCAGCCGGTCGATGAATTCCCAGTCGATGTTCGTCGCGACAGGTCCCGTAATGGGTGTCGCAGCCGCAGGTGTGCTTGTCGACGCCGATCCGGACTGGTACGTGATGGCGAGCACAACCGCGCCGCCCACGACCGCGCCGCCGATGAAGGAACCGAAGGAAAAAGCGCCGCCTCGACTCGACCGGCGACTGCTGGACCTGTTCCGTGGTTTTCGTTTCGCTTGTGGCATATCGGCATCACATCCATGTCTGCCAAAGTGCCTCGATCATACCCCTCGATCGGGTCAAACGCCAAAGCGCTCGCCGTCGCCTCCAGCCAGTCGCCGTCCAGAGCGCGGCGCCGCCAGGGCAAGGGCGCTCGACGGAGCGCCCACGGCGACGTGCGACGCTCGTCTCCCGGGTGATCAGTGCTCGGGCGGCAGATCCAGCGCCGGGTTTCGGTCGAAGAACCCCACCGGTTGCAGCATGAAGCCGCATCTCTCGACGGGCATCACGGGCCAGTCCTCGGGCCGGGGCAAATGGGTCGAGCCGACGGTGTGCCAGAGGACGATGTCCGTATCCTCGACGGTGCGGTCGTCGGCGGTCCAGGCGGGTAGGCCGTCGCCGCCGGGGTTCAGGTTCGGATGGTCGCCGGCGGCGCACAACTGGTTGGCGTGGTAGGGGGTTACCCAGAGGTTGTAGCGGGCGAACCCCGCGCGCGCCGCGACTTGGGATTGGGGATCGGCCAGCAACGCCGGTGTCGGGCCGGGTAGCAGGCGATAGCCCACCGGACCGCCGAGGCGATTCCGTCGTGCAGGATTGACCACCTTCCAGGACACCGAACGGGCGGGGTCGGCGCAGCGCCGTGCCGCCGACTCGCTGGCGAGCAGGCGGGAACCGACTTGGAACGCGGTCCCGTCGGGGTTGTCGGGTCCGGTCGGTACCGCTTGGGTACTCAACTCGTAGACGCTGTTGGCTTGGCCGTCGAGGTCGAAGTCCAGGCGGAAGCAGAACAGGTGTTGATGCACGGGCGAGGCGAGGTTGGGCGCGACAAGGGGCGCGAATTCGTCCCGCTGTTCCCCGTCAAGCACTGCCGAGACGCCCACGATGCCGGTCAGTTTGATCTCCATTTCGATGCTGCCGTCGAGATAGAGGTACCAGTAGAAGCCGTACTCGTAGTTGCCGACGGTGTGGAACGAACTCACCACCAGCCGGCGCGAGCGCCGCACCTCGGTGGTCTGGGAGTGGCCGTCGTGATGCTTCCAGAGGATGCCGTGGTCTTCCTCGTGGAGGCAGATGGCGTTCTTCACCAGACGCGCCGTGCCGTCCGGCTTCACGGCGACGTGATCGAGGTAGCGGATTTCCCCAAGGCAGTCGCAGCCGAGCATGAGCGAGTTGGTGCAGTTGCCGATGCTGGCTTCGCCGGCGTCGAGCACGTGCTTCCAACGATGCATCGGATCCGTGTCGCCGTAGGGGACGATCATCTCCGACAACGCGGCGCGGTGGAGTATCGGCCGCACCCTGCCGCCATCGCGGTAGCCGAGTTGGTGAAGAACCAGCCCGTTGGTCGGATGCATGGCGACCCGCAAGGCCCAGTTCTGCCACGCGATGGCATTGCCGTCGACCGAGAATCCCACGCCCTCGGGCTGGGTGATGGAAAGGGGCTTCGGTGCGTCGCGGAGCGTCGGTTGACTCGCCGCATCGTACCGGCCGGATTCGGGGGGTAGCGGTATGTCGCCGTGGTCCTCCAGATGGGCGACCCGACCTGCGGTCAGATCGACGTGGGCGATCAGGCCCTGCACGGGACGTGCGTAGCCGTTGTCGGTCTTGTCCTCCCGCAGGAAGCTGATGCAACGGTGGGCCCGGTGGCCGTTCGGGATACTCGGGTGCAGGTAGCCGCTGGCGGGCCAGGGATCGATCTGGACATTCTCGAAGTCCTCGATGCCGCGCCGTCGCATAGCCGCCTGCCAGTCCGGATCCTGCTTGGCGATCCGGACGGCGTTGACCACATCGGCGAAGCCGATGGGTGCCTGTCCCTTCGTGATGCGCGACACCACCACGTCGTTGGTGTTGAGGTCGACGGTGGCGTCGAATCCCCCGTCCGGATGTTCGACGGGATAGTCGTAGCCGAGGAAACGCAGCCTGCGGGGAACCGGATCGCCCGGTTCGAATGCACTGAGTTCGGCCTTGGCCGGTTCGACGAGGGCGGCGGAACAGAAACCGGCTCGTTCGGTCCAAACCTTGCCCATCGCTTCCTTGATCAAGCCGGTGGCACGTTCGACCTCCGCGACGGTGGGCGGGTCGAGCGGGTGAGTGGGGGTGTTGCCGGCGTCTGTCTCGGCCATGTGTCGACGGATCCAATGCTTGGCTGGCGAGCACCCTACTATGCGTGGGCGGACGGTCGCCACCAAGATGCGAACCTTCTGGGCGTTGACTGCGCCCTGTAGTTTGCAATGGTCGAATTGATGGAAAACCCCTCGGACGAACAGCTGACGGAGCGGATTCGCCGCGGTGACCAGCAAGCCTTCGCTGTGCTCCTCCGGCGTTACGAACGGTCGTTGGTGGCTTTGATCGGCCGTCGGTTGGGCGCAGCGGGCTCGGTGGATACGGTCGAGGATCTGCTGCAGGAGACGTTCGTGCAGGCTTGGATAGGGCTTGCATCCCAGTCGCCGAGAAATGTGCGCGCGTGGCTCTACCAGGTGGCCCGCAACCGCTGCAGCGACTTCCTGCGCTCTTCCCAGCGCCGGGAACGCGTTGTCGACGACGGGTTGCTCGCGGTGATGGTCAACCGAGTCGGCGCCACGGATGCGCGGCAGCGACGGGTGGCGGCGGAGGTCGTCGAGGCCTTCGAAGCGGTACCGGAGCGCGAACGCCAAGCGCTCGAGTCGTTCTACGTGGACGGGTGGAGCATCGCCGAGATCGCCGCCCGGCATCGCTGCGCGCCCGGCACCATCAAAAGACGACTGTCGCATGGGCGCGACTGGGTTCGCGGTGAATTGGGAATTGCCCCCATAGGGAGGAAAACAGCCATGAGTACGGACAGTCGAACGGAAGTCGGCCGGTTCCCGGCCACACGGCCGGGTATCGTTGTCGAGAGGCTTCCAACCAAGGCGACGCCGATCGACATGCGCGAGCTCAGTTGGTGGTTCGTGGTCCCGGAACTTGACGATCGAGTGGGCTGGGCCGAGTACCAGCCGATTCAGGGTGGATGGACTTGGCGATTGACGGCAACGACCTCGATGCGAGCGGTTCGACCCGCGGTGCTTCACGACCGCGAATGCGTGGAGATCGAAGTGGACGAAACGCATGAGGCGGTGGAGGGCGTTCTGATCCCGACGCCGACGGACCGCCACACCAAGGTATGGGGTCGGCTGACCGATACCCACGTCGAGTGGCTCGGGGTGGAGCGGCTGGCGCCCGACGGGACGCGCAAGCTCGATACCTTCCTGGACGAGGGCTTTGAGTCGGACTGGGGCACGTTTCCGCGCCGCATCGACGTGGGCGAATGGTTGACCCAAGAACCCAACGGTAACTTCAAACGCCAACCAGACAGCCCGGTGGTGTTCGCGGACGCCACCTTTGTCGTGCACGTCGGGGCCCGGACGTTCAACTGCACCCGGGTCGTCGAGATGGAACAGGAGGCGACGGAACTGGACGTCGTCATCGTGGCGTATGTCGACGATGGCGGGCGCACGGTTCTGTTCCGGCGCTACGACGGCAATCGTCGCGTGCCGCATGACGGTGCGGCGCCACGCGGGGACTTGCTGCCCGAGGCGGATCGGCTTGTGATCGACGGCATGACCTTCGTGCACAGCTACGACTACCTGAGAGCCGACGCCTGGGACATCGCCGCGGATGGAACAACGGCCGCAACTCATTGAATTGCAGGATTTAATCGGTCGTAGGGGCGATCCTAACGCGCCTGCAGGGCGCGGTCGCCCGCAGTCCATATCCGCGTCCCTTACGGTTCAACGGGTGCGGGACGCCACAAGGGCGTCCCCTACGACTCGGTGATCCTTGCGTGCTCGTTAGGTTCTTTGCAGCCTAGTGCGCGGGGTACCATGGGCGTTGGGTTTCCCAGAAGGACGACCGACTTGACCGGTCTCGCGTTTTCCACCGCCGCCGACATCGCCGGACGCATTCGCCGCCGTGAACTCGGGTCACTGGAGGCAACGGACTACTTCATCGAGCGCATCGAACGACTCGACGGCGAGGTGAACGCCGTCGCCGTGCGCGACTTCGACCGTGCCCGGGAGGCCGCCCGCGCGGCGGATCGCGCGGTCGAGCCCGTGGGTCAGCTCCATGGCGTGCCGATGACGGTCAAGGAGGGCTATCACCTCGCGGGTCTGCCGACCACGTTCGGCTACCCGGAACTCAAGGACAACACCCCGGACTGGGACTCGGACTGCGTGGCCCGCTACAAGGCGGCGGGCGCGATCATGCTGGGCAAAACCAACATGGCCTACGCCGGCGCGGACTTTCAGACCTACAACGAGGTCTACGGCACGACCAACAACCCCTGGGATCTCGAGCGAATTCCGGGCGGGTCGTCCGGCGGATCGTCAGCGGCGCTGGCGGCCGGGTTGACGCCCTTGGAAGCGGGTTCGGATATCGGCGGTTCGATCCGGAATCCGGCGCACTTCTGCGGCGTCTACGGACACAAGCCGACCTTCGGTGTCGTTTCCCAAACCGGTCACTCGACGATGCTGACACCGGGCCCGGCCACGGATCTCGTGGTCTGCGGGCCCATGGCGCGCTCGGCGGAGGACTTGACGCTGTCGCTCACCGTCGTTGCCGGCCCGTCAAACCTGGACGCCCCCGGTTGGCGCGTTGATCTGCCGCGACCGTCGAAGCAGGATCTGGCCGACTACCGCGTCGCGGTCTGGGCGGACGACGGGAACAGCCCGGTAGATCACGAGATCGCCGAACGCGCCGCCTCCATCGGCGAGACGTTATCGAGACTCGGGGCACGGGTTTCGGATACCGCCCGGCCGGCCATCGACGTGCGCGGCGGCTTCGAGACGTACCTCGAACTCCTGCACTCGGTGATGGCGGCCGGCGTGGGACCGGAGCAGACCGAGAAGAACCAACGCTACGCGGCCGAGACGGAGCCGGCGGATCGTTCAGATCGGGCGATCATGTCCCGCGCCATGGTGTTGAGCCACGCCGGCTGGCTCGGTGCGAACGGTCGTCGCGAACGCCTGCGCTACGCGTGGCGTGAGTTCTTCGAGGATTGGGACATCCTGGTCTGCCCGCAGATGGCGACGCCCGCGTTTCCCCACGATCACTCGCCGATGCAAACCCGCACGATCTCGGTCAACGGCCACTCCCAACCGTACTTCCAGCAGTTGTTCTGGTCCGGTCTCGTTACCGGCCCCTACCTTCCGAGCACGGTGTTTCCCACCGGCTTGTCGAGCGGAGGTCTGCCCATCGGGCTGCAGGCGGTCGGGGCTGC
>LXNJ01000609.1_pt1 | contig 24324 bp, 17 predicted proteins | sample 809081 | NCBI WGS metagenome assembly LXNJ01 (sample SAMN04870510, study PRJNA318959) | sponge metagenome | biome: sponge; feature: marine sponge reef; material: water | host: Petrosia ficiformis | place: Greece: Milos, Mediterranean Sea | collected 2013-05-29 | depth 5-7 m | reverse complement strand
GGCCCAGGACAAGCCGGCCGTGTTGGCCTTCCAGCGCGAGACGGGCGACCTGCTTCGGGCGGTTACAGGGACCCAGCGCGTCGCAGCGGCCGCGATGGACCGGATACGGGCGCTCAAGGCGGCCGTGCAGCGCTGGCCGGCCGCGCCCGCCGCCATCGGCGCCGATGCCCGGGCGCTGGAGCTGCGGCTGATGGACCTGCTCGAAACCCTGAACGGATCCGATACGCGTTCGTCGCGGGCGGAGCCGGAAATGCCCGGCATCACGGGCCGGGTCAACCAAATCGTTCGAGGCCACTGGTCGGGGATGCACGGCCCGACCGGTACGCATCGGGAGTTGTACCGCCTGGCGTCCGAGCAGTTCAGTGCCCTATACCCCCAAATGAAACAACTGATTGAAGAAGATCTGCCGGCGCTGGAAGCCCGGGCAGAAGAAGCAGGCCTTCCCTGGACCACCGGGCGCGCCCTGCCTCGTTGGCCCCAATAATTGACCGCTCCGGAGCGCGGGTTCACGCCCGCGCCCGCGATGGAACAACGCGATAGAACAAGGAGAATCTCACAATGCTCACCAGACGCGAACTTCTGAAATCCGCCGCTGCCGCCGGCGTTGTCGGTGCGGCGATGGGGCTTCGTCCCGGGCTTCCGCGGGCCGGCCGCCCTGCCCGCGGCCTCACCGTCCCCGGCGCGGACGACCTGATCATGAGGGCGGTACCCTCATCCGGAGAGGAACTCCCGATTGTGGGCCTCGGCAGTTCGGCCACGTTTTCCCGCATGGCGCGCGGCGAGAACGCCGCGGCGTTGGGCGATGTGCTTTCGGCCATGAACGCCGAGGGCGGCAGCGTGTTCGACACGGCCCCGAGCTACGGAGCCAGCGAAGAGGTGGCCGGCGCGCTCGCGGCGGAGCTGGGGATTACGGACCAGATTTTCTGGGCCACGAAGGTGAACGTCGCGGGCCGCGGGGGCGGGGCCGCCGACCCCGACGAGGCACGGGCTCAGATCGAACGCTCGTTCACCAGGATTGGCAAGTCGTCGATTGACCTGATCCAGGTGCACAACCTCGGGGATCCGCCGGTGCAGGTGGGCATCCTGGAGGAATACAAGGCCGAGGGCCGCGTGCGCTACATTGGAATCACGTCGACCAGCGACCGCCGGTACCCGGCGCTGATGCAAGCCATGCGCGATTATCCGCTGGACTTTATCGGCATCGATTACGCCGTGGACAACACGAGCGCGGCCGACGAGGTCCTGCCCCTTGCAATGGAGGAGGGGATCGGAGTCCTGGTCTACGTGCCGTTCGGCCGAACCCGGCTGTGGTCGCGGGTCGGAGACCGCGAGCTGCCCGACTGGGCCGCGGAATTCGACGCCTCAACGTGGGCTCAGTTCTTCATCAAGTTCGCGGCGGCACATCCGGCAGTGACGGTCGTTACACCAGCCACCAGCAACCCCGAACACATGCACGACAACATGGGCGGGGCAAAGGGACGTCTGCCCGATCCCGATCAACAGACCCGCATGATCGAGCTGGTGGACTCGCTGCCGCCCGCGGGCTGACCTCCCCGAAGGCGGTTCGACTGGCGCCCGGGCAGCAGCTTGGCTCGGGCGCCATCTTCAAGTTTTGGTTCCCACTCGCCGCCACATGGGTCATGATGGCGGCGGAGGGGCCGTATGTGGCGGCGGTGGTGGCGCGGTTGCCCGATCCGTCGGCGGGACTGGCGGCCTACGGCGTTGCGCTGGCCGTTGCCATTCTGGTCGAAGCCCCGGTGATGATGTTGCTCAGCGCATCCAACGCACTCGTCACCGATGCCCCCTCTTACCGGCGTCTCAGGAGTTTTGTTCATCTCCTTGCCGTGGGTTGCACCGGGCTGCTGGCAGTGACGCTTGTTCCGGCGGGGCACGATTTCCTTATCCGGCGCATGCTGAATCTGCCCGACCAGATTGCCGGCATGACCTACGCCGCGCTCTGGTGCTTCCTGCCCTGGCCGGCAGCAATCGGATACCGGCGTTTTTGGCAGGGAGTCCTGATTCGTTCGGGACAGACCCGTCTCGTTACCGCCGGAACCGTGGTTCGGCTCGCAGCCACCACGGTAGCCGCTATCGGCTTCGCGGTTCTGACCGACCTGCACGGTCCCGCCGTGGGGGCGGCGGCCCTTTCGACGGGAGTGGTGGTCGAGGCCGTGGCGGCACGCTGGATGGCGCGCTCCAGCATCGCCGCGCTCGACGACGGGCCCGGTTTGCCGGAGCCCCCGGAAACCGCCCGGTCGCCGGGCGAAGAACTGACCTGGGGGCGGATCACCGGGTTCTATGTGCCGCTGGCGATGACTTCGCTCGTGGGAATCGCCATGCAGCCGCTATTGACCTTCTTCATGGCCCGCGGCAACAGCCCGGTTGAGTCGCTTGCGGTATTCCCGGTGGTGATGGGCGCGGCGTTCATCTTCCGTTCGATCGGAATCAGCTACCAGGACGCGGTAATCTCGCTGTCCGGCAAGCACAACCAGCATGTCGGGGCGCTGGCCCGGTTCGGCCTGGGACTGGGACTGACCTTGACCGCGGGATTCATGACGCTGGCCTGGACCCCGCTGGCGCACGCCTGGTTCGGAGGGCTGGCGGGGCTCGAAAGCGAACTGACTCCCTTTGCAATCACTGCCGCCGGCGCCATGGCGGTGATGCCGCTGTTCGGAGTATGGCTGTCGTTTCAGCGCGGCATTCTGATCGGGGCGAGGCGGACAAGACCAATCGTCGTTTCGTCGGTCGTTGAGATGTTGACCTTGGCGGTGATGTTTCCCGTCCTTGGAATCTGGGCGGGGTGGGCGGGGGCCACGGCGGCGGCGACGGCGTTGCTTGTGGCAAGGGTTGCGGCCAATATCTGGCTTGCCCGCCCAGTTGCGCGCAGCCTGCGGCCGCGCTAATAACGGGGGCGAGAGCCTCCGCAACCGGGGCGGACCAGCCAACAGTGGGAATACGGGACAGGCGCACGTGAAGACACTCCTACTACTGCGACATGCGAAGTCATCTTGGGATTATCCGGAACTGGACGATCACGACCGGCCCCTGGCACCGCGCGGGTTCACGGACGCCCCCCGGATGGGGCGTCTTCTGGGTATTGAAGACCTCGAACCCGATTTGATCCTGACTTCGGACGCGGTCCGTGCCCGGGGTACGGCCCAGCAGGTGTGGGAGGAGCTGGGTGGCGACGCCGACGTGGTGATCTTGCCTGACCTTTACCACGGCGACGTGCCGTCCTACATCGCGGCAATCGCGGAACACGGGGGCGAAACCGAGCGCCTCCTGGTCGTCGGCCATAACCCCGGCATCTCCGAGCTGGTGATGGAACTGACAGGGCGCCACGAATTGCTGCCCACGGCCGGGCTGGCCTGCGTAGAGCTTGACGTGGAAGAATGGCACGACGTTGAGACTTCCCCGCCGGGGCACCTTGAAGCGCTGTGGCGCCCCAAGGAGCTCCCGCCGGAGTAGGTCTCCCAGTCAGACGTCGGGGTCGTAGCCCGGGGCCGCGATTACCTCCAGCACCTTCTCAAACCGTTGTCCCAGGGCCTCCACTACCACCGTGTAGGTGCCCGGCTCAACCTGACCCTGCCCCCCGGAACCCCTGCCGAAGCCGCCCGGCGGCGGCATTCCACGGTCCCTGAGTGCCTGGTTGAAGGCCCGGTTCACCGCAATGAAGCTGGAACCGCCGGCCCCTGCTGCCCTGCCGGGCCGGGGTCGCGCCGTCGGTCGGGTACCGGAGGTAGCGCGTGCGGAATAGGACTCTCCGGGGCGCTCCTGGAACTCGCGTTCGCCCGTGGACGCCGCAACACCCGACACGGTTTCGGACACCGATCTCCGCGGGCCCGAGGCCAGCCGTTCCCGCGCCCGTTCAACATGTTCCTCGTCCATCCCTTCGCGGACCAGCGAATCGGCGATCACGGTCAACGCCTCCGCCCTCCGGGCCTGGTCGGCGCGTTCCGAGGGCGACAGTGGTTCCGGGACCGCGATCGGCGAAAGCCCCCAGTACAGTTGGTGCAGGCCGTCCGAGACCGGCCCCGTGACCACCTGCACTGTGTCGCCGGATTCATTCAGCACGGCCATTTCGAGGCGCGGAATCGACCGGGGCGGCGCCTCGCCGCCGGCGGCCTCGGCCGAGTCGCGCGCCGCTTCCCAGACACTCCTTATCGAGTCGCGCAGCTCGTCGGCCGCGTCTGCGCTCAGGTAGTAAGACAACAGCGCCCCGGAGGGGGGACTCGGCGCGGAGAACCACCCCTGCCCCGTCGACTCGCCACCGACGAACGGGCTGCCGAACTGGAGCGCCGGCGGCGAATCGAACACCATGATGTCGGACTCTTCCCGACCGGCCACCCCCTCCAGGGCCGCAATGTTCACGATCCACACCGAGCGACCGTGCGTGCCCGCGATCAACTCCCGGTCGCGCGGGTGGATCTTGAGGTCGTGCACCGGCACGGTCGGCATGCCCTCCATGAACTTCCTCCAGGACTCGCCCCGGTTGAGCGAGGCGTACACACCAACATCGGTGCCCACGAAAAGAAGCGATTCGTTGTGCGGATCTTCCCGGATCACATGTACGAAATCGGGTCCGTCGGAAGGCAGGTTGCCCGAAATGTCGCGGAACGTGGCGCCCCCGTCATCGGTCACCTGCACATAGGGGTTGAAGTCTCCGGTCCTGTGCCCGTCGAAGGAGACATGGAACCTGTCGGGCTCGTGCCGCGAAGGTTCGATTCTGCTGACCCAAGTCCCTTCCGGCACTCCCGGGAAGCGGTCGGTCAGCTCCTCCCACTGGTCGCCGCCGCTCTCTGTCATCCACACCCGGCCGTCGTCGGTCCCCGCGTACAGCGTGCCCGGGTCATGCGGCGACTCGGCCAGCGCCGTGAGGGTGGCATGGAGTTCGGCCCCGGTTACATCGGGCGTAATCCCGCCCGTTTCGGAGCTGCTGATTCTGATCTTCTCTTCATCCGCATGGCTCAGGTCGGGCGAAATCGGGTACATGTCGTCGCCCCAGTCGTCCGACTTCAGCACCTTGTTGGCACCAACGTAGAAGACGGCCCGGTCATGGACCGACTGAACCAGGGGTGTGTTCCAGTTGTAGCGCAGGTCCGACACGGACGCGGAATCGGACGTAATCTGTTGTTTCAGCTCCTCGATACGGGCTCGCCGCTCCGGGGCGGACAGCCCTTCTCCACCGCTCCCCTCTTCAAGCAACGCGAGCTCGTCGCGCAGGTCTTTGGTGAACGACCGCCAATCGGGTTTCCCGAGCCACTGCCGCGCGCCGGTCGCGACGTTGATTCGCGCAACGTTGCCGCCCTGCGACTCGGCCCACATCAGGTCAGGGTCGGTCATGTCCTGCGGTGCGTAGAAACCGTCACCGCCGTTTACCGTGGCCCAGTGGTGGTTGGTGATCGCGCCCCGGCGCAAACGACTGGGACCGCACCACGTACCGTTGTCCTGGAGCCCACCGCAGACCCGGTAGGGTATGTCCATGTTGTACGAGATGGCGTAAAACTGGCCCAGATCGATCGAGTTGGGGAATTCCCAGTTCCCTCCACCGTCCCACGTCACGCCCACGCCCCCGTCGTTTCCGACCACGATGTGACTGGGGTCCGTTGGGTCCCACCACAGGGCGTGATGGTCCACGTGCAGCCCTATCGTAGTCTGCCCCACCGTGCGGCCGCCGTCGCGCGACAGCCTGACCGGCGTGGACGACCAGATCACTTCGTCCGGATCCGACGGGTTCACGCGAACCTGCGAATAGTAGAACGGCCTGGTGTTGTTGCCGTTCATCCAGGTCCAGGTGCGGCCCCCGTCGCCGGACCGGTAGAGGCCCGACCCGCGCATGCCGTCGCCCGGATCGGCGTCGGTCTCGGCGTCATCCTCGTCGTCATTCTCGTCTTCGCCAGTTTCGGCGGAACGGGCCTCGACAATCGCGTACATGATGTCGGGGTCGGAATGCGCGATCGCCAAGCCGATCCGCCCTTTTTCGGTCGACGGAAATCCGCCCCCGGTCACCTCGGTCCAGGTGTTACCGCCGTCCGTGGATTTCCACAGGGCGCTGCCCGGCCCGCCGCTCTGCAGGAAATACGGCCCCCGGACCCGCTCCCAGCTGCTCGCGAACAGGATGCGGGGGTCCTCGGGATGCATGACCAGGTCCACGAATCCGGCCTTGTCCGACACGCGGTGAACCAGCTCCCACGTCTCGCCCCCGTCGCGTGTGCGGTAGAGGCCGCGCTCGGGGTTCGAGTTCCAGATGGCGCCGAGGGCCGCGACGTACGCGATGTCGGGGTCCGTGGGGTGGGTCACGATACGCCCTATGGTCTGGGTTTCCTCAAGCCCCTTGAGCTCCCAGGTCACGCCGCCGTCCTCGGACTTGTAGACCCCCCTGCCCGGAGAAATCGAATTGCGCGAGTCTTCTTCGCCGGTTCCCGCCCACACGATTGAAGTGTCGGCCAGCGAAACGGCCAGATCGCCCATCGCCGCGACCCGTTCGGCGTCGAAGAGCGAGCGAAAAGTGACCCCGCCGTTGCTCGACTTCCACACGCCGCCCGCGGCGGCCGCGACATAGAAAACCCGGGTCCCCGGGATTCCCTCGACATCGGTCACGCGCCCCGACATGTTGGCGGGGCCGATCGGCCTCCACCTGAAGTCTTCAAAGAACTCGTCGTCGGGCCAGGCGGCCGGCGGCTCTTCTTGTGCTTCTTCGGCCCCGGCGGGGTCGGCACGGTCCGGGTCTTCCTGGGCCGCTACCGGCGCGGCCGCCAACGACACGCCGGCGGTGAACAGCCACGCCACAAGAGTCCGGCCGGCCGGGAAGCCGGTTGAGGGTCGGCGCGGTTCGGCGAGATCATCAGTATTGTTCATGCAGCTCGCGAGTTTGTTGATTGCGCGGAGAGGATGGTCCATTTGATCCGTATTAACTCGTTTCAGTTCGTTTCGGTTTCGTGCGGTGGTTCGCCAGGGGATTCCCCGACCGGCCCGGCCGCGGTTTCCCGTGCGGCCTCGGTGTCTGGCCGGGCCGGAGGGGCGTGTGCAGCCGGCGGGGTGTTCGTGCGCGCCTTGGGAAGCAGGTCGGAAAACACTTCGCCGTAGAGCTCCCACACCGTGGAAAACAGCGCCGCGATGATGGGGCCGATCAGCAGACCGGCGGTGCCGAAAAGGAGCAGGCCGCCCAGGGTGCCGAGCATCACCATCAGGTCGGACATCTTCGTGTCCCGCCCGACCAGGAACGGCCGCAGCAGGTTGTCGACGGTCCCGACCACCGCCCCGCACCACAGCGCGAGCAGCACGGCAGGCGTCGTCTGGCCTGTTACCGCGAGGTAGATGCAGGCAGGTACCCAGACCAGCGCGGTCCCGATGCCGGGGACCATTGAAAGGACCAGCATCACGGCTCCCCAGAAAACCGCCGACGGGATGCCCGCGACCCAAAACCCCAGCCCGGCAAGTCCCCCCTGGACGACGCCGATCAGCAGCGTGCCCTTCAACATCGCGCGGGTGACCGACGCAAAGTGGTCCAGCAGCCGGCGCTCGTCCTCTTCGTCCAGAGGCATGTAGTAAAGGAGCCGTCTGGTCAGGGAACTCCCGTCGCGCAGAAAAAAGAACAGCGCGTACAGCATCACGAACGACAACAGCAGCAGGTTGATGGCCCCCCGCGTTACACCGGCCAGACCCGCCACGACCCAGCCCCCGACAGCCGAGGCCGCCTGACCGACCTTCTCGGCGGCCCAGACCCTCACTTCGGGAAGATCTTCGGCAAAAGGCAGGGCCGCGATCCGGCGGTCGAGCCACCCGGGCTCGGAGATGGCCTGCTGCACGGCATCGGCGGCCGGACCGGCTCCCTGAGCCACCTGGAACGCCTGGGCGGCCACAATTGCCAAGAACCCGGCGGCGGGCACCAGGATCACTACAACGGCCAGGAGAAGCACCACTCCGGCGGCCAGGTTGCGGCGGCCCCCCATCCATGCCGTGACCCGCCTGTAGGCCGGGTGCAGCACCGCGGCGGACATCGCCGCCAAGAGCAGCGCCGTGATGAAGGGGCGGATCATCGCCACGAACAAGAGCGAGATGCCGATCACCAGGCCCAACAGGAACAGCGCGCTGAACCGGTCCCGGTTCAGGCCCGTACCCGCGCGCGCACCGCTCACGGGGCGAACTCTCCGAGGTCCATTTCAGGGTCCTTGCCCTGGCCGATGCGCCCCGCAAGCCGTATCAGGGTCAGTTGCGTGTTGGTTGCCCGTTCCTGCCAGAATCTGCCCACGCTCCCGAATCCCTTCCCTTCGATCTTGTACCGTTCCTTCCAGTAACCCCCTTCGCCGGCCAGCCACATCATGGTCTCATGCGGACCCTGGGCGAGCATGGCCTTCAGGATGAACTCCCGCTCTCCGATCCGGAGGCCCAGACGCAGGGTGCGGGCGGCCCGGGACAGGTCGCCGCGCGACAGGACCATCCCCGACCTGACCGGGGCCAGCAGCGCCCGAAAAAAGGCCCCGGCACCGGCTTCGGGTCCCGGCATCGGCTCTGACTCCCGCAGGGCCGTCGGAAGATCGGGGAGCTCGCCTGTTTCTCGAATCTCCCGAACCAGCGTAGCCCGGAGTCCCAGTGCCCAGCGGCTGTAGAACGGCATCCCGCTGCGTTCGACGCGCAGGGAAAACGGCAACATCCACGATGCCATGTGCTCCCACAACAGGCCGCGCAGCATGTTGGGCCGCGCCGCCGCCGGGATCGCCTGGCCGATCGTGCCGTCCCCCAGGGCCAACTGGGCGCAGGCCTCCAGCAGGGTCGCCGCGTGGTCCGGTTCCACGGGGGGCTCGAGGCCCGCCGTCCGCCAAAAACCCGCCATTCGGTCGCAGGCGTCTCCGCCCAGTTTGCCCTCATGGCCCAGGTACACCGCCCCGTAGGGATGGACCTCCATGACGAAGGCCTCGGTGTGGTCGGCGCGGGTCGGCAGCGGCCCCATCTCCAGCGCTCGTGCCACGGGTTCCTGCCGGGGGCTCGGGGCCGCAATGAGCACCGAAAGCGCCCGGAACAGGTCGCCGTAGATACTGCCGGGGACTGCGACCGTCATCTGGTTCCGTTCCGGTCGGCGGGGAGCCTGTACGCACTTTCCACCGGTCGCACGGGTCTGATCAACCAATGCGGACGCCGCGTGCCGTCCGGCGAGTGCTGCCCGGCCCCCCTGGTGCGCGCCATCCACTCGCGAAACACTCTGCGCGATGCCTCCGCGTCAACGCTGATGTCGCCGGCCCGGTCGCCACGGCCAGCCTTGGTGACCCGCACGGCCTGATGCCAGCAGTGCATCCCCGAGATCGGGTCCGGATGAACCGGGAAGGTCAGGTTCTGGTGCACGCCAACATCCCGCCACCAGATTCGCGACGTGTCCGGGTCGGACGAATCCCACGGCCCGCCGCCCTTCTCGCGAGACAGCGACCACCTCGCTTTGTCCCGCCGCAGCGAAGCCTCGGCAGTCAGCGCGCCCCGGCCCGGACCGCCGGCCAGCTTCCACCGGCCCATGTGGTGGCTGCATGCCACCACCCCAGGCTTGATGCCCTCGGTCACCCAGGCCTTGAGCACGAAATGGCCGATCTCGGTCTCCACGCGGACCAGGTCTCCGGTCCTCACCCCCAGCGGCCCGGCGTCGCGCGGGTGGAGCCAGAGGGGATTCGTGTGGGCGATCTCGTCGAGCCACTTGGAGTTGGCCGAGCGGGTGTGGATCTGCACGGGAAGCCGAAAGGTCGAAATCAGGCACTTCTGGTCCGGTTCCATGGCCCCCGGGTGCACGTGGCTGCGGATGTAGCCGGGAAGTGCGTGTTCCGGCCAGCCCCACGCCGCCAGAGTGGGCGAATAGAACTCCAGTTTTCCGCTGGGTGTCGGGAAGCCCCGCTTGACCACCCCGTCGATCACCACCCCGACGGGCCTGCGCCCGTCCTCGTCCGCATCAGGCATGCCCACCGGTACCATGTTGAGCGCGGCGGGGGCGGGGGCGGCGGTGTACACCCTCCCGAATTCGTCAACGCTCACGTCGGCAAGCTCGGGCTCTGGTACATCCTGCGCGTAGAGGGGTCCCACGCCGCGTTTGATCTCGAAGGCTCCGTAGCGCCTCATGTATTCCAGAGGCGAAAGGTCCTCGGCGGCGGCGCGGTCGGCCAGTCCCGGCACCGAGTTTTTGAACATCCACTTGTAGTATTCGTCGGCGGTGAGGCGGGACCCGGGGCGTTCTTCCGACTCCACAAACTGCCTTATCCCCAAGTCACCGGTCGGGTCGATTCGCCACGACAGCTCCAACCAGAACTCGTTTTCCTCCCAGACCTCCCCAGGGTTCGTGTGGCGGGAATCGCCCGTTTCCTGGCCCAGGCGCTGGCGCGCGGCCCGCAGCACCGGCTGCCGGAACCCGATCCACTGCCCGTCGTGCGTCTCGTATGAATGCACGTCGTGCCGCTCGGGTCCGTGGCCCATCGGCAGCACGTAGTCCGCGAAATACGCCGTTTCGTTCCAGGTCGGCGTCAGGGCAACGTGCAGCCCGACCTTGTCCGGGTCAGTGAGGGCTTCTATCCACTGAAACCCGTCCGGGTTGGTCCACACCGGGTTATATACGCGCGTGAAATACACGTCCAGTCGCCCACGCCCCTCGTTCAGAAAATGCGGCAGCAGGTAAGAGGTTTCGTACATGGTGAGCGGGAATTCGCGCGGCCAGGTCAGTTCGTTCCAGTGCTCTGGGTGGCGCGGCAGCCGGATCGGGCGCGGCACGAACTTGTTCCAGGCCGATGGATAGGTCCCCCCGGGCACCGCGATCGATCCGGTAAGGGCGTTGAGGAAGAACAGCGTGCGGGCCACCTGCCATCCGCCCTCGTTGCCGGACGCGGCGCTGCGCCAGGTGTGGGTTGACAGGCGCGACCCGGCCCTGGCAATCATGTCCGCCGCCTCGGCCAGTCGCCGCTCGCTGACGCCGGATTCTCTTTCGGCCCACGCGAACGTGCAGTGAGCGTAGAGCCCTTTCAAATGGTGCTCGAAGGCGGCGAACTCCCTCGGTGAATCGGGATGCTCGGCGGCCAGATACTGCTCCCAGTTGAACCACTTCCGCACGAAGTCCCGGTCCCAGGAACCGGTCTGGAGCAGGTGGTTCACGAAGGAGAGCAGGACTGCCGCCTCCGAACCCGGCTGGGTCGCCAGCCACTGATCGGCGTGGGTGGCGGTGTTTGAAAGCCGGGTGTCCATTACGATGAGTTTCGCGCCGCGTTTGACGCCGTCCATGATGCGCTGGGCGTGCGGGTTGAAGTAGTGGCCCGCTTCCAGATGAGAGCTGACCAGGAGAATGGCGGCGGCGTTGGCATGGTCGGGGCTCGGACGGTCCATGCCCATCCAGAACTGGTATCCGGCACGTGCGCCCGAGGAGCAGATATTGGTGTGGGAGTTGTGTCCGTCCACTCCCCATGCCGCCATGATCCTCTCGGTGAAACCGTCCTCTCCCGGACGCCCCACATGGTACATCACTTCGTCTCGCCGGTCTTCCCTGATGGCCGTGGCGATGCGCCCGGCGATGTCGGTCAGGGCGTCCTCCCACGCAACGCGTTCCCACTTCCCCTCCCCTCGCTCTCCCGCCCGTTTGAGCGGATGGAGAACACGGTCGGGATCCACCACCTGGTTGAGCGTGGCGGGTCCCTTGGCGCAGTTGCGACCCCGCGATCCGGGATGCTCGGGGTTTCCCTCGAATTTCTTGATTTGCAGAGTACCGCGGTCTACGTAGGCAAGCAGACCGCACGCCGACTCGCAGTTGAAACAGGTCGTGGGCACGAGCATGTAGCTGTGCTCCCGGCGCTCGGGCCAGCAGCGCGAGTCCAGCTCGGTCCAGTTGTCCCAGCGTTCTTTCGGGGGAAATGCGGCCAGGTGGTTGCGGCTGGGGCCCGGATAGAACGTCTCGCCCCTGGATTCGGTGGCCTGGCGCGCCGCGCTGACCCTCTCGGCTGCTTTCGCCGCCCAGTCGCTCAAACCACTCCCCCGCCTGCAGCCGCGCGCAGTGTCGCACCCGCCGCTGCCGTGTTCACGCTGCTCACGCCAGCGGGACCGACTGCCCTGCCTGGACGTAGGCGTGTTCATGGGCAAACAGGGCGGTCAGCGCGGCTGCTCCGGCAGCCGCGCTGACCCACTCTGGCGGCGACGACCACAGTCCGGTCGTCGCCGCCAGCCCCCCGACGGCCGCCGCCGCGGCCAACCCGATCCCCGCCCAGAACCACCCCGCAAACCGGCCGCGTGTCATTTCGCGCGCGGCCAGGGCCGCGTGAGCGGTGGCATGTGTCAGCGTCAGTTCCCCGGCCGTCATCAGGAGATGCGCCCCGAGCCCCAGTCCAAGCATCCAGCCCAGCGGACCCGTCGGGTCTGCCGCCGCCTCCAGGTCACCGGCGCCGGGGGCGCCGCTCCAGGCCCAGAGGCCCAGGAAAGCCGCCCCCGCCACCAAAGCCTGCAACAGCATGTGGGCCGGAAGCAGCGAACTCTGCCACAGGTCGCGGGCCTTGGCCTGGGCGAACAGGTACGCCGTGTACACAGCCGTCATCACGGCAAGCGGGGCGCCGACCACCGCCAGCCACCTGGCGACGGTCGCCGCGCCGGCGTGGCCGACCAATCCCCAGATGGCATGCAGGCTCAACACTCCGCAGTAGCCGGCAATAATGAACGCCCCCCTGACGAGCCAACTGCTTTTCTGGGGCCGCGTGAAGATCTTATGGAACTGCGAGGGGCGCTCCAGGTCCCACACCAGCAGGGCCCCGGTAACGGCCATCGCGGCCAGCCCGGCAAACGGGGCCAGGCGCATCCAGGCACCCCCGTCCCACGGCAGCCATCCCGTCAGGCCCAGCCCCGCCAGCACCAGGTACACGCCGGCACCGACCGCCTTGGTCAGCGTGTAGAGGCTCACGCGCCAGTCCCACGGGGCCTTGTGGGACACGTCGTACGAAAGGACGGCCGCCGCCGACGAATTGGCCCCGCGGCGCCCATTCGAATGCGGGTGGCCCGAGCCGATTTCGTGAGGTCCGGCCGGCTGTTCGCTCCACATGAAGAGTCCCCCGTCGGGCCGAGCGGCAGCCAACGGATCCAGGGTCGCCTGGTGCGCGCCTTTATAGAACAGCTTCGGGCGGGTTTCTTTTTCGGGGCGCCTGACGGTCAGCGGATCCCTGCCCACCATGCGCCCCACCGCCGAATCGGGGTCTTCCAGGTCGCCGACCAGAATGGCTTCGGTCGGGCAGACGGTCACGCAGGCCGGTTCCAGGCCAATGTCGAGACGGTGCGCGCAGAAATTGCACTTCTCCGCCGCGTGGTCTTCGGGGTTGATGAAAATCGCGTCGTACGGACACGCCGCGATGCATGCCTTGCAGCCGATGCAGGCCGATTTGTCGAAATCGACTATCCCGTCGGGCCGCCGGTACATGGCGCTGGTCGGGCAGGCCACGGTGCACGGAGCGTCGTCGCACTGGTTGCAGCGGGTGACCTGGAAGGCTCGTCGAGCGTGCGGAAAGGTTCCAACGTCCGCGTATTTTACATAGGTTCTGGTGACGCCTAACGGAACCTCATTCTCCGATTTGCAGGCGGTCGTGCAGGCGTGACACCCGATGCAGCGGGTCTGATCGATGACCTTGGCCCAGCGAGCTACGGGTTCTGCGGCTGCGGGGGGCTGCTGCATTCACTGGCCTTGGGGTGGCGTTGAGGTGGCGGGTGTCGCCTTACTTCCGAGACTTCCGGGAAAATCGCAACGGGAACCGCAGCCGGAATCCTGGCCAGGAACCGCGGCCCTGGCAAGTAAACCGGGCTGGATTCCTTACCCAATTCACTACATGACCCACCCGAAAAATACAGTGGCTGCGAGCCCGCGCACCGGTGCCGAGGAGCGAGGGGAAATGGCGTTCGAGAGCATCGACCCCGCCACCGGGCAGCGGCTGGCCTCCTTTCCCGCCCTGACCCGCGAACAGATCCGGGCCGCCCTGGACCTGGCCCGCGATGCCTTCGCCGAGTGGCGCCTGGTACCGCCCGAACGACGCGTCGAGCCACTGCGGCGCCTGGCCGAGACCCTTCTCCGAGGGAAACAGGCCTTCGCCCGGCTCATGTCGCGGGAGATGGGCAAGCCGCTGGCCGCCGCGGAGGCCGAGGTGGCCAAGTGCGCCTGGGTCGCGCGGCACTATGCCGACACCGCCCCGGCAGCCCTTGCCCCGGAGGTCCTGGACGTAGGCACGGCACGGTGCAGGGTCGAGCGCCATCCGCTGGGAGCAGTCCTGGCCGTGATGCCTTGGAACTTCCCGTTCTGGCAAGTGATCAGGTGCGCGGCCCCAACGCTGGCGGCGGGCAACGTGATCCTTCTGAAACACGCCCCCAACGTGCCGCAGTGCGGCATTGCCCTTGAGGGGTTGTTCGCCCGCGCCGGATTTCCGCGCGGGGTCTTCCAGAACATGTTCGCCCGGGTCGGTGACGTGCCCGCCATTCTCGACGACCCGATCGTGCAGGCCGCATCGCTGACCGGTTCCGTGGGTGCGGGAGCGGCACTCGCCGGCGAAGCCGGCCGCAGGGTCAAACGAACCGTTCTGGAGCTGGGAGGGAGCGATCCTTTCATTGTGTTGTCCAGCGCGGACCTCGACCAGGCTGTTTCGACGGGCGTGGCGGCCCGGATGATGAACAGCGGCCAGTCCTGCATCGCCGCCAAGCGGTTCCTGATCCACCAGGATATCGCCTCTGAGTTCGAAGCCCGTTTCGTGGAGCAGGTCCGTGCCCTCTGCGTGGGCGGGCCCCTGGACCCCGCGACGGAGGTGGGGCCCCTGGCGCGGCGCGACATCCGGGATCTGGTGGCGGAGCAGGTTCGCGAGTCGGTTCAGGCCGGGGCGCGGCTGGCCACCGGGGGGCGGATCCCCGACCGGACGGGCTGGTACTACGAGCCCACCGTGCTGGCCGATGTCCCCGGCGGCTGCCCCGCGGCCGAAGAGGAAATCTTCGGCCCCGTAGCCAGCCTGCGGTGCGTAGAATCATTGGAAGAGGCGATTGAAGTCGCCAACGGGACGGAATTCGGGTTGTCCGCGTCTGTTTGGACCAACGACCCGGAAGAGGCCGCGCTGGCTGTACGCGACATCGAGGCCGGCGGTGTTTTCGTCAACGCCATGTCCGCGTCCGATCCGCGGGTCCCGTTTGGGGGCATCAAGAAGTCGGGCTACGGTCGCGAGTTGGGAGCAGAGGCCCTCCGCGAGTTCGTCAACCTCAAAACAGTGTGGACCAATCCCTCATGAACAGAACCAACCGAGTCGCATTTGACCTGCCCGCGGTGCTGTCGGGCACCCTGCTCGCCATCTTCTTCCCGGTTTCGGGCGCCGTCGCCCAGGGTGTCGGACAGGTGGCCCGCTCCCCTGCCGGCGTGGTGTCCGCCGCGCAGCCGATGGCCGCCGTGGCCGGTGCCAGGATGCTGGAAATGGGAGGGAACGCCGCCGACGCCGCGGTGGCCGCCGCCTTCGCGATCTCGGTCGTGGAGCCCAGCATGAACAGCATCGGCGGACGCAACCAGATTCTGGTGCGGACCCCGGACGGCGAGGTGTTCGGGATCGACGGAACCACCAGCGTGCCAACCGGCTACGACCCGAAGACCGCGCCGGGCGCCAGCTACGGGTATGCGACTGTTGGCGTGCCTGGTGTCGTGGCGGGCCTCATGCGCCTCCATTCCGAGTTCGGTTCGCTTCCGCTGGAGCAGGTCATGGCACCCGCGATTGACTATGCCGAGAACGGGTTCCGGCTTCTGCCCGGCGAGGCCGCGAGGCAGGCATTCGGGGCCGCCGACGTGGCGAAGAGCGAGGGGGCGGCCCGCTACTACCTGAAGGAAGACGGGAGACCCTACCAGGCCGGCGAGCTCCTGGTCCAGACAGACATGGCGCGCTCGCTGCGCCGTATCGCCGAATCGGGACGGGACGGGTTTCATGCCGGCAAAACTGCCAGGATGATCGCCGATGACATGGCGGCCAACGGTGGCTTCTTGACCGAGCAGGCGCTGGCTGACTATCAGGCCATGGACTCGCGAATCGTGCGCGGCTCGTACCGGGGATACGAACTGGTCGGCAGCGACATTCCCGCGTCCGGGGCGATTTCGATTCTCGCACTCCACATCATGGAGAACTTCGACCACGACTCGATGACCGACGAGGCGTGGGCTTCGGTCGTCGGCCAGTCACTCGCGCTGGCCCTGACCGAGTACCGGCGGCCTCCCAGCGACAGCTCGGCCGTGCGCGTGACCTCGAAGGAGTGGGCCATCGAGCTTGCCCGGCAGGTGCAGACCCCCATGGCCGAAGACAGCCTCCTCTTCGACAAGGCACCGGTGCTTTCCGGCCCGGACGGCGAGGGCCCGTACCCCGGACCGTCCTGGCTGCAGCCCGATACGGGGCACACAACCCACCTTTCCGCAGCCGACGGCAACGGTATGGCCGTTGCCCTGACACAGACCATCGGGCCGAACATGGGTTCCAAGGTGGCGACGCCCGGTCTCGGCTTTCTCTATGCCGTGACCCTGGGCGGATACCTGGGGATCAACGAGCCGGGGGAACGGGCCCGATCGGGGATTTCTCCCCTGATGGTGATGAAAGACGGGGAGCCCGAACTGGTCTTGGGTGCCGCCGGCGGGATTCGGATCATCTCCGCCGTCGTGCAGGCGGTTACGCGGGTGGTGGACGACGGCCTTTCCCTGCCCGAAGCGCTCGCCGCGGCCCGGGTACACCCCGGGATCAATGAAGACGGCAACCTGGTGGGTCTCTCGGTCGAGGCAACCGCCCTGGACGGGTGGGACGACGAGTCGCTGTCGGAGTTTGAGGCGCTGGGGTTTGGAGTGGACGCAATCCGCCGGGCAGGGGCGTTCGGCCGAGTGCACGGGCTTCAGTTCAACCGGGAGACGGGCGTGTGGACGGGTGCCGCCGACCCCGACTGGGAAGGCGCGGCGGTCGCCGCGGGGCCTCCGGGAGGAAATTGAGCTTGCGGTCCTTCCCGCGGACGTTGGGGTTGCCCGGAGTGGCGCTACTGGGCGCCGTGGCGGCTTGCGGCGACGGCGAACCCGCACCCCCCTCCCCCCCACCCCCTGATCCTGACCCGAGCATCGCCTGCGTACCGGTGATCACGCTGCCCGAGGGGTTGTGTGCCGTGGTCCACCACCCCGGGGTGGGGCGGGCACGGCAGTTGGTCGTGGCAGGCAACGGCGATGTTTTCGTTGGGATGAGATCAGGGGGAGTTGTGGCCCTGCGCGATGAGGACGGCGATCACAAAGCCGACCGAACCGAGCGTTGGGGAGAGCCGAACGCCAGCGGAATCGGGCTCGGCGAGGAGACGCTGTACCTGGCGGTGGACAACGGCGTGCTGCGGTACCCCCTGGTCGAGGGTTCGCTGGTTCCCTCGGGGGGACCCGACGTAATCGTCACCGGGCTGCCCGACGAGAGGAACCACGCGGCCAAGAGCTTGGCCCTGCACCCTGACGGGACCCTGTTCGTGGGGATCGGGTCACCCGGGAATGCCTGCCAGGATCCCGCCCGCACGCCCGGACTGCCCGGAAAAGATCCGTGCGAGGAGCTGGCGACGCGCGGAGGCATCTGGCGGTTCGCCGCCGACCAGACCGGCCAGTCTCAGCAGGACGGCGAGCGTTTCTCTACCGGCGTGCGCAACGCGGCGGCGATTGCGGTCCACCCCGGAACAGGCGATCTGTATGCCACCATCCACGGGCGCGACCAGCTCAGGGAGTTGTGGCCCTCCTACTATACCGCGGCCGAAGGGTCGGAAAACCCGGCCGAGGAGTTTGCCCGGATCGACTTGGGCTCCGATTTCGGCTGGCCCTACTGCTACCACAATCCCGCCACCAACCAGAAGCTGCTGGCCCCCGAATACGGGGGAGACGGATCCACGGTCGGTCGGTGTGCCGACATGGACATGCCTGACGTTGTCCTGCCGGCCCACTGGGCTCCCAACGCCATGGCGTTTTCGCACGCCGGAGCCCCAGAGGGGTACCGCGAAGGGGCATTTGTGGCCTTCCACGGATCCTGGAACCGGTCTCCGCCCCAGCAGGGCTACAACGTGACTTGGATTCCTTTTGAGAACGGTGAACCAACCGGCGGTTGGTCGGTGTTCGCCGACGGGTTCGCGGGCGGCACGATTTCGTCTTCGGGCCAGGCGGACTACCGGCCCACGGGCGTGGCCGTGGGTCCGGGCGGGGCCGTCTACATCAGCGACTCCCTGAGCGGCCGCATCTGGAAGGTGATCGAAAAACCCGACCAGTAGCCCCACCCGCGAGACCGCGTTGCGGACGGCATCCTCCAGCGCGCAGGTGATCGCCTCCGGTACGGTGCCCTGTCGTGCCGCGACCCCGCGATGTCTCCGATTACCGTGCCCCACATCACGCCCGTTCCGGCCGGCTGCGACGTGCGCCGCGGCCGGAGTTATGCGGGGAGCGGGCTACCGCCCCCGGCGACATACGTCAATCCGCCTTCGTGCTTTTGAGTACAGAGGGGCCGAATGATGAAATCGGCCACGTCAAGCACCCACCCGTGCAGTTCGAGAAGGGATCCCTCCTCCCAGGCTTGCCGAACAGTCCGATTGTGACCCAGCCGCCGAATCTGCTCGCACACATGAAGCTCAACCAACCGGCGGTGCCGGTCCGCTCCATCCAGAGAGTCCAGTTCGTCTTGATTGATCCGGACCGACTCGCGGACCTGGTCTACCCATTGACCGAGCGGCCCCGGCAGGTCTCCGCCCAGGGCAGCGTCTATCCCCCCGCATCCGTAGTGGCCGCACACCACGATTCGGGAGACCCTCAGAACACCCACCGCGAACTGCACCGCCGACAGGACGCCCAGATCGGAAGGCGGGACCGTGTTGGCGATGTTCCGGTGCACAAACACTTCGCCGGGTTGCAGATCCATGACGACGCAGGGATCCAACCGGCTGTCGGAGCACCCGATCCAAAAAACCGAGGGGGCCTGCCCCGACGCCAACTCGCTGGCTCTCTGAGGGTTTTCGGCGCGAAACCGCCGGGCCCAATTTCGGTTCCGGGCCAGCCAGTCGCTGATTTTCGACATGTCGGCAAAGCACCCTGCACCCACGGCACGGTCAGAAATCACCTAGAGTTCACCGCGGTTCTTCGCCCAGAGCGCGTAATGGCAGGCCCGGGCGGTGAGGGCCATGTAGGTCAGTGACGGGTTCTGGCAGGCCGAGGACGGCATCGCCGCGCCGTCGATCACGAACAGGTTCGGCGCGTCCCAGGCCTGGTTGTAGCCGTTGAGGACGGAGGTTGCCGGATCCCGGCCCATGCGCGCCGTCCCCATCTCGTGGATCGTGAGGCCCGGCGCCGTGATATCCGTCAGCAGCTCGACGTCCACGCCGCCGCCGGCTTCCAGCATTTCCGCGGCGCGGTCGGCGCTGTCCCGCATCATCAGTCGCTCGTTGTCGCTCCACTCGCAGTGGATGCGAAGGGCCGGGACCCCCCACGCGTCTACCCGCTCCGGGTCGAGTTCGATGTAGTTCTCCTCGCGCGGAAGGCACTCGCCGAACGCGCCGAGTTCGAACTCCCACACCCCGGGTTCGGTGAGCCGGCGCTTGTACTCCGCCCCGAAGCCGGGCATGTCGAGGCCGCGGCTCCATCCCTGGCGCGTGGACCAACCCTGGTAGCCGTAGCCGCGGATGAAGTCGGCCGAGGGCTCCGTCACGTTGCGGAAGCGCGGGATGTAGATGCCGTTGGGACGTTCGCCGGTGTAGCCGTGACTCTCCCAGCCGGGGTACTTCGCCTTCGCCCCGGTGCTCATGGTGTGGTCCATGAGATAGCGGCCGAGGACTCCGCTTGAGTTCGCGAGTCCGTCCGGGAAGTCGGCGGACGTCGAGTTGAGGAGGATCCGCGTCGACTCGAGCGCGGAAGCGCCGAGCATCACGATCTCGCCGAAGAACTCCAGATCCTGGCCCGTCTGGCGGTCCATGACGCGCACGCCCGTGACGCGACCGCGGGCTGGATCCCAGATCACGCTGTGTACCACGCTGTCCGGCCGCAGCGTCGTCCGGCCTGTGGCCTCGGCGGCCGGGAGGGTAGCGCTCAGCGAACTGAAGTAACTCCTGGTGCGGCACCCGCGGTGGCAGGGACCGCAGTAGTGGCAGGCGCTCCGCCCCTTGTGATCTCGGGTGAGAACCGCCGTGCGCCCGATCGTCATCAGCCGCGTGGTGCCGAAATCGCGCGCGATCGCCTCCTTCACGGCGTTCTCGACGCACGTCATCTGCATGGGGGGAAGGAGAACGCCGTCCGGCAGTTGGGGAAGACCCTCGGGCCGACCGCTGATGCCGACAAACTCCTCGACGTGGGCGTACCACGGAGCGAGGTCTGAATAGCGGATCGGCCAGTCGACCGCGATCCCGTCGCGTGCGTTGGCCTCGAAATCGAGATCGCTGAGACGGTATGACTGACGCGCCCACATGATCGAGCGTCCTCCGACCTGGCGGCCCCGGATCCAGAGGAACGGCTTCTCGTCGGGCGTCGTGTAGGGGTTTTCGATGTCGTTGACGAAGAACTTCCGGGCCATCTCGTCGCAGGCGTAGCACTCGCGCTGGACGGGCTGCTCGGCAGCCAGCGCCTTGCGGTCGTTCCAGCCGCGGTACGGCATGCGGTACGGAGGCACGTGTTCTACGTAGTCCCGTTCCGGGACGATCATGGGGCCGGCTTCAAGAACGAGGGTCCGCAAGCCGAGTTCGGTGAGTTCCTTCGCGGCCCAGCCGCCGGTGATGCCCGAGCCGACGACGATCGCGTCCCAGACTTCCTGTCGGCGGCCAGCCGCCGGTGCCAGGCTCACCTCTCCCCCCCGGGGCGCATCCGTGGCCGACGCTGCCGGCCGGGGCGGCCCTCTCCGGTGCCGTACTGGTCAAGGATGACGCAGCCCTCGAAGGCTCCTGGGATTATCCGGTATCCGAGCGAGCGGAGGCCGGGCTCCGAGGTAAAGTAGCCGGCGAGCGTGAACCGTTTCATGTCATGGAAGAAGGTCCCACGCTCGTCTTCATCGGGGTCCCGGCGGAGGCGGTCGAGATCGTCGTCCATCCGAGCGACGAGTGCCGTCTGCTGGGCCAGCGTACAGTCGGCGAAGTCGGCGGCGTGGGCTGCCCGGGCGGTGCGGTCCACGGCGTCCAGGCCGGCGAGGAAACGGTCGCGGTCGGGCGCGTCCAGCCAACCGGTCAGGAGTGCATCGACGAATGCGGTAACGCCCGCCTCGCTTGCGCCGGGCGTGTCGGTCCGGGGGATGATGACCTCGGCGAGCGCCGTCAGCGTTCGGGCCTGCGCGGGCGTGAGCGTCGCGGGCGGCCCGTCGCCGACCGGGCCGGTGACCGCCCGGATGCGTTGCCCGAGTGCCACGGCCCGCGCCACGGCGCCCCCCGGCATCAGGAGCGGCGCGCCTGCGGCCGCACCGATGATCTCGAGAGCCCTGCGCCGTCTCACAGTCGGTCCTCCCCGGACGCGTCGACGTTGGCGGACAGCGGGATTGCTGCCGCGCCCCACCATAATAGGCCGAGGCACCCCCGTCGCCAAGACCGCCCCCCCGACAGTGGTTCGACGGCGACCGGGAAGCGCGACATATTGCGGCATGGACAGACCGATGAACCGACGACGATTCGTGCACAACTCAATCGGAGCCGGACTCCTGCTGACGAGCGCGGGCCGCGCGACCGCCGCGCCCGAACAGGCGGCCGGCATCACCCAGTCCGTCGCGCGCTGGTGCTTCGAGGAGATCCCGCTGGTCCCCTTCTGCCAGGGCGTGGCCGACATGGGCCTCACGGCGATGGACCTTCTTCCGGTCGAGGAGTGGCCGGTCGCGCACGACCACGGCCCTGCGGCGATGTCTCGGCGGGCACGATCGAGGACGGCCTCAACGAGCCGAGCAACCACCGCAGCATCATCGAGGCCTTCGGGCGCCACATCCCCAACGCTGCGCGTGTCTCGGTCCCCAACGTGATCTGCTTCTTCGGCAACCGGCGCGGGATGGAGGACGGCGTCGGGATCGAGAACTCCATCCGTTGTCTCCGGGAGTGCGCCCCGATCGCCGAGTCAGAGGGCGTGACCATACTCGTCGAGGTTCTGAACTCGAAGCCCGGCGGACACGTCGACTACATCGGCGACCGCATGGACTATGCGCTCGAGATCATCTGCGCCGTCGACTCGCCCCGCGTGAAGATCCTCTACGACATCTACCACATGCAGATCATGGAGGGGGACATCATCCGCACGCTGACCGATGCAAGCCCATGGATCGGGCACTATCACACCGGGGGCGTTCCGGGGCGGGCCGAAATCGACGATACCCAGGAACTGAACTATCCTCCCATCGTCAGAGCAATCCTCGACACGGGGTTCGAGGGGTACATGGCGCACGAGTTCATCCCGCGAAGCGGCAAGCCCCTGCGCTCGCTGCGCGAAGCCGTGGAGTTGTGTGCAGTCTGAATCCGCACTCAGTCGATTGAACAACTCTCCTGGCCGCCTCTGCCGCCTGGCTCGTTCGGGCGGAATGACGCCAGTCCCGTAGTCCGTATTTTCCGGAACGTGGTCGACCGACTATATTCAGACTGGTTGTATCATCTGGTCTGTATTACTCTTGCTGAGGGGGTTCGATGGACAGCGTCGGTGCTTACGAAGCCAAGACCCACCTGCCCCGGTTGTTGCGACGCGTGATGGACGGGGAAAGCGTGACGATCACGAGGCACGGCCGCCCCGTCGCCCGATTGGTGCCCGTGGAGGAGGACGAGCGCTCCCGGGCTTACGAGGCGGCCCGCCGCATCCGCGAGAGTCGCAACCGCCTGAAGAACAAAGCTTCACTCGAAGAACTGATGGAGACGATTCACGAGGGGCACCGATATTGACGCCCATCGTCATCGACACGTCGGTCGTCGTGTGCTGGTGCATGTTGGACGAAGACCACGCCCTGGCGGATCGGGCGATGGAACTGACCCTCCACAACGGCGCCGTGGTTCCCGGCATCTGGTGGTATGAAGTCCGGAACGCGCTCCTTGCCAACGAACGGCGAGGCCGCATCGATGCGGAACATACCCGGGCGAGGCTGGCGGACCTGCGGGAGATGCGGATCTCGCGCGACCACGATCACGACGACCGCATCGTCCTCGACCTAGCCAGGAGGCACCGCCTGTCAGTGTACGACGCCGCCTACGTCGAAACCGCCCTGCGCCGCTCGTTGCCCCTTGCCTCTCTTGACCGCCGACTCTGCGAAGCGGCTGCGGCGAGCGGTGCTACCTTCGTTCGACTCTAGGTAGGGCGGGAAGCATCCTCGCGGCCGACTACCCAACCCCCCAGAACCCGTCATCGTAGCAGGAGTTCATCCAAGACGAGGCCGATGGTCACGGTCCAAGCGCGTCGGTCGCCCGCAAGCGTCAAGGGCAGCATTCCGGTGCTTGGGCTGATTGAGCCGAACGCGGTCCGCAGCCAGAGCCCGGTTGTTCGCTCGGTCTGCCAGCGCACTGTGAGCACGCCACCGCTCACCGAGGCCTGGTTGAGGTCGAGCGCAAGACCGGGACCTACGAAGCGCCGATACTCCGGCCCGAGTCGACCGGGGTCAGGCATCGTGCCAGCTGCTCCATAGGTTGCGACCTGGATCCCGGCGGAGACGCCGATGTCTTCGCCGAAGCGGCGACCCAATTCGAAAGCGCCCCCTCCTTCGATCCCCCGAATGTTCGAGGTCGCTTCAGCGAACAGATCACGACGGTCGCGATGGCCGCGCCGTAGTTCCGCCCGGCCGCCGAGCACCCAGCCGACGCCAAATCGGACGCGGGTGTCCAAGGCAAGATCGACCTGGCTTTCATCGGCTGTGAAGATCACGCCGCCGATCGCGTCCTGGAACGCCTCACCCGCAAGTGTACGGTGCTCGCCATCCGCGGTGATGAGCCAGTCGGCACCTCCCGTCGCGTTGAAGGCCCACTGGCCAGCGAACCCAAACCTCCAGCCGTCCGCATCCCACGTGTCCTTGGGAGGATCGCTCAACTGGAATCTCACGAACTGCCCCTCCGAGGTGCGCTCCCGCAGTCCGTAAAGGGTCCAGTCGCCGCCAATAGCCGCAAAGGCAACCGAGGCACCCAACGATGACGCGTCCCGCTCGAACCGGCGGCGGTAATCGTCGTCCCCGAGGTCCAGCGGGACCGGTTCCGCATAGCCTTCGAGTTGAAAAATCCGGCCTGGTTGTGAGACCGTGTAGATTTGCACGAACTCCGCGGTTCGGCGCCAACGGCCGAAGCCCCCCAGGCGTACCGGACCGAGGTCGTACGTGAAGCCCGCGGAAAACCCCGGGGTTGCCGTCCGGTTGAGCCGCGGAACCGGGG
>LXNJ01000608.1_pt1 | contig 24326 bp, 25 predicted proteins | sample 809081 | NCBI WGS metagenome assembly LXNJ01 (sample SAMN04870510, study PRJNA318959) | sponge metagenome | biome: sponge; feature: marine sponge reef; material: water | host: Petrosia ficiformis | place: Greece: Milos, Mediterranean Sea | collected 2013-05-29 | depth 5-7 m | reverse complement strand
GGCGTCGATGCGCGGTTGGACGGATCGGGCCCAGCCCAGAGCGACGCCCTCGCCGCGTTCGGCGACATCGAGGCACACCTGGTAGGAGGTGAACGTCATTCCGTCGACCCGCGACGGGCTGTCGGTGTCGAACGACGCGAGGAACCGGGACCAGTCGGTCCAGTCCTTGTTGTCGTAGGCGACGTGGAGCAGTGGGAGTTCCCTGAGATCGGCGGCCGACAGCTCGGCGGGCAGCCGGTCGGCGAAGTTGGGCGAGCACACGGGGTACACCGAGTCGTCGGCGATCGGCTCGACATCGTACGGGTTGGGCCCGCTGCGCCAGTACTGCAGGCCGACATCGAAGTCCTCGGTGGTGGTCTCGATCGGTTCGTAGGAAGACAGCACGCGGATCTTGAGTTCGGGGTTCGCCCGTTGGAAGTCGCCGAGAACTGGCGTTACGAGACTTGTCGCCAGGGACAGATCCGAGAAGATCGTCATGCTCGACGCGTCGGTGCGACGACGCAGCAGATCGGTCGTTCGGGAGATCTCGCCGAGCGCGAGCCGCACTGACGCGGCCAGCACTTCGGCGTCGCGGGTCGGAACCACGTCGTACCTCTGGCGCTCGAACAGCGTGACCCCGAGATCCGCTTCCAGTTCTGCGATCCGTCGACTCACGGTGGTCTGGGAGTAGTGGAGTTCTTCCGCGGCGCGAGTGAAGTTCTGCAATCGGCATGCGGCCTCGAAGGGCACCAGCGAGGCGAGGGGTGGCAGTCGTGGGGGTTCAGACATGCTGATTATGAATTACTAAACCGCAATTCGAAGCTCTGACTAGGGATTTCATCGCTAGTAAGCAGCATACAGTGAATGACTGATGGGATCGATGTCGATGCGGCGGTTGGACGAGGAATGAACGACATGGACCGCAGCGCCCTCCAGAGAATCCGTACCGCCTTCGAGCCGTTCTTCTGCTTGCCCGTGCTGCTGATCCGGGCATTCAGGGAACGACCCAGCCAGGAAGAGACTGCAAGAGAACGCGCCCAGACCGCCGAGCGCGTGCGCAATGCCATGTACATGACGCAATTCGGCCCCTTCACCGGCCCCGCGAGCGACAAAGTACTCAGCAAGGAGTTGCGGGACGGACACCATCGTCCGCAGCGCGACCCCAAGAACCTGAACTCATGAAGCGCCTAACGCCGAGGCAGATGGAGTTCATCGGAGCCCAGCCGGTCTTCTTCGTAGCGACAGCGGCATGTGAGGGTCGGGTGAACGTGTCGCCCAAGGGGATGGACTCGCTCCGAGTTCTCGACCCCCGGCGAGTGGTGTGGCTCAACCTGACTGGAAGCGGCAACGAGACCGCTGCCCATGTCGCAGCGAGTGGTCGCATGACGTTGATGTTCATGTCGATCTCGGCGTCGCCTCTGATCCTTCGCGTCTACGGCAAGGCGGGAGTCGTGCACCCTCGCGACACCGAGTGGAACGAACTCGTCAGACTGTTCCCGCCAATGGCCGGCTCCCGGCAGATCTTCGATCTTGCCGTCGATGCCACATCTTCGTCATGTGGCTCAGGCGTCCCGATCATGACCGTCGACGTGATCCGGGGGAACGACGAGCTTGAGCCGTTCTATGCAGAGATGTCCGATGAGGAGCTCCGCGACTACTGGTCGCGCAAGAACGTGACCAGTATCGATGGGCTCCCAACGGGGATCTTTGAGGATGTGTAGGCGCCGCTGGGCGACGATTGCCAGCCCGGGAGGCGTGCCATGAGAGCCGGAGGCGATGGGGCGGCCTCGGCGCTGGGCGGTGCGAGCGGAAGCGTGCTGATTGCGCTGTCAGCAGCGAGCTACAGCACGGCAGGCTTGTTCACGCGGGTGATCTCGACGGACTTGTGGACGATGTTGTTTTTCCGTGGAATGTTCGCATCGGTGTTCCTGGTGCTGTATCTGGCATACGTGTACCGCGGTCGGTCCCGCGCCGTCCTCGGCCAGATCAGCTGGCCGACCTTCGCCGCGACGGCTGCCAGCACCGCGGCGATGATCTGCAACCTCGGCGCGTACCGGAACACGTCGGTCGCGAACGTGGTCGTGGTCTACGCGATGGCACCCTTTGTTGCCGCAACGATCGCTTGGATCGTGCTAAGGGAGCCCTTCAAGCGTCATACCGTGATCGCGAGCATCGTGTCCCTCGTTGGCGTGACGATCATAGTGCTCGGATCGATCGTCGGCGGCGGCCTGTTCGGAGATCTGTTGGCTCTCGGGATGACGTTCTTCATGTCTTGCATGATGGTCGCCATACGATTCGGCGGGAAGCTGGACATGATTCCATCGGCGCTGTTCTCATCGCTTCTCTCAATGGTTGTAACCGCACCGCTCGCGAACATGCCGAGCGTGCCTGCAGATGATCTCGTATACCTCGCCGTCTTCGGTGTCACACAGCTCGGGTTCGGGCTGCTGTTCCTGACTGAGGGGTCCCGGCGCATCTCGCCTCCGTCCGTCGCGCTCATCGGCTCGCTGGACATTCCGTTCGCGATGCTCTGGGTCTGGCTCTGGTTCTCAGAGGTACCCGCGGTCCAGACGTTCTGGGGCGGGTGCATCATCCTCGTTGCGGTTGCGTGGCATATGAAGAAGGATTTCGAGCCCGACGGAACGCTCAGGGACGTCGATACCCAAGAGGCGAGCCGCGATCGAGAGTGCGACACGTTAGGCAGACCGTCTCTAGGGCCAGCGGCCTAGCGCGGGCCAGGTCAGTGCTGTCGTCGTCCGCTGTAAGCAACTAGTCGCAGTTGCGCTGGTCGGTTGCGATATCGACGGTTGCCATGAGGCCGTTGAGCAGGAGTCTGAGGGTGGCCTCGTGATGGTCGTCGGGGCGGCCGGCTTCCATTGCTTCGGCGACGAGGGGGAACTTGTCCTGGCGGTTGTTGATCTCCACATCCACTTCGGTGTTGAGGGCTGCACCGATGCAGTAGTCGTCGATGGCGAACAGGAAGCGAGCCGAGTCCTGCGCCGAGAGTCCCGCTCCCCTCAGTCGCTCATGCATCCGCTCGTAATAGGTGAGGGACGGATCGGTTCTGGCGGGCCGGGTGGCCAGCACCGCCATCATGTTGGGATGCCGCTGCAATGCGGCGAGGAACGCGAGGGTTCCGCGGTAGACGGCCTCGGTCCAGTCGGGATGATCGAGGGCACTCAGGTCCACGCCCTCCAGGACACGGGCATTGAGCAGGTCGAGGAGTTCGTCCCGGCTGGAGATGTGGTTGTAGAGCGACGCCTGGCCCACACCGAGCCGCTTGGCGATGGCTCTCGTCGTCATGGCCTGCATGCCGCTCTGATCGACAATGGCCATGGCTGCGTTGACGATGATGTCCTTCGACAGCAGCGGTTCTGAGGGACGGCCCACGCCCAGAGGCTAGGCGTTGCTGCCGAGGTCAAGGCGACCGCTTGCGCACCGTCGCAGGATCCCCTAATATAACGATCAATGATCGTTTTAGAGGCCGAAGGTGGTTGAAGGGCTCCGGCTCCGCAACGTCTGCAAGACGTTCACGACCCCGGAGGGTGGCGTGGTGCGCGCCCTCGACGACGTGTCCCTTGAGGTGGGCAGCAACGAGTTCGTAGTGCTCCTCGGCCCCTCCGGCTGCGGCAAGACGACACTGTTGAGAACCATCGCCGGGCTCGAGAACGTCGACTCAGGAGAGATCCATCTCGACGGCGAACGGCTCGACACCGCGCCCCCGTTCCGGCGAGCGGTCAACACGGTCTTCCAGAGCTACGCGCTGTTCGGATTCCTCACCGTGGAGCGCAATATTGCCTTCGGGCTGGAGATGGAGAAGCTACCCAAGTCGGAGATCAGGGCACGAGTCGCCGAGATGCTCGACCTGGTCGAACTCTCGGGGTACGGCAAGCGGACTCCCGACCAGCTATCCGGCGGCCAGCAGCAGCGGGTAGCGCTGGCCCGCGCCCTCGCCAAGCGCCCGCAGGTACTGCTGCTCGACGAGCCGCTGGGCGCCCTCGACCTGAAGCTCCGCCGCCAGATGCAGACGGAACTCAAGCGGATCCAACGCTCGACCGGCATCGCCTTCGTGTTCGTCACCCACGATCAGGAGGAGGCGCTGGCTCTCGGCGACCGGATCGCAGTGCTCGATGGCGGGCGCATTATCCAGGTCGGCACCCCTCAGGAGATCTACGAGGAGCCGACCACCCGCTTCGTGGCCGATTTCATCGGAGAAACGAACCTCCTGCCGGTCGACTACGACGGGGCCGGGACCCTGACGGTGGCGGGCCAATGGAAGCTCGACGTCGCCGAAGTCCGCGGCGCCGACGAGACCGCGCTTAGGGACCCTGGACCTGTGGTGCTGGCGGTGAGACCGGAGCGGGTGAGGCTCGATCCGGAAGGCGACCTCCAAGGGATCGTTGTCGAGACCTCCTACCTGGGAGCGGCCATCCATCTGACCATCGACCTCGGCGACGGCCTTCTGATCGACATCAGGACTGACGCAGAAGACTCACAGTTGGCCGCGGGCGACTCGATCACAGTCAGCATCGACGCCCGCCACACCAAGGTGTTGAGATCGTGAGGATCGGCGGCCGATGGCTCTCGTCCCCGGCGCTGGTCTTCATCGCGTTCATGGTCGGCGGGCCGATGGCGGTCATCGTCTGGTACTCCTTCCGAACCCGCGGCGCGGGCGGTGTGGGGGTGGGCGACGGGCTGACCACCGACGCCTATGAGCGCCTCGTCGTGGCTGAGGACTTCACCGGCCACGTCGGCTTCGATCCCACCTACCTCGACGTGATGTGGTCGTCGATCCTGCTGGCCGCCGCAACCATGCTCATCGCGCTGGTCGTCGGCTTCCCGACCGCGGTCTGGATCTCCAACCGGCCCCGCCATCTGCAGCCGGTGCTCATCCTGGCCGTCACGATCCCGTTCTGGACCAGCATGCTGGTCCGCACCTACGCCTGGATCGTGATCCTGCGCGAGACCGGTCCCCTGGCGTCGGCCCTCGATGCGATGGGTATCGACGCTCCGCAGATGCTCAATACCCGCGGCGCGACCCTCGTGGGCATGGCCTACACGTTCCTTCCGTTCATGGTCCTTCCGATCTACGCGGCCGCGGAGCGTTTCGACCACCGCACCGCCGAGGCGGGGCTGGATCTGGGCGCCACGCCGGCTGTGGTGTTGCGCAGGATCGTGTGGCCGTCGGTCCGCCCCGGTGTGGTGGCTGGCTGCCTGCTGGTGTTCATCCCGGCCATCGGCGCCTTCCTCCAGCCCGAGCTGTTGGGCGGCGGCCGCTCCCTCATGATCGCCAACCTGATCCAGCAGCAGTTCGGCGCGTCGAGGAACTGGCCGTTCGGATCAGCGCTGGCCATCTTGTTGCTCGTAGTGGTCGGCGTCGTATTGGTGGGCGCCCGACGCGCCGCGCGTGGAGCGCAAGTGGTGCTGTCATGACCGGTCGGCTCGACACCCGTCGCTACCCCGGCGTCGGACCAGCGGCCCGCTTGGCGTTCGCGTTCTTGTATGCGCCGCTGGCCGTCGTGGTCGTGTACTCGTTCAACAGCGGTCCCCTCGTGTCGCGCTGGGAAGGCTTCAGCCTGTTCTGGTACCGCGAAGTCCTGGAGCGCGACGACGTGCGTGACGCGGTCTGGACCTCGCTGCGCGTCGCCGTGGCTGCGACGGCGTCGGGGACGGTTCTGGCGATGCTCGCCGCGCTGGGGATTGTGGAGATGGTTCGGCGGGGCTCGTCGCTCGCGGTGGGCTTCCTGTCGACGCCGCTGCTGACCGGGCACGGTGAAGGTTGCCCACACCGACGAGTACCGCAACGGCCGCGGCTGCGGTCATGAAGGAGAGTGCCTGTGCGCGGCCGAGGAGATCGACCGGGCGATCATGCGGGAGGGACCGGAGACGGTGGCCGCAGTGTTCCTTGAGCCAGTACAGAACTCGGGAGGCTGTTACGTACCGCCGGACGGGTACTTCCAGCGAGTCCGCGAGATCTGCGACACCCATGGCATCCTCCTCGTGTCCGACGAGGTGATCTGCGGCTTCGGTCGCCTCGGCCACATATTCGGTGCTGATCGGTTCGGGTACCAGCCCGACATGATCACCATGGCCAAGGGCCTGACCTCCGGCTACGCCCCGCTGGGAGGTGTGATGATCAGCGACCGGATAGCCGAGCCGTTCGCGGCCGCCAAGCGGGACTTCAACCACGGCTTCACCTTTGGGGGCCATCCCGCCGCCGCGGCGGTCGCGCTGGCCAATCTCGACATCATCGAGGGAGAGCATCTGCCGGGCCGGGTTCGCAGCCACGCCGCCGACTTCCGGGCCCGGCTCTCAACGCTCTGCGACCTCCCCGTCGTGGCGGATCTGCGCGGCGACGGCTACTTCCTCGCATTGGAGATCGCCATGGGCGGGCCTTCCGATCCCGACGGGGCGAAGGCCCACGCCGTAGCAGTGTCGAAGCACCTCACCGAGGGGATGAACCGGCTCGGATTGACGTGTCGAGCCGCGGCGCGAGGAAGCGAGCCCGTGATCCAACTCTCGCCACCTCTCATCGCCGGACCGGAGCAGTTCGACGAGATCGTCGACGCCATGCGTGTCGCGCTCATTGATGCCATGGGAGAATTCGCGGCATGACTGATGTGCACACGAATCCTGAGAGGCTGTGGTCGCGGTTGATGGACATGGCCGAGGTGGGGGCCACCCCCGCGGGCGGCTCCAACCGGCAGGCTCTCTCCGACGAGGACAGGGCGGGCCGGGACCTGTTCGTCTCCTGGGTCGAGCAGGCGGGCTGCGCGATGGAGCTCGACGGCGTGGGCAACCTGTTCGCCCGCCGGCCGGGCACCGACCCCGACGCCCTGCCGGTGGTGCTCGGCAGCCACCTCGACACCCAGCCCACCGGCGGGCGATTCGACGGCGTGTACGGCGTGCTGGCCGGCCTCGAAGTCGTCGAGTCGCTCAACGACCACGCCGTCGAGACCCGGGCCCCGGTGGAGGTGGCGGTGTGGACCAACGAGGAGGGGTCGCGCTTCCCGGTGTCGATGATGGGCTCCGCGGTGTGGGCCGGCGTCCTGCCGCTGGACGAGGTCCGGGCCATCGCCGACCGATCGGGAGTAACCGTGGGCGACGAGCTGGACCGGCTGGGCTGGGCCGGTCCTGCGCCGTTCGGCAAGCCGCTGGGCGCCTACCTGGAGCTGCATATCGAGCAGGGCCCGATCCTGGAGGCCAGCGGCTCGTCGATCGGAGTGGTCACCGGGGTGCAGGGGATCCGCTGGTTCAGGGTGACCGTCGAGGGATTCCCCGCCCATGCCGGCACCACGCCCATGGACCGCCGCCACGACCCGGCCCGCTCGGTGGCGGACGCCCTGAGCGGGATCTACGAGATGGCCGCGGCCCACGCCCCCCAGATTCGGCTGACCCCGGCGATGTTCTCATCCGAGCCGGTGTCGCCCAACACCGTTCCGGCCCACATCACCTTCACCATCGACATGCGCCACCCCGACGCCGGCGTGCTCGAGAGCCTGGACTCGTCATTGCGCAGCCTGGTGGCCGATGCCGCCGCGGCCCACGACTGCGGGCACCGGATCGACGTCATCAACGACTGCGCTCCGGTCGTCTTCGATCCGAGGTGTGTCGACGCGGTGGAGGCGGCCGCGCAGCGCTGCGGCTACGGACACGAGCGCATCGGCTCGGGCGCCGGCCACGACGCCTGCCATGTCGCCCTCAAGGCGCCCGCGGGGATGATCTTCGTGCCCTGCGAGGACGGTCTGTCGCACAACGAGGCCGAATCGATCGAACCCGCTGCCGCCGGCCGCGGCGCCGAGGTCCTGCTCCACGCGGCCCTGGACCTGGCCGGCACCGCGTCCTGAAGCCTGCGAGAGCCCGCCGACCGGGGTCAGCAGAATCTCGGGTTGGTTCTGCGCATACACCACACAGAACGAACCCGAGATCCCGGGGCGCTCAGGGGCGCAGGAGGATCTTTCCGAAGAAGTCGCTCTCCAGCATCTTCTGCTGGGCCGCGGCCGCCTCGGCCAGCGCGAACTCGGAGTCGACCACAGCGGTGAACCGGCCCGCTGCGACCTCTTCGCAGAAGGTGTCCCACAGCGGTCCCATCTCGTCGGGCCGGTACGGGTCCGAACCCATGATCCGGAGCCCGTTGTGGAACAGGTGGCCCAGCGAGCCGATGGTGGCGGTGTCCCCCGAGGCGTTGCCGCAGTTGACCAGCCGGCCCCCGATGGCCAGCGAGAACATCGACTGGGTGAACAGGGCGGTGCCCACATGGTCGAACACCATGTCGACACCCCGCCCGCCGGTGGCGCCCATGGCCCAGCCGGTCACGTCGCCGGTGCGGTTGTTGAGCACGTGGTCTGCGCCCAACTCCACCGCCCGCTCGCACTTGGCGTCGGTGCCCGCGGTGGCCAGCACGGTGGCGCCCGCGTGCTTGGCCAGCTGGACCCCGGCCACCGACACCCCGGATCCGGCGGCGTGGATCATCACCGTCTCACCCTCGGACAGCCCGCCGGTGGCGAACAAGGCGTGGCCGGCGGTGAGCCAGACCGTGGGGAACGTAGCCGCCTGCTCCAGCGAGATGCCGTCGGGAACCCGGTAGCAGTGCGAGGCCGGCACCAGGCACTTCTCGGCGTACCCGCCGTCGAGGATGGCGCCCAGGATGCCAAGCTCGCCATAGAGGTCGCCCATACCCGAGTACTTGGAGTTCTCGGGCACTCCGGCCATGGACGGATCGGCCACCACCCGGTCGCCGGGCCGCCACTGGGTGACCGCCGCGCCGACCTCGGACACCACCCCGGCGATGTCCATGCCGGCGATGTGGGGGAAGGTGAATCCCGGCATGTAGTACCAGCCGTTGCGCTGGAGCAGATCCAGCCGGTTGAGCGCGGTGGCCGCGACGTCCACCACCACGTCGCCGTCACCCGGCACGGGATCGTCAACGTCGGTGTACTCCAGCACCTCGGGTCCTCCCGAGGCGCGATAAAGCATCGCCTTCATAGGTCAGCCGATCCTTCCTGAGTCGCGGCGCGGATACGTGAGACCGTATCGGGTCGAGAGGGGGTGTCTCCCGCTCTTGTTCGCTGCGCTCACGGGCCGCTCGGGCCACGGCCTCGCGCCGTATGGGCCGCGTCGTCCCGCCTATTCGCTCGGCCTCTGAGTCGCGGCGGCCCCGGGGCCTACCCGCGCGGTCTCTCAGCCGTGGCCCTCGTCAGGGGCGGCGCCCCACTCGATGATCTGCAGCATGTTGCCGTCGGGGTCGGCAACCGTGCCGATGAGCCCGAAGGGCATCTGCTCGACCTCGCGCACCCAGGAGACCCCTTGCTCCTTGAGGTGAGCCTCGAGGCCCCGGCAGTCGCCCACGTCGAGGTTGAGGATGATCCGGTGCCCGTTCTCGTTGGGGCCCGAGACCTCGCTGTGCTCCTCGATGAAGAGCTGGACGCCGCCGAACACGAAGGCGCCCATCTCGTTCTCGTCGGGTCCGAAGCAGGCCCGGTACCAGTCTTTCATGGCGTCGGCCTGCGACGACCCCACGAGAATGCTTCCCAGATTCGGTGCTGACATAGGTGTTCTCCCTGCTGAGGTGAGCTGTGAGGCGGACGGTACGCCGTCGGCACCGGCACGGGCAAGCCCGGCCATGCGGGCCCGGCAAGCCAGCCCAGAGGGCTCGCCGCGGTCGGGTCGGAGCCGTCCCCGGCCGCGTGGAAGGATGAGAGGAGCCCGTTCTGACTCACAGGGGGTCACGCCATGACCGACACCGTCTCATCCGCGGCCGACGCTGCGGCCTCAGCCGCCGGGCCGCCGCCGTCGCTGCTCACTCACATCGCGCTGCCGGTGCGCAGCCTCGACGACACGCTGGCCTTCTACGAGAAGTTCACCACCCTGGTGAGGATCTCCGAGCGCCACGACCCCGAGACCAAGATGCGCACCGCCTGGCTGGCCAACGAGCGCGACATCACCAAGCCGGGGGCGGCCCGCTTCGTGATCGTGCTGATGGAGGGCGCTCTGCCCAAGCAGATCACCGGCGACATCGTCGAGGAGTACGGCTTCCTGACGTCCATCGCCCACCTGGGCATCTCGCTCGACAGCCGGGACGAGGTGGACGAGGTGGCCCGGCTGGCCGACGAGGACGGCTGTCTGGTGCTCGGCCCCATGTACCGCAACCCCGATGTGGGCTACATCTGCCTGATCAAGGACCCCGACGGCAACAACGTCGAGTTCTCGGTGGAGCAGGTCCTGGGCTGACCCGGCTCCCGCGGCCTGAGCCCGTCAGGCGTTCTTCTCGGAGGCCGATCCGGGCACGTAGGTGCCCTTGTTTCGCCACAGCACGACCTCGTTGCCCCACGGGTCGCGGAAGGCGGCGTGGCGAGCGTCGAACTCCTCCCAGTAGTACTCGTCCCACATCTTGGTGGCGCCCATCTCGATAGCGAGGGCGAGCCTGTCGGGCGGGTCGTCGACCATCACGTAGATGCGGGGCACCGGTCCGCTGACAGGGGTGGTCTCCAGGTGGATTCCCAGGTTGGGCTTCACACCCGGCAGCACCTCGTGGAACTCGCCGGCAGGCCGGCGCTTGTACTTCCAGTCGAACAGCGTCTCGTAGAACTGCGAGGTCGCCTCGGGGTCGGGCGTGGGCAGATCGACGAAGATCAGCGGGTTCACCATGGCGGTCGCTCCTTCGTAATGGACGAGTCGTCGATGTCGAGTAATCCGGTGCCGACAACCTAGACGGGAGCGTCAAGTCGGGCGGCAGCGGCGTCGCCGAGGGCCACGAACCGCTCGTAGCCTTCGCGGTAGGCGTCGTCTGGGGACGGCTCGATGCGGGTCATGGCCGCCAGCGGCCAGGAGTCCATGGTCTCGGCACCGATGGGGTCCCACCACCCCAGTGCCGAACCGCCGGCCAGCGCGCAGCCATGGGCCGAGAGCTGCTCGGGGCGTGCGGGCACATCCACGGCCACCTCCAGCACCGACGCCTTGATCGAGCACCACAGGCGGCTGAGCGCGGGCGAGCCCCCGCAGCACATGACGTCCATGTCCACCCCGCTGGCCTGCAGGTCCTCATGAATGTGCCTCAGGCCGTAGGCGCCGGCCTCCAGCACGGCGCGGGCGATCTCCGCGACGCCGGCGTCAAAGGCGAGCCCGTGCATCTCACCCCGCAGCCGGGGCTCCCAGCGGGGCGATCTCTCCCCGTCGTGGTAGGGCAGCACCACCAGCCCTCCCGCGCCCGGGGGCACACCCGCCGCCAGCGACAGCAACTCCTCGATCGGGCGGCCCGAGACAGCCGACCACCACTCCAGCAACTGGCCGTGCCCGTTGGTGGCCCCGCCGACGACCTCTATCCCGGCCACCGGGCTGAAGAACGCCATCATCTCGGCGGGCCGCTCCGCCGCGGCGACGGCCACGCCCAAGCCGCCGGTCCGCCCCCCGGGGTCGTGGCCCCTGCGGTGGGTGCCGAGCCCGCCGGCCCAGAAGCTCATGTAGGCGTCGTTGGAGGCGCTCACCAGTGGCGTGCCCTCGGCCAGGCCCAGCGATCCGTCGCAGTGACCGATGACAGTCCCCACCTCCACCCGCTCGCCGTAGCCCGGGATGGTCTCCTCGCCGGGCCACAGCCCCTGGATGTCGCCGGCGCCCAGGCAACGCAGCGCCCAGTCCCAGATCTGCGCACCGGCCAACGTGCGGCCCAGCTCGTCGCTGAGAAACTCGAGTTGGGCGAGGTGGTGCTCGGTGCGGCCCAGACCGTTTCCGGCCGGATGGCGGCAGGTCGCGGCCAGCGCCGCGGTGGCGCTGCCCCCGTCGCCGTCCAGCGGCACGGTCGTGGGGCTCTGCCCGCCGACTCCCACCGCGGCTATCTCCAGCCCGGAATCGTTGACCCTGGCCAGCAGGCGGCCCAGGCCGTCGAGCCAGGCCGCGGGATCGGCCCGGCCCGCAGGCCACGACGCGGCCCCCTCGAAGGCCTCGTACATCCAGAGCTTCACCGCTCCATCAGCGGCCAGCGCCACCGCACGGGCCCCACCGGTACCCAGGTCCACGCCGACCACGACCGGACTCATGGTGACGGTCCCCAGCCCTTCAAACTGGCCGGTGGCTCAACCCACCATCACCCGGTAGACGGGCTGCTCGACGGCCAGAGCCAGAGCGTCGGCGACGTCGGCCAGCTGGTAGCGGGCCGTAACCAGGAGATCAAGGTCGGCGGCCAGAGCGCCCGACTGCAGCAGGCCAGCCGCGGTCCGCCAGTCCTCGGGCTCCTGGCTGAACACCCCGATGATGGACAGTTCGTGATGGTGGATGCGGTCGGCGCCCACCGACGCCATGATGTCCTTGGGGAAGGCCCCGTAGAGGACCACCGCGCCGGCGTCGTCGCACAGGTCCATGGCCAGTTCCACCGCGCCCGGGGTGCCCGCGGTGACGAACACGACGTCGTGATCGGCCTGCCAGCCGGCCATGTCCGCGGGGTCGGCCACCCTGGCCGCCCCGGCCTCGGCCGCCTCGTCCCGGCGCTGGTCGCTCACATCGATCAGACCGACCGAGGCCGCGCCCCACGCCCGGCACAGAGCCAGATGGAGGCGGCCCATGTAGCCCGCGCCGATGACGGCCACCCGGTCCCCGGACCGGAAACCGCTCAGCCGCACCGAGTGCACCACGCAGGCCACCGGCTCTCCCATGGCGGCGTGCTCGACAGGGATCTCGCCCACGCCGTAGGTCTGGGCCGCGGCCACCCTCACCACCTCAGCCAGGCCCGCTCCCATCGAGATGGTCCCGTCGCTCAGGGTCCCGCCCTGGGGCCGTTTGCAGAGCGCGCTGCGGCCCCGCCGGCACATGTGGCAGGTGCCGCAACGGGTGAGCAGGTCCATGGTGACCAGATCGCCGACCTGCGGGGCTCCGGGGAGGGACGCCACCGCCGCGCCCGCCTCAACGACCCGTCCCGCGGCCTCGTGGCCCGGGGCGACGGGATATATGGGCTTCGTCCCGGCAAACAGGCGGCGCTCCATGGTGCACAGGCCGCAGGTGCCGACCTCTATCAACACGTCCTCGGGGCCGGGCCGGGGCCTGGGCTCGTCGCGGAGCTCGACCGCTCCCGGTCCGGTGACCACAGCTACCTGCATGACGCTCCTAGGACTGTCGGAAGTTCGCTCAATGGTTGCCGCGACCACACGCGGCCGCCCAATCAAGCACTGGGGACGTGGGGCCAGGCATGGGGGATCTCGAGCCCGGCTCTCTCCAGCAGCGACTGCTGGGCGGCGGTGGCCTCGGCACGCAATGACGCGATGTCGACGGTGGCGCAGGCGCCGTCGGAGATGACGAGCCGTCCGGCCACCAGTACGTCGCGCACCGAGCGACCGTCGGTCCCCCACACGAGATGGAGCACCGTCTCTCCTCGGGGTGCCCAGCCGATCGACGACGTGTCGTGCACCACCATGTCGGCCTGCTTGCCCGGCTCGAGGCTGCCGATCCTGTCGTCCATGCCGATCGCGGCGGCCCCGGCGATGGTGGCCAGCTCGAACGCGGTGTGGGCGCCGAAACGCTCAGGATCGACCCGGGTGTCGCGGGCCAGCCCGGCAGCCAGCGCCGCCGTCCGCAGAATGTCTGAGGTGTCGCCGGCGTTGGACGCGTCACAGCCCAGTGCCACCCGTCCACCCCGCTCCACGATCTCGGCGTGGCGACCCTGGCCGGCCACTCCCTGCCCGAGGCGCAGGTAGGCCCACGGGCAGTAGGCGATGGCCGTCGAAGTGCTTAGCACCAGCTCCACCTCGTCGTCGTCGAGCCACACGCCGTGAGCCACCAGCAGGTGCGGTCCCAGCACTCCCAGCGCGTCGAGATGGGCCAGGGGACGGCGGCCGGTGCGGGCCAGGTAGCGCTCGGGATCCGACGAGGTGGGCGACATGTGCATGGTGAGGCCGGTCCCCCGGTCCCGGGCCAGGTCGGCCGCTCCGGCCAGGAGCTCGTCGGAGGCGAGATCGTGACCCACCAGGGTCACCCAGCCGTCGATGAGCCCGCCGTCGGAGAAGGAGTCCACCATCTCGCGCTGACGGTCGAGCGTCTCGGCAGCCGGTGCCGTGAACGGGCCTTCCTCTATGTCCCAGCCCCAAACGCCCATCGTGCCGCGGATGCCGGCCCGCCGCATCCCGGCTGCGGCTCGATGGGGGTTGGCCACCGTGCCCGCCTCCACCACGGTGGTCACCCCGTTGGCCAGGTTCTCGACCGAGGACAGCACCGCCGAGAGCTCGTCGTCGTCGCCGGTGTGGGCCCCGTGGGCCGGCACCGACCACTCGAAGATCGACGCTCCGGGGGGCAGGAGGTCGGGGATGCAGCTGCGGATGAGGGGATCCCCGGTGAGGTGCTGGTGGGCATTGACCATCCCGGGGGTGACTATGCAGCCGGTGGCGTCGATCATCTCGGCCTCGGGATGGCGCCCGGCCAGTTCCGTGCTGGAACCGACCGCGGCGATCACGTCTCCGGCCACCGCCACCGCTCCGCCTACGAGCACCTCCCGGGCCGGGTTCATCGTCACGACGTCGCCGCCCGCCACCAGGAGCGTCACCGGTGCCGGCGAGGGAGCGTTGCCGGTTGTCTCGGCGGTTTCGGCGGTTTCGGCGGTCACGGCGGTTTCGGCGGTCACTGCCGTCGAGCATAGGCGGCCCCGCCCATGCGAGAATCTCAAGGGTGCAGGCTCCGGCAACCCCGCCGATTCGCAGGGCGCAGCCTTGATCCTGAATCCCGGCCAGGGCCGCATCGACGGCCATCACTACCTCCCGGTCACCGGTGAGACCAGCCGGTGGGGCTGGTGGCCGAACCGGCGGTCAGCCCCGGTGATGTCGGTGGACAGCGGGGCCGTCCTCACCGTGGACACGCTGTCGCACGAGGGGATCCTCGAGGACCAGGGCCGCGACCCGGCGGCCTTCTTCGGCGCCCGCGGCATCGACAGGTCCGGGGTTCTCGACGATGCGGTCGAGATGGCCGCAGACGTGCCCCACACCTTCGGTGTCGACGGTCCCCATGTGGTGACCGGCCCGGTAGAGGTCCGGGGCGCTGAGCCCGGCGATCTGCTGCGGGTGGACGTGCTCGGCTTCGCGCTGAGGGTGCCCTACGGGGTCACCTCCAACCGGCACGGGCTGGGGGCGCTGCCCGGTGAGATGCCCGACGGAGCCGAGCCGGCCGACACGCTCACGCCCGGCACCGGACACGGCACCGTGTCGGTGTTCACGGAGGTGGACGGCGACGCCGGAGGGGGCACGGCCGTGCTGCGCTACGGCACCGCCGGCACGGTGCGCTACCCGATCGCGCCGTTCCTCGGAATGATGGGCGTGTCCCCCGACATCGACGAGCCGGTCGCCACCAGGCCACCCGGCCGCCATGGCGGCAACCTCGACATCAAGCACCTGGTACAGGGCACGACGCTCTACCTGCCGGTCCAAGTGCCGGGGGCCGGCTTCGCGGTGGGCGACCCCCACTTCGCCCAGGGCAACGGCGAGGTGGCCCTGACCGCGCTGGAGGGCTCCCTGCGGGCCGACCTGCGCCTGTCGGTGCTCCGGGGACCCGAGGCCCGAGATGCCTGCGGGCTGATCGAGAACCCCTTCGGCGAGACCGACGACCACTGGATCCCGGTCGGCCTGCACGCCGACCTCGACGAGGCCATGCGCGAGGCGGTGCGGGAGGCCCTGCGCTTCTGCGAGAGCCGCCTCGGCCTGCCCCGCCACATCGCCTACGCCTACTTGAGCTGCGCGGCCGACTTCGAGGTCAGCCAAGTGGTCAACGAGATCAAGGGCGTCCATTGCCTCATCGCCAAGCGCGACTTCACGTAGAGGCCGCTGCCCCTGGAGCGTCCGCGAACAAGCGAGAACCTGTCACGTCGCAGCGGTGTCATTCCCGCTCTTGTTCGCTTCGCTCACGGGCCGCTCGGGCCACGGCCTCGCTCTTGCAGGCCGTTCGCGCACCCCTATTCGCTCGGCCTCTCAGGAGCATCCGGGCCCGAGGCCGGGACCGTGCCCCGGATTCGTAGCCAGCCTGCGACCACCAGCGTGAGCACGGCCAGGCCGAGGCCGGCCCAGGTGGGGCCGGGTCCGAAGCTGTCGTACATCCAGGCCGACGGCAGCGCGGCGGCGCCGGCCCCGGCCACCTCGGCCGCGCCCATCAGGCCCAGCGCGCCCGCCTGACGCTGTTCGGGCACGGCCCGGGCCACCACCGCGTGGGCTGCGGTGAAGCCGTAGCCGTCCCCGAAGCCCACGAACACCATCGCGACCACGATCGGGACCACTCCGGGGATCACGCCGTAGGTCATGGTCAGAAGACTCACCGCGACCAGCCCGGCCATCGTCACCCGCACCGGTCCCACCCGGTCGGCCAGGCGCCCGGCCCGCGTGCCGACGAGCATGGTCGGCAGGGCCACCATCGTGAAGGCGATCCCCGTGGCGACCGCGCCGGCACCGCGGTCGGCGAACATCACCGGCAGCACCGCTTCCCAGGCGCCGATCATCATGAAGTAGCCGCCGACCATGATCAGCGCGCCCTGCAGGCGTCGCATCGACAGCAGGTCGAGCGACGTCGCCCGCCGCGAGACATCCAGCAGGCCCCGGTCCGGGGGCAGGCGCATCGCCACCGGAACGAACAGCAGCATGGCCCCGGCGAACACCGCGAAGGGCGCCCGGATCCCACCGGCCCACACCAGCAGGGCCGTCAGCACCGGCCCGAAGATGAACCCGGTGGTCTCGGCCACCACCATCCGTCCGAGGTTCTCCCCGGCCCGGGCCGGGTCGTGGACCGAGGCGGCCCGACGCACCCCCGGGAGGATGAGTCCGCCCGCGAATCCGAGCAGAGCCCTGCTCAGCACCCACACGGCCAGATCCTCGGCGAAGACCATCATCAGCATGGCCGCGGCGCTGAGAGCGATCCCGGTGGTGGCCATCAGGCGGGCATGGCCAATGTCGGCCATCCGGGCCAGGGTCACCTGCGACACGAAGGCGGCCACGAAGCCGCTGGCCACCATCAGGCCGATGCCGGTTCCGCTGAACCCGAACTCGTCGCGCAGCTCGCCGAGCACGGTGACGATCCCGCCGATGCCCCCGGCGGTCACCCCCATCAGCACCTGGAAGGGCAGCAGGTCGCGATCGGACCGCCGGCGCCGCGATGCGCCGGCCCGGTCGGTCAAGGGCTCAGGCTTCTTTGAGCAGCAGGTCGCTGGTCTGGCCCGAGACGAACAGCTCGCTGCCCGCCTTGAGGATCTCCCGGTAGCCGTCCTCGGTGGGCAGCTGCTCCAGGAACTCGTCGAGGGTGCCCAGATCAGCAGCGTCGATCATCCAGTAGACCTTGCCGTAGGCGCCGTAGGTCTCCATCCACGACGTGACCGTCACCCGGTCGGGGTCGGCCGCAGCCATGTAGCCGGTGTACCGCTGGATCCACTCCCGCACCCGGGCCACATCGCTGGAGTCGACCTGGGCCTTGCGAACCATCCTGATCATTGACGTCACTTCCCTTCGCGGACCTCGAGGCCTATTCGTTTGGGTTCGCCGCCGTTGGACGCTGATGTCTCGCTGGGGCAGGCCGACACCGCGGCCAGCACGTCGATCTCGGCCCGCAGATCGATGTAGTCGCCTGCTTGCGCCGGCGACTCCCGGAACACCAGGGTGCGCTCGTCCACCACGTCGGTGTACATGAACACGTTGAAGATGTCGGGGATCAGGTCGGGGTCGACGCCCCAGGGCCTGACCGCCTCCTCGAGATTGCCCTGGCAGGTCCGGTGTCCCGAGTCGATGCCGTCGCGCACCGCGTACACGCCGGCCGAGCAGCGCCCCCCGTTCCAGGCGAAGTGAACGCCGACCGGGTCGTCGATGACGGTCATCATGGGCCGCTCGTACGGGGGTCGAGACCACAGTGTGGTGATCCTGCGCATCGTTCCGGTGCCGGCCAGCATGTTGAGGGCGACCGTCTGACCGGCGTGGTATCCCTCACGGGGGTTGTCGAGCGCCAGGAACGTGGAGTCGGCCACCTGGGGTCCGTCCAGCGCGACGATCCGCAGCACCTGGCCGGCCCGCACCTCCACGGCGCGACCCTCACACCGGGGCACGACCACCTCTTCGAGCATCACGCGGTCAGCAGGGGTCATGCAGTCGCTTCGATGTCACGTGGGCAAGCGTGATCATGCGGCCACTTCGCAGCTGACTTCACCCGCCGCGGCCGTCGTCAGCTTCACATCCGACGACATCAGTTCCAGCCAGGCCCGCAAGTAGCCCCGCATCGGCCCCTCGTAGGTGACCGGCGCCCTGACCACGCCGTCGGCGGAGACCTCCTCGGTCTCATGCCCGAGCCCCTTGCTCATGTCCACCCACTCCACCTCGGCGATGGCCAAGCCTTCCTGGCAGCGCTCGAACAACTCGAGGTCATCGGGGTTGCCCAGGCTGGGGAAGTCCTCGGCGATCCGCATGCGCAGCACGTTGACCTCGTCGGGGGCGCCCGCCGCGGCCGCCACCCAGGTGTGCAGCCGGGTCTCGCCGACCGTGACCGGGTCCACCGTCTCGAGGTGGTTGCCCTTGATGAGCAAGTTGGGGAAGATCGACAGGTTGATCATCGAGCCCGGCGCTACCTCCAACACATCGCCAGCGTCGTCGCCGCTGCTCTCAGTGATCTGCTCGGCGTACCACTCCCGCCCCGGCACCGGTCGCTGCGTGTCCCAGAAGGACTGGTGCAGCCCGGGGCGTTGGTCGACGAACATGTGGCCGTTGCCGAGGTCCGAGCCGTACATGCCGGTGTCGTCGGGACTGGACTTGAACTGCGACAGCGATCGGTCGCCACCGTGCTGGCGCTCGTTGAGGATCACGAAGCTGCGATGGGCGAAGGTGGGATGCAGCCCGTCGCCGGCGTTGTCCCAGGCCAGCTTCCAGTTTCCCCTGTAGATCATGCGCTGGCAGTTGCGCACCTCGATGGACCCCGAGGGCGACCGGTCTACAAACCCGTCGATCAGGGGCCCGGCCGGCCCCAGCCACTCCGCCAGGCTGGGCGCATCAAGGTTGAGGGTGCCGAAGATCAGGCCCCGGTAGGTCCCGAGCCGCGGCACCTGGGCCAGGCCGTGGTCGGCCTTGTGGAAGTCGGCCGGGTAGCCCTCGGGGTAGGGCACGTTGACGAGGTCGCCCCGGTTGGAGTAGGTCCAGCCATGGTAGGAGCACTGGAAGCGCCGGGCCGAGCCGCACTCTTCCTGGCACACGCTCGAGGCCCGATGGGCGCACCGGTTGAACAGGGCGTGCAGGCCACCGTCGGAATCGCGGGTGATGATGAGGGAGCGCAGCCCCATACGCGACGCCAGGAAGTCGTTGGGGTTGGGCACCTGGCTCTCGTGGGCCAGGTAGACCCAGGTTCCGCCGAACACCTTGGACATCTCGGCGTTGAAGACCTCAGTCTCGGTGTAGATGGAGCGATGGACCCGGTGGGGCTGGACCAGAGCCTGTAGATCGGTCGCGGTGGTCATATCGAAGATGGAGGTCATGTCGGCACCCGGTGCAATGTTATTCCCGCTCCTGTTCGCTGCGCTCACGGGCCGCTCGGGCCACGGCCTCACTCAACATCGGCAACCCTCGATGCGTCGCGGCCCATGCGCTCGGCCTCAGAGCACGAACGAGAACTTGCGGACATCGCCGCGGCTGTCCACCAGTCGGACGATCTTGAACCTGATCGACCACTCCTCGCCCAGCGAGGCGAACACGTAGTCGTTGCGGCTCGCGAACGGAGTCAGCCGGTCCTTGCGATGCTCCCAGACCAGCGTCGAGCACCGGGCCAGCGTCTCGCCATCCTCCAGCGGCCAGGCCTCGGTGTTGGACACGATCCGGCAGGTCCGCGACGGCGGCTCCTGGGCGTGGGCCCACCCGGTCTCGAGCAGCCCGATACGATCCTCCATGCGACGGTGGTCATCGAGGAGGTAGGAGACCTGGGTGCGGGGGTCGCCGTCGGGATCGAGGGGTATCCAGTAGACGCAGTCGTCGGTGAACCGCTCCAGCCAGTGGTGGTAGCACCGGTCGTCCAGCAGCCGGGCCTCGTGGTGGAGGGCCTGCTCGACGGCCGGACGCAACTCAGGGTGGCCGGGCCCCGGATCCGGCTGTGGCGATGACAGCAGGTCGACCAGCCGCTGGTACAGGCGATCGTCCACCGGTGACGCCGCCTGAGGCCCCATTGTCGGCGCCCCTAACCCTCTCCGGCGCCGTGGACGGCCTCCAGCAGGCGGCCGACCAGCGCGGCCGGGTCATCGGAGCCCCAGACGTTGCGCCCGAAGGCCACGCCTGCACCGCCGGCCTCGACCACCCCGCGAGCCAGCGCTACCACCTGGTCCTCGTCGTCGACTTTGGGGCCCCCGAGAGCCACCACCGGCGCCGGGCAGGCCTCGGCCACCGCCGCGAACTCCTCAGGAGGGCCGGGACACATCGTCTTGACGATGTCGGCGCCGAGTTCGACTGCGAGCCGGGCACCACGGCCCACGTTCTCGGCTGTCCAGGGCACCGTCCGGGGCCAGCCCCCCGGTATCGACTCGGCCATCACCGGCAGACCGAGCAGCTCGCATTCGGCGGCCAGGTGGGCCAGACGTTGCAGCGAGTGCTCCTCGTCGGGCGTGCCGGGGAACACCATGAGCACGACCGCGTCGGCGCCGAGCACCATGGCCTGCTCGGCCGAGTAGAGCAGAGAGGTCGTGTCGGCCGAGGGCGGGTCGCCCAGATCGGAGATGCCGCCGTCCACCCGCAGCACCAACCCCGCTCCGGCGAAAGCCTCGGGACGGGCCCGGGCCAGTTGCCAGGTGGCCAGCACCGCATCGGGCCCGCCCTCGGCAATGGAGGCCGCGGCAGAGGGTGCGACGCCCATGCCCATGTAGGCGGGATGGTCCATGGCCACGAACACGGCTCGGCCGTCGGCCCCGAAGATGTGCCGGAACCGCCGGCGCTTGCCGGCCGATACGGCCGAGAGCGGAGCACTCATGCTGTTCATAGGTCGATCATTCCTGCTTCTAAGAGGGAAGTGGCGCGGTGAACTCGTCTTCGGCCAGGGGGGTCGCCACGTCGGCGCGCACCAGCTTCATCACGTGCGCGGCCCGGCCCTCCCAGGTGGAGGCCGGACCAACCCGGTAGAAGGGCGACCGCAGGTTGTTCATCAGCACGGTCACCATGTCGGTGTCCTCACGGTTGGTGACGGCCAGGCGGTCCAGCTCGAAGTCCTGCTGCTCTGTCGACTTGTCGATCCCGTAGATGCGGCTGAACAGCCGGGTGCGGTCCGGGGCGATGGGATCGGCCCGCACCAGGATGAGTTGCGTCGGGTAGGGCAGGGGCGTGAGGTTGGGGTAGATGTAGTCGGCGTAGTGGCCGAGGAGCTGCTCGGGGGTCAGGTCGGTGCGCCCGCCGGTGGCGTCCTCCTCGCCGGAGTGAGGCTTGAAGCCGCTGCAGGTGCGTCCCTCGAAGCGCACGATGGTGTCCATCTGCTTGCGCAGCTTGTTGAGCCGCCGGTGGACGAAGCGCACGTGGTAGTCGTCGTTGGAGTTCTCCGCGAACGCCTTCCAGTTGATGGGATAGGTCTGGTCGAGCTCCCGGTGGTAGCGGGTGAACGTGGCGAACCCGTAGAGGTCGTAGCGCTCGGCCAGCGGCGCGATCCACTCCCGGAACGGGGGGACCATGCGGGACAGGCATCCGAATACGAGCTTGTCCCACGCCACCTCGATGCGGATCTCCGCCAGGCCGTAATCGTCGGTGGGCATGCCGTCGGGATACATGCGGGCCCGGTCTGGGATGCCGATCAACTGCCCGTCGATTGCGTAGGCCCAGTTGTGGTAGGGGCAGGTCATGGTCTTGCCACAGTTGCCGGCCGGCTCGAACAGCAGTCCCGACGCCCGGTGGCGGCAGTTGTTGAGGAACCCCCGCACCGATCCGTCCTCCTGGCGGATCACCATCACCGGCTGGTAGCCGATGGTTCCGGTGATGTAGTCGCCGGGCTCGGTGAGGTCCTCGGTGTCGCCCAGCCACACCCACGATCGGGCGAACACCCGCACCATCTCCAGGTCGAACAGCTCCTGGTCGAACACCTCGTAGGGCTGGAGCATGGGGCTGTCGACCGGGGCGTTCACCAGCCCGGCGGTCTCAGCCACCCTGCGCTGCAGTCGCTCCACCGTCGGCTCGGCGTGCAAGTCCGCGATCACGCCGCGACCCTACTCCCGTATACAGAAACGAGTCCAAGCAGCCGGAACACCGCCACCCGGGTCGGTGGAGCACGCTGTCGAGACGGATCAGTACCAGTCGTAGGCGCTCTGGGAGCGGTCGGACCAGCCGGCCCGGCCAATGTCCCGCATCGCGGGACCGAGCCGACCCATCTGCTCCCCGTACAGGGCCGTGCCGACGTTGTGCCAGTTGCCGTGGCCGGGGAACACCCATTGCACCGGCAGCCTCGCCAGCCGGTCCATCGAGTCGGCCAGCACCTCCCACGAGTGGAACATCGCCCCCGCGAATACGTCGAGCTCGCCCCGCCGGTGATTCCAGTGCAGAGTGTCGCCGGTAAGCAGCCACTGGTCGTCAATGTGGAACACGACCGAGCCCGCGGTGTGGCCCGGAGCAGGAACCGACACCACCCCCGGCGCAACATCGGCGATCTCGTCGCCCTCCAGGACGACGGTGGCGTAGGGCGCGGCGTCGGCGTCAGCCTCGTGGATCCACACATCGGCGCCGTATCGGTCGGCCCAGCGGTCGGCGTCAGCCACATCGTCACGATGACTCAACAGCACGTGACGCACCCCGCCGAACTCGTCTATGAGTTCGGCCAGGCCGCGAGTGAACCGGGGCGAGTCGGTCATCAGGTTCCCGTCGGGCCGGGGCACCAGGTAGGAGTGGGCGCCGAACGACTCCCGGGTGTTGTGCCCCAGCGCGTAGACGCCAGAAGTCAGCTCGTACGGGAACGCCGGGCGAGGCGGGCGGCGAGCCTCGCTGGTGCCGATGGACTGCGTGGGGCAGGCCACCGCGGCCCGCCACAGCGCAGAGACCTCGTCGTCGTTCTCGGGCTGGCGAGCCACGAAGGAGAGCCCCTCGTCGTCCATGTCGATGAGCCCGGGCGCCCAGTGCCGAGCGACGTCACACCGAATGCAGCGAGTATCGACGAACCACGGCCCCTCGACATTGTCCGGATGCACCAAATCGATCCGAGCCACGACCGTCACACCCCGCCGCGGTAAGGCCCAACACCGATGGCAACCACGATTGAACCCTAGATCAGGTGCTCTTGGTCCGGAGAGGCGACAAGGCGCCGCTATCCCAAGCGCCCGACTGGATCCCCAAGCCTGCTAGGCGAGGGTGAACAGTGGCTCGGGCTGATGAGCTCTCGCCAGCGGCTTCTCGGCCTGGCCGGGTTGGTCCGGTGCCGCCCTGGCGACAGAGCGTTTCCCGGGGTGCTTGTTCGACCGTGAGGTCGGCGGTCCGTGGGCTGGGGGCGGGTCGGGGGCGTGGGCGGGGCCGTAGCGGATCCGCTCGGGCGGCACGATGGTGTAGAGGCCTCGTCCGTCGGGCACTTCACGCCAGCCGTGGTGATGGATCTTCTGGTGGCAGGCCCAACACACCAGCATCATGTTGTCAATGTTCGTCGGCCCGCCCCGCAACACCGCCTCGACGTGATGGCCTTGACAGACCCACATGTCGGCGCCGCAGCCGCCGCAGGCCCCGTAGCGGGTCCGCAGGGCGTTCATCTGGGCCTTGGTGGCCAGCCGCTTGGTGTGGCCGTGCCACAGCGGCACGCCCTCCCCGCTGAACACCACCCCCGTGATGCGGGCGTTGCAGAAGTACTCCTCGAGGACGCTCTGGGGGATTGTCCCGCCCCCGCCAATCTCCGCGAAAGCGTTGGTGCCGTCTGAGCTGAGATGTTGCACGATGGTGATGTCAGCCATTGGCTGACTCCCACACCCGCACCTGCCGCTGCCGCTGCCGGCACCAGTCCCGCCCATTCCGGCGCCATCGCCGTTGGCGTCAACATTGCTGTTGGCAGTCCCGCTCAAGTCGCCGTCGCCACAGATCCGACTCATTTCGGCACCGGTGCCGTTGGCGTGAGCATTGCCGCCGTTGGCGGTCTCGCCCGAGTCGCCCGCACCGGCGTGGGTCCGGCTCAGGCCCTGGACGTTACCGTTGCTGGCACTGTCGTGGCTGTGCCCGCGAGAGGCGGCGTGTTCGGCGTTGGAGTAGATGCTGCCGTGTGAGGTCAACGTGTCGAGCGCGTCGGCCATGCGCTGGTTGAGGCTGCGCGTGTCGCCGCCTGGGCTGCGCAGGTCGGCTCGCCGCAGCCGCTCAGACTCCTGAACGAAACGCTTGCGCACCTTCGCGCCCGTCACCGGGTCCAGCTCTCCCCGCAGGTGCACCATTCCGTCGTCGCCGTCC